>Ga0302322_100000420_pt1 | contig 32399 bp, 26 predicted proteins | sample Fen_T0_2_FD_203757 | JGI IMG/M metagenome (GOLD analysis project Ga0302322, IMG submission 203757) | Peat permafrost microbial communities from Stordalen Mire near Abisko, Sweden - Fen_T0_2 | ecosystem: Environmental > Terrestrial > Soil > Wetlands > Permafrost | place: Sweden: Abisko...
GCACGTCCACCTCGACGAGCACGACCACGACGACCACGAGCACCACCGAGCCGCCGACCACGACGAGCACCACCTCGTCGACGACGCCGCCTCCGGTCACGACGACCTCGACCACGACGTCCTCGACCCCGCCTCCGGTGACGACGTCCTCGACCACCACCACGACGACCACACCGCCCGCGAGCACCACCACCCCGCCGGCCGCTGCCACCGCATCGGCGACGGCGTCCTGACCTGAGCGCGGAACATCGGGGTGGCCCTGGCCACCCCGATGTTCCGCGTGCCTGTGGACGGGCGCTGCGGGGCGGCGGGGTTCCGGGTCATCGTGGACGGGTGATCGGGGACGGGCAGGACGGCGTCGTCAGCCGCCGGCAGCTGTCGGCGGCGGGCGTGAGCAGGGCACGGGTGCGGGCCCACCTGGACGCGGGCCGGTGGCAGCGGGCGCGTCCCGGCGTGTACGCCACGTTCACCGGGCCGCTGCCGCCCCGGGCCAGGGTGTGGGCCGCGATCCTCGCCACCGGCCCGGAGGCCGCCGCAGGCCCGCTCACCACGCTGTGGCTGGCCGGGGTCCTCGACCGGCCGCCGTCGCGCCTGGACGTCGTCATCCCCGAGCGACGCCGCGTCCGCCCGTGCGTCGACGTCGCCGTCCGGCGCCGGTGCGGGTTCGCCGAGGCCGTGCATCCCGTCGCTTCACCGCCGCGGATGCGGCTGGAGGAGGCGCTCCTGGACGCCTGCGCGGTGCAGCAGCGGCCGGAGGCGGTGGTCGACCTGGTGTTGCGGGCCGTCCAGCGCCGCACCACGACGGCGGCCCGGGTGACGGCCGCAGTGCACGTTAGGTCCCGGCTGACGTGGCGCGCGCTCCTGCTCGACCTGCTGTCGGACGTGGAGGAGGGCGTCCTGTCGGCCCTGGAACGGCGCTGGCTGCGCGACGTCGCCAGGCCCCACCGCCTGCCTGCGGCCCGCCTCAACGCCGCGGAGGCGGACGGGCGGCGCCGGGTCTACCGGGACGTCCGGTTCGAGGGGTGGCCGCTGGTCGTCGAGCTGGACGGGCGGACGGCGCACCCGGACGAGGAGCGCTTCCGGGACCGGCGCCGGGACAACCGGGTCACCGTCACGGGGAGGCGCACCCTGCGCTACGGCTGGCACGACCTCGTGCAGGACCCGTGCGCCGTCGCCGCCGAGGTGGCCGCCGTCCTGCGACTCCTGGGCCGACCCGCCGACCCCGTCCGGTGCGGCCGGTGCGCGGAACATCGGGGTGGCCAGGGCCACCCCGATGTTCCGCGCTCCTGAGTGCGGCGGGTCCGGAGCGCGGCGGGTCAGAGGCCCCAGGTCAGGGTGCGGTACAGGGCCGCAGCTGTCGGGTTGTGACCACCGGTGATCATGAAGTCGCTGTTGCCGCCGTTGGCGATGTCGAAGTAGACGTCGTACACGATCTTGCCGCCGAGGTCGGTGTCGCCGGGGTGGGCGGCGTGCTGCGCCAGGAAGTCGTGCATGCCCTGGATGAACGCCGGGTGGTCACCGGCGCGCAGGCCCCACTCGGGGAAGGCCAGCGGCTTGCCGTGGGAGGCCGCGAACTTCTGCCAGGCACCGACGCCGTACGGGTTCGCGCCCTGCATCGTGTCGAGGTTGGCGGCCCAGCCCGCGGCGTCGGTCACCGACGGCCAGCCGTCGTAGAAGTCGACGCCGATGACGTCGACGAGGTCGTCGCCCGGGTACATCTCGGAGATCGGTACGTTGGTGCTGGACCCGCTGTTCGGCGAGAAGACCAGCTTGGCGGCCGGGTACTCCTGCTTCAGCAGATCGTGGTAGAGCTTCCACGCCGTCTTGAAGCTGGTCACGTCGGACGGGGTGACCTTCCAGTCGAACCAGTCGCCGTTCAGCTCGTGCGCGAACCGCACGTAGACGGTGCCCGGCTTCGAGGAGCGCTTCGACGCGATCTTGCGGATCGCCGTCCGCCACCGCTCCACGTAGGCGCCCTGGGCGGCCTGCGCCCAGGTGTCGCCCTTCACCAGGCCGCCGATCGCGACGTCGACGTCGCCGTCGAAGGTGTCGTAGGCGTCCAGGGCGTTGACCTGGGACTGCTCCTCGGCGGTGGTGTCACCCCAGACCGCGGTCACCTGGATCGGCTTGCCCCGGAAGGTGCCGAAGGCACCGGATGCCGCGGAGTCGCCCGAAGCGCCGGAGTGCCAGCCGGACGTCGGGCCGTAGCTGGTGCTCGACGACGGCCCGGTGGTGGAGGAGGACGTCGTCGGCGCGGCGGTCGTCGTCGACGTCGGGCACGGTCCGGACGTGATCGCACTGCCGGGCTGCAGCAGGTTCGGCACGGTGGAGGTGAGGAAGAGACACGTCGGCGACGCGGTGACGGTCACCGTCACGGTCACGGTGGACGTCGTCGGCGCGGGCACGGTCACCGTCGAGGTGCCGTTGAGCAGCACCGACGTGGGCGCCGCGGCCGTCGTCGTCGTCGTGGTGGTCGTCGTGGTCGTGGACGCGGCCGCGGGCGTCGAGGTGGTGGTCACCTTCGTCGTCGTCGCGGCACCGGTCGGCTGCGCGGCCGTCTGCTGCGAACCCGTCGGCTGCGAACCCGTCGGCTGCGACCCCGTCGAGGTCCCCGGCCCGGGTGGCACCAGGGACAGGGAGTCGGAGCTGCTCGAGGAGGAGTGGGAGGCGCCCTCGGCCGTCGACCCGCCGCCCTGGCCGCCGGCGGCGGCCCGCGCGGGCTCGGGGGCCGACTGGGCCACCGGGCGGCCGTTGACCGGGGAGAGCGGGCTCATCTCGTCCTCGTAGCCCCCGGCCACGTACGCGACGACCAGGGGCATCACCAGCCCGGCCGCCGCCAGGGCCACCAGTCCGGGTGTCTGGTGGCGCCAGGAGTCCTTCGGCGGCATGTGGTTCCTCCTCGGTGGCCGGTCGAATCCGTGCAGGAGTGGTCTACGGTCCGCGATCGGACTCCGGGGGAGCCCGCCGTGAACGGGCGGCGAACGACGGACGCCGGTCATCGCCCGAACGGACAGTGGGTCAGATGATGCCGCATCGTCCGGTTCGGTGGTTACGTCGCGGGTAAGAGCGCACGACGATGCGGTCACGATCGCCGGCGGGCGTGGCCCGGAGATGCCCGATACGAGCAGGCCGATCTAGGCTGGTCCCGCGAGGGAGAGGAGCCACGTCGTGACGGATCGCACGCCGGGCGCCACCACCGCCTGGTTGCGGATCCTGCTCGCCCTCTGCGGCGTCAGCTGCCTGCTGCTGGCCTGGAACGCCGCCACCGGGGACCCCGCCCCCGGCGTCCTGGCCGCGGGCACGAGCGGGCCCGCCCAGGCCTCCGGGGGCCCCGCAGGGACGTCGGGCGGCCCCCCGCCGTCCCGCCCGTCGCTGTCCGTCGTCCCGGCCCCGCCGTCGACCTCCCAGCCTCCGGCGCCCGATCCCGTCATCGTGCCCGCGGCGGTGGCCCCGGCCGCGCAGGACCAGGCCCGCGAGTACTGGTCGCCCGCGGCGATGGAGTCGGCGACACCGCTGGACCCGCAGAGCGTGCGCCCCTCCCCCACCACCACGACGACGTCGACCACGACGACCTCGACCACGGACACCAGCACGATCACGACCACCACGACCTCCGCGACCGCGACGGACGCCGGCACCGCCTGGTCGGGTGGCGGGCTGGTGGCCCGGACCACCGGCCGGGTCTTCTTCACCCTCGACGGGAACGACTACTCGTGCTCGGCCAGCGCCGTCGACAGCCCCGACCGGTCGACCGTGCTGACGGCGGCGCACTGCGTGGAGACCGTGAGCGCCTTCTCGACCCGCTGGGCGTTCGTCCCCGGGTACGCGCAGGGGCAGGCGCCGTACGGGGTGTTCGTCGCGACCCACCTGGCGGTGCTCCCCGGCTACCGGGACGCGGACGGCCGGACGACGCACGACGACCTGGACGTCGCCCTGATCAACGTGGGGGCCAATGCCGCCGGGCAGACCCTGGTGGACGCCGTCGGCGGGCAGCCCATGAGCTTCGACCCGGTCACGGGCACCCTGCGCGCCTTCGGCTACCCCGGCGAGACGCCGTACGACGGCAGCGGGATCGTGAGCTGCGCCGGGGCGGCGAGCCGCGACCTGCAGACCGGCGACGTCGGGCTGGCCTGCCACATGACGCGCGGCGCGAGCGGCGGGCCCTGGCTCGCCGACTTCGACCCGGCCACGGGCAGGGGGCGCCTGGTCTCGGTGACGAGCTACACCTACGAGAAGCCCGTGCCGCAGGTCGTGTACGGGCCGGTGTTCGGACAGGCGATCAAGGGCCTGTACGACGAGGTCGCGGCCGATCCGGACAAGTGACCCCGGCCGCCCGGCGTCAGGACGGCGGGGGGCCGTCGGGCGGGTCGTCGTCGGGCCACTGCAGCTGGACGACGCGCTCGGGCCGCCCGCGCAGGGCCCGTACCTGCAGGACGACGGCCACACCGAGCAGCACGACGCCCAGCACGACGAGGGCGGTCACCGTCCCGTCCCACGGGCTGCCCTCGGCGGGCGGCCCGGGCGCTGTCAGGGCCCGGGTGAGCGGGCCGGGCACCTCAGGGGCCCTCGGTGGACTGGTGCACGGTGACGTTGACGCTGGCGTCGCCCTGCCGGCGGGCGACGGCGAAGCCGGTCAGGTACCCGACGACGATCCCGAGCACCAGGGTGAGGGTGATTCCGGCGACGAGCGCCACCCGGCTGCGCGGCGCCGGGCGGGCCACGGGGGCGGCGCCGGTCACGCGCTTGCGGATGACGTAGCCCTCGGGCACGTAGGCCAGCAGCGGCTCGCGGCGGGGCTCGCCACCGCCCGCCGGGCCGGCGCCGCCCGCCGGGCCGGCGCCGCCCACCGGTTCGGCGCCGTCGCCGTCCGGCCCGCTCACCCGAAGCGACCGTTCACGTAGTCCGCGGTGCGCGGGTCGCGCGGCGCGCCGAACATGGCCTCGGTCGGCCCGTGCTCGACGATGACGCCGGGCCGACCCGCCCCGGCGAGGAAGAACGCGCACCGGTCCGAGACGCGCGCCGCCTGCTGCATGTTGTGCGTCACGATGACGATCGTGACCTCGCTGACGAGCTCGCGGATCGTCTGCTCGATGCGGCGGGTCGACGTGGGGTCGAGCGCCGAGCAGGGCTCGTCCATCAGCAGGACGCGCGGCCGGATCGCCAGCGAGCGCGCGATGCAGAGGCGCTGCTGCTGGCCGCCGGAGAGCGCGCCGCCGGGCTGGCGCAGGCGGTCCCGGACCTCCTTCCACAGGCCGGCCTTGGTGAGGCACTCCTCGACGAGGGCGTCCTTGGCGTCGATGCCCGCCTTGCGGCCGGTGAGCTTGAGGCCGGCGAGCACGTTGTCGTAGATGGACATGGCCGGGAACGGGTTCGGCTTCTGGAACACCATGCCGACCTGGCGGCGGGCGTCCGTCAGCCGCCGGTCCCGGTCGTAGAGGTCGCGCCCGTCGAGCATCACCTCGCCCGCGAGCGTGGCGGACGGGATCAGCTCGTGCATCCGGTTGAGGATGCGCAGGAACGTCGACTTGCCGCAGCCGGAGGGGCCGATCAGCGCCGTCGCCTCGCCCGCGTGCATGGTCAGGGAGACCCGGTCGAGCACGTGGTTGTCGCCGAACCAGGCCGAGATGCCTCGCGCCTCCAGCGTCGCCAGCCGCCCCTGGCCGGCCGGGACCGGCGACGCGGGCGCGTACCCCGCAGCCATCGCCTGGCCGGGCGGCGGCGGGTACCCCTGGCCCGGCGGCGGGTACCCCTGGCCCGGCGGCGGCGGGCCCGGCGGCGGGTACCCCTGGCCCGGCGGCGGCGGGCCCGGCACCGCCTCCACCGCAGGCAGGACGGCGGTGGAGGCGTGCTCCTCGCCGGCAGATCCCTGGTCGGTCATCGGCCCTCGCTCACATCACGTTCGGCAGGAGTTGGATCACTGCGTCGCTCGTCCAGATCGCCACGGCCAGCAGGGGCGGCACGGCCGACAGCCATGCCTGCCACCGGCCCCAGCGCTGCCGGGCGTACGTCGCCGCGGAGGCCAGCGGCAGCATCAGGGCGAGACCGATCACCACCGAGAGCCAGGCCGTGCCGTTGCCCGCCAGGGCGCGCTCGGTGCGCGGCAGGAAGGTGTAGGTCAGCGGCAGCGGCCCGGGGGTGACGGCCGCGAACGGCTGCTTGTCGGCCGTCGTCGCGCCCTGCACCAGATCGGCGTCCACGCGCACCCCGCCGTCGGGGACGAAGGGGCCGCCGTCGGCGGTCACGAAGGTGACCCGGGCGCCGTTCACCGGGGCCTTCGGCAGCGCGTCGCCCTGGCGTCGGACGGCGACCACCCGGAACGGGATCCTCGATCCCATGCCGTTGGTGATGTAGACGTCCGCGCCGGTCGGCAGGTCTGCGAGCGCCGCGAAGGGGCCGCCGTACGCGGCGTGCCGGCCCATGAGGAAGCTCGTGCCCCGCTGCCCGGGCATCACCGTGTCGCGGCGATGCCCGACCCCGGACGAGAGGACCCGGCTGGTCGTGCCCTCCAGGTACACCTCGTGCAGGTCGAGGAGCGGGATGTCGATGATCCCGAGAGGGCGTCCGAGCTCCAGCAGCTTGCCGTCGTCGTCCTTCTGGTTGACCGCCGCCGTGCCGTTGGCCAGGTCGATGCGCAGGGCGTCCAGCGCGACCCGCTGGTCGCGGGCGTGCTTGACGTGGCCGAACGCCAGCAGGTTCGCCGTCACGACGAGCAGCAGGATGCCGAAAGCGGTGAGCCCGGCCGACCAGAGCTTGAGCGTCGGGGGGAAGGTGCCGGTGGGCGCCGCCTTGGCCGCCGCAGTCCCGGGACGGCGCGCGCCCGCGGCGGCGGGCGCGGCGGCCGTCGCCCTGCGCGGCGGGGCGAGGCGCAGCTCGTACCCCGCGGGCACGAGCGCGTACCCGGGCGGCAGCCGCCTGATGATCTCGGCGAACACCTCCGGCGACGGCGAGGCCACCGGGACCTCGACGTAGCCGGGACCGCCCGGGCCACGGGCAGGCTGCACCGGGACGGCGGACGCCGCCGGTGGCCGGTTCTGCGGATGCGGCGCGGGCGGCGCCTGCGGGCGGGCGACGGGCGGCGCCACCTGGACCCTGCCTGCGCCGGCCGGACCGGGTGCCGGGGAGGGCGGGGCGACGGCCGGGAGCTGGGCGCTCACGGGCGGCGGTCCGGACGGCGCGCCGACGGGCGGGCCGGCTCCGGGCACCGGGCTCGCAGGCACGGCGCTCGCGGCCTGCTCGCGCTCGAGCTTCGCCAGGTCGATGACGCGCCGCTGCTCGCCGCCGCGCGCGCCACCGGGATCGGAACCGGCATCGGTGCCGGCCTCGGGGGACGGTCCGGTCATACCTCCACCTCCGGGTCCGGGACGCGGAGCGGGTCGGCGGCGCTCACGGCGTCACCAGGACGCCGTCGCTGAGCCGCCCCGCGGTGATGTCGATCGAGGCGACGGTCATGGTTCCCGTGCCGCGGCAGGCGATGAGGTGGCCGACGTCGCCGGCGACCGGCGTGTACGTCCTCGCCGTCCCGTCGGAGATCGGATAGAGGTCGCGGTACCACTGGTACCCGAGGCTGCTCGCCCCCACGAAGGTGCCGGAGTTGCAGGTCAGCACCGCATCGACCCTGGGGGTGCCGGTGACCGTGACCTGCGACGGCGGCGGGATCGGAGGCTGGGGCTTGACGACGCCGACGGCCAGCTCGTCGCTGACGGCGTCCTGGAAGCCCGGTCCGGCGGTGAGCACCGCGGTGAGGTAGTGCAGGCCGAATTCCAGCGTGGACGTCGACAGCGACGCCTTCCCCTCGGACACGGGTTGCGGCGACCCCACGTCGACGGTGGCCCCGCTGGTGAGGCGATCCCTGAACTGGACGGTCCCGGTCGCGCTCTTCCGGTTCAGCGTCGCCGTGAGGGTGACGCTCTGGGCGAGCTCCACCACGTTCACGGGCGTGGTGGTCACCGCGACCTCGACCGGCACCTGCGTGGTCGCCGGATCGGTCGTCAGGTAGTAGGGATTCGGGCTCGCGGTGTCGGCCCACCAGAAGGTGAGTCCGTCGAAGCTCCCGAGGATCTGGTCCCCCTCCCCGTTCAGGCACCAGAGCACGACGTCGTAGGCACCGTCCAGCAGGGGTACACGGTCCCCGCCGTCCGTCGCCGCAGTGAAGAACTGGCCGCCGTCCAACGTGAATTGGAAGTCGTCGCTCGCGTCGGGAACCGGGTAGGCGTTCAGCTTCACATCACCGCCCTTCCAGTCGCCCGGCCCGGTCCTGACCACCGCCAGGACCTTCGCCGTTCCGGTGGGACAACGCAGTCCGGGGTCCACGGTCAGGGTGATGGTGGACGAGCGTGACCCGGTGGCCGGACCGGCCGTGACGGTCCCCAGGTGCTCCTCCGCTGCCAGAGCCCTGCCGCTCGGCGACGAACCGGTCGAGCCGGACGACGTCGAGGGCGCTCCTGGAGGGCCGGCGGGCGAGGAGCTCGCGGACGTCGGCCCGCCGTCCACGGACGCCGCCGTCGGGAGGGAGGCGCTCGGGTCGGTCGTCGTGACGGGAGGGCTCGACGGCGTCACGGGCGCGGGCAGGACGGGCGACGACGGCGCATCCGGATCCGTGCCGGCGGGCGACGTGCCGGCGGGCGACGTGGCAGCGGGAACCTCGCTCTGCGAGGTGGCCGCCGTCTCCTGCGTCGTCGTGGTCGGCGCCGTCCCGGCCGGGGAATCCGCCCAGGCCGGTACCGACACCGCCGGCGCCGCCACGAGGAGCGCCGCCGCGCCCAGGCACGCCACCGCCCGGCGCATCCTCGAAAGGGACCCGTCCGCCGACGCCGGGCGCCGCCTCAGTCGCGATCGGGCCATGCATGCTCCAGTTCCTCGTCCTCGGCGTCCACGCGGTCGTCGAAGGGCACCGTGTCGTCGGGAGCGCGGCGCCCGCCCAGGAACCGGAAGCCGATGAGGGCGGCGATGACGGCCGCGCAGATGCCGATCGCGACCCACGTGCCGTCGACGTCCGACCCCGAGGCGGACGTCCCCGCCGTCCGGACCGGCTTGTTCGCGGCTCTGACGTTCGTGTCCTCGCCGAAGGCGATGCTGGGCGAGGCGGACGGTCCGGGTGTCGCGGCGCTCGGGGTGACCGCGCCCGACGGCGGGGTCAGGCCCTGGCCGATCGCCGCCGACTGGACCTGCTCGTTCTTCGGGTACGCGTACGAGAGGATCCCGATCGGCACCCCCTTCGCGGGCGGCTGGGCCGGCGCCGTGGCGGTGTAATGCGTCGCGTCGGTGAACTTCACGCTGCCGTCGAAACGTCGGAGAATCTTCGACTGGTCGTAGTCCAGGCACAGCAGGGACAGCCGGTAATCACCCGCCGTGATCTTGATGTTGTTCTGCGCCGCCAGGCTGAAGAAGGTGTCCGACAGAGCCGTTCCGAACAGGACGTCCGTGCGGATGCCGGCAGTGGTGGCTCCCAGCGCGATGGTGTCCTGCGGGAAGGAACCACCGTTCAACCAGCCCATCATGATCTTCGTGTCCGACGGGCAGGGCGCGGAGGTGACCATCCACATCGGCGTCACGTCCTCACCCGTGGCCGGGATGAAGGTGAGCGTGCCGGTCTCGTCCGCCAGTGCCTGTGCCGCGGTGAACAGCCCGGCGCCGCACAGCACGGTGACCGCGGCGAGCATCGCGCCCAGGACGGCGAGCGGACGTCGCGCCCACGCGCCGGCGCCTGCGGCCACCCGGGACGCCTGCCCGACGGGGCCCGCAGCCTGCTGCGCGTAATTGATGATCTCCACCTCGTCGTCCACGCCGTCCGCCGCCTCCGCCGGACCGGACGGGCGGCCGCCGTTCCGCTGCCGCAGCCACCGCCAGAGCAGGAAGCCACCACCTGCGAGGAGGAGGAGGATGATCAGAAGGAGCACCCACGAGAGAGCGAGGAAGTCGGCCTCAGCGGCCTGCGCGCCGAGGCTGTCGATGGGCTTGCCGTCGAGGTCCGTCGGGGAGAGCGACACCGACGCCGTGGCGAAGTCCAGGGGGAAGAGGTTGGGTGCATCGGCGCTGAAGAGGGCCTCACCCCCGGGAAGGAGCTCCTCGACCTTCGGTGCGCCCTTGATCTCGGTGGTCCCGCTGAAGAGCCCGGAGATCTTGACCGTCTGCGGGGCGGAGACCGAGATGTTGCCGGTGTTGCGGACGCTGTAGGTCAGGTGGGCCGAACCTCCCCACAACGGGTTGCTCCCCTGGTGGTACTCCGCCGTGAGACCGGTCACCGTGAGCCCGGGGGTCACCGTGCCCGCCACCCGCACCTGCAGGCGGGCACCCACCCGGTACTCGGTCGCGACCTGGCCGGCGGGAACGCCGGCCGACGTCGTGGGCGGTTCCGGCTTGGTCGCCGCGATGATCGCCCCGGAGTGGTCGCCCGGCGAGGCGCCCTTCGGGACGGTGAGCACGAACTGCCGGATGGCCGTGGAGCGGGGAGCGACCGTGATGGTCGAACCCCCGCCGATCTGCACCCAGGCGCCGAGGTCCTTGGACTTCCTCCCGGTCTCGAGGATGTTGAGACCGCCGCGGTCCTTGGAGTTGTAGGCATCGGCCGCGTAGATGGTCAGCGTGACCGGGAAGCAGCTCTTGTTGACGAAGCCCACGTAGTCACGCATCGCCGAGCCGGCGGGGATGTTCGTGTAGGCGAAGCGGGTGCGCTGGTCCGGGGCGACCCGGCCGGACTTCGGGTCGTTCGACGCGGCGGTGATGCCGAAGACCCGGATCTGCGGGTCCGTGGCCCCCTGGCACTCCGTACCCGTCGAGTCCGCGCTCCCCTCGGCGGCCTGGCCCCCCGACGGCTGGACGCCCGGAACGGTCGCCGAGCCCGACGTCGCGAGGGACGGCGACGGGGTTGGGCTCTCGGCCCGCACGGCGGCGACAGCGGCCACGGCACGGGGCATGGCCGCCCCGGCGGTGTCGACGGGGCCGAGGGCGGCGGCGACGCCGAGGGCCACGGCCAGCACGGGCAGGGCGCGGCGCGGCAGGCGAGCTGTCATCAAGGACGCTCCGTTGGGATCGGGCGGCGGCGGCCGCCGGTGCTGCTCGGGCTCGACGCGATCGTCGTCGGAGAACGTGTGCGCCGGTCAGCCGAGGGGTGAACGGCGGACAGCCGGGGAGGGGTCGATACCCCTCCCCGGCCGCAGACCTACCGGATCGCGAACGACCCGGGGCGAGTCACGTGGACTCGATCAGGCATCGGGCGTCAGTTGGAGAGGGCCGTCAGCGTGAGGTCGGTCTTGTAGTAGCCCGCCTTGGTGGTGGTCGGCGCGTTGAGCAGCAGGTCGGCCGACACCGAGACGGTGCCCGTCGACGCGCCGGCGGTGGTGCTGTAGAGCGTGCGAGCGGTCTTCAGACCGTCCGTGGTGCCCGTGACGCCGGGCGCCACGGTGGCGCCCGGGGTGGCGGCGACCTGCGAGCAGTCGGTGCCGGCAGCGGTCACCGCGGACTCGTAGCCGGTACCGGCGGCGCCGGTGCCCGCCCCGAAGGTCGGGGCCGACGGGATCTGCGTGCCGGTGCAGACGGCGGAGACCTTCGGCGACCAGCCCAGGGTGGCGCTGTCGATGGTGTTGGCACCGCTGGTGAAGTTGCTCGCCACGACGCCGGTCACCCGGTAGCCGGTGTTCCCGGCGCGGCTGTCGGTCACCACGAGACGGTAGAGCGAGTTGTGCCCGTCGGTGATGGCAGCGCCGGCGTTGGTGAGCACGGTGTTACCGGGGTTCAGCTGGAGCGCGTACTTCTGGACCCCGCCGTCGTTGATCCCCGGGAAGCCCAGGGTGACGTTGCCGGAGGCCGCCGTCACACCGCCGCTGACGGTGATCGTGCCCGCCACGACGTTGGTCTGGATCGTCTGCGGGGACGGAGCCGGCTGGAACAGCGTGGACGGTGCCGTGACCGACACCTGGACCGGACCGGCCGTGCTGTTGTTGAAGCCGGCACCGCCGGCGAGCGACGCGCCCAGGGTGTACGGACCACCCACACCCAGGGTGGCGCCCGAGACGGCCAGGGTGGCCACGCCCGCGGCGTTCAGGGTGGCGGTGCCGATCGTGGCCCCGCCGTTGGTGAAGGTGACCGTGCCGGCGGGCACCGCGCCGCCGACGGCGGTGGCCGTCGCCGTGAGGACCACGTTGTCGAGCGTCGTGATGCTGGTGGCGCTCGCCGACAGGGCCAGGGAGGTGTTCACCGAGACACCGGACACCGAGAGGTTCAGCGGGTTGGCGGTGGTGTCGCTCGCCGCCACGACCGACGGGTCGGTCGGGGTGAAGGCAGCCGTCACGGCCTTGGCACCTGCGGTGCCGAAGGTCACGGTCTGGGTGGCCACCACACCGGCCGCGGCGTTGGTCAGGTTGCTGACCGTGACCGGGGCCCCGATCGCCGTCCCGTTGGCCTTGAACTGCACGGTGCCGCCCGCCGTCACGCCACCGGCGAGACCCGCCGCCTTGACCGTGGTGCTCAGCTGCACCGAGGTCGAGGCGTCGATGCCGGTGGCCGGGTTGGCCGTGACCGGCGTCAGCGACGACGGCGTGCCCGGCGCGACCACGAGGCTGTACGTGTCGGTCGACTGGGCGGTCGACCCGGCGAGCTGGATGTGGATCTTTCCGGTGAACGTGTCGAAGATGGCCGTCGAGTTCGCGTCCGTGCAGATGTACTCGAGGTCATAGTCACCGGTCTGCCACGTCAGCGTGTTGTCGCCGGCGAAACCGATCAGGTTCGAGCTCACGCCGTCGCCCTGCGAGCGGGGGGCGATGTTCTTCCAGACGTACGACTCCGCCGCCCAGTTGCTCGGGCCGCCCGAGATCCACGCCGTGACGTACGGGTTGCTGTTGGAGCAGGCCGGCGCCACGAAGTTCGGGGTGGAGACGAGGTTACCGGAGGTGGGGCTGAGGGAAAGGGACCCGGTGGCCGCCTGGGCCGCGGGGGCCAGCACGGCCAGACCCGCCGTCGCCAGCGCCGTGACGGCGACGGCAGCCAAGCCCTTGAACGAGCGCTTCATGTGAGACCTCTCGTGGGGGAAGTGAAGACTCGCGTGCAGGTCGGGGGTTACGAGTTCACCTTGGTGGTGTCGCCGCAGCTGGGGTTCAGGTCGAACCCGTAGCGCTGGATGATCGTCTTCGCGGCCGCATTGCTGCAGACGACCGACGACGGGCCGGCGAGCAGGCCGGACAGGCGCGAGTCGCCGGCCAGGCGCGAGGTCTGGACGACGTTGTAGACCGGGCGCGAGGCGTTGTTGGCGGCCACCGTCCCGCTCTTGAAGTTCTGCTGGAGCAGGAACGGGCTCACCGATGTGGCGCCGGTGTTGTTGTCGAAGTCGATCGCGTTCAGCGTCGTCCGGGCGCCGCGGTTGTCGGGGATGACGGCCGACGCCTGGGCGATGAACTGGGCGGTCGAGAACGGCGCGATCTGGTTGTTGGCCGTGAGGACGCGGCCGTCGTGCTCCTGGACCGGGTTGCCGCCCACGGTGTCGCGGACGCAGCTGCCCCAGGTGTTGTCGGGAGCCGTGCCGGCCACCTTGGTCGTGTCGATGGCACCGTCGGTGATGCCGAGGACGGTCGCCCAGAACCCACGGGTCCCGGAACCGGACTGCGGGATGAGGGGAGCCCACTTGCCGAGGGCGCCACCGCAGTCGGACGTGCCGGGGACGCCGTTGGTGCGGTAGATCGTCTTGAGCCGGTCGAGGTTCAGGTTGTGCGAGAACACCGACGAGCCCAGGGTGGCGTACGACACCGAGTCGGTGCCGAACGGGATGTAGGTCAGGCTGCCCGCGGGCGGGTTGAATCCGGTGCCCGGATTGGCGCCGCTGGACGAACGGCCGATCTGCACGCAGTTGTCCGCCGTGCCGGTGGTCTGGCCCGGGGCGGCCACGTTGAGCACGCCGGCACCGAGAGCCCGCAGGCCCGCGCCCGAGCCGTTGGGCCGGGTGATGGTGCAGTTGGCGTTGGCGTTGCCGTACGAGCGCGCCGGGATGGTGATGGTGGCGGAGCCGAAAGCACTGTAGCTGCTGATGTACGGCGTGTTGGAGCCGTCGACCAGGGTGGTGGACAGGGCGCCGATGACGTCGTCGGTCGTGTCCGAGCCGACCGCGACGTAGGTGCTCGTCAGCGTGGGGTTGGTGTCGCTGGCGGCGAGGGCGCTGCCACCGACCGCCACGGTGAGCGCGCCCGCCAGGGACGCGGCACCGAGGAGGGTCCGGTTGAGCTTCACAGAGGGTCCCTTCACAGGATGTTTACGCACCCACCGGCGGCGGGGCGTCCTCGTGCTGGAACCTCTAAGCTGGAAGGCGCCGTTGCCCTCGAGAGGTTCCGGATCGTGCGGTGAGAGGCCGAGCTGGATCTTCGGTGCGATGGTGCGGTTGGTGCGGTGCCTGTCACTGCCTCAGGCGCCGTACCAACCCCGGCAGCGAAGGCCCCGCGAGGGTGCCTCCGATACCGAGGAACAGGACGACCAGGACGGCGTACCGGCCGGGACCGGCGCCGTCCGGCGGGGTGGTGGCAGTCCTCGCCACCCGGGCCGCCCGGATGGGCGGCGCGCTGGACTCGGGCGCGGTGGGGATCGCCGGCTGCGTCGAGGCGAGCGGGGTGGACGGCGCAGGCGACGGGGGCGGCGGGACGGGCGGCGCCTCGCTCGTGGCCGGGGGCTCGGACGTCTCCCCGGGCGCTTCCGGCTCGGGCTGGACGTCGCCCTCGGGCTCGTCGGCACTCTCGGTCGGCTCCGGCGCCCGCGCCAGGATCGCGTCGGCCGCCTGTCTGGCCTGCCCGCGCAGCGCCTCGGGCAGCGGGGCGTACCCCTCGCGGAGCTGGCCCGGAAGGGAGCCGGGCGTCTGGCCGTCCCCGACGGCATACCGGACGAATTCCGCGTAGCTCTTGGCGTCGCTCTCCGACAGCACTGACGGGCGGGTGACCGCATACGTCACCTGCGTCAGGGGGTAGGCGGCGGAAACCTTCGTCGCCGGGTCGGCGACGAGCACGCCCTCCGGCGTGCGGTGCATGGCGTCCAGGCCGCCCAGAAGGCCCACCCGGTCGGGTCCGACGAAGCTTCCCGAACCGTTGCGCAGCAGCGCCGGCGCGATGTGGTACCGGGCCGCGCTCGCCGTGTCGGTGAGCGCCAGCACGGACCGCTGCCCGATTCCCGCCGCCGGTTGAGAACCATAGGAACCGCTGCCGGGATCGAACTTGGTCCGGTTCTTCGGGTCACCCCTCAGCGCGGCCGCCGCGCCGTCCGACAGGTTCGTGCCGTACTGGTGGTAGTCGCCCTGACAGACCGGGTTGACGCTCACCGCTATCCCCTGCTTCGCCTGGGCCGCGATGAATCCCTTGGCATCAGAGGTGACGATGCAGTACTGGTCCAACTGGGGAAAGAAGTCCTGCGGCAGATCCGCCCCCTGATAGAAAGGGTTGACACGCATACCGGAATTATGCTTGTCCGCGGGATTGAGATTGTCGGGAAATCCTGCGACGAAGTCCGCCGCATCCTTGTCAGTCATGATCCACTGCCAGATGGACCGGAAGACGCTGTCCGACCCGAACGGGAAGATGACCTCCAGGGTCCCCGACAGTCCCGAGAAGGCGGGATTGTCCCGCAGGAAGTCCGGGTCGACGATCAGGGACGCCGGCCGACCGAGCAGATAGGGCGCGCCGTCGGCCGTCCCCTTGAGGTAGGACGCCGTGAGGAGTTTCGCCACGACGCGGGGGGTCAGCTTCACCCCGGTGAGGGGGCGGCCTGCCTGACTCCAGTCCGCGTCGGGCCCCGGCACCGGGTTGTAGTCGTAAGCGACGCCGATGACCAGCCCGGAGAGCAGGAGCGGGGCGTAGACCAGCTTGCGGCCCTGCGGAACCAGGTCCGGCGGGACGGCCTCGTTCATGAGGCCGAGGCCGGGATCCTGACCGGCGATGAACCCTTCCACCGACGCGCTCGACAGCGGGGTGAACCCGAAGACCGGCCCGTCCTTCTCGCACAGCTTCGGCTGCCAGTTGTACACGGCCTCGGCCGCCAGCGGCGATCCGGCCGTGGGCACCTCGGCCGCTCCCAGGCGGCAGGACTGGCCCAGCGTCCGGAAACTCAGGGGGAACACGATCCGGTTCTGCCAGTTCCCCAGGCTGAGCGGCGAGGACGTGAGCTGGCGGCTGCCCGGCGTCTCGCCCGGCAGCGGGTCGACGTCGGTCCGCCCTCGCAGCACGACGACGAGCCAGCACTGCCGGATCGAATCGATGAGCGGCTTCACCACCTCGGGGTTCAGCGCGACCTGCGGGTCGTCGGCGGAGATGGGTCGCCCGCATCCCAGGCCGGGGGACTGCACGTCCGTCTGCACCTCGAACGTCGTGGAGCCGATCCCGTCCTGGCTGCCGGCGGTCGCGTAGCTCCGCGCTCCGGGAATCTCGTTGGACGTCGTCAGGTCGAAGTCCGGGTTGCGGCTCTGCGCGTCCGGGCCGGACGTCTGCCGCCCCTGCCAGTTGATGAAGGGCACGTAGGAGTCGTAGGTGGGCTTGTTCTCGTCCCTGCCCTCCTCCGGGTCGACCCGGCTCTTGCCCTGATAGGGCGGCAGGACCAGTCCACGCTGGTAGAGGTTCCCGTACAGGCCGCCCGAGTCGTACTGGGCGCTGCGCGTCCCGAACACGCACTGGGTGCGGTCGGGCCCGTTCGTGCGGTCGTCCCCCCAGCACTGCATGATCTGCACGAAGTTCTGGGCGAACTCCTTCTGCGGAGGGGTGATCTTCGCGCCCTTCCAGCTCACCTCGATCGCCTGGTTGACCAGGCTGGCGGTCTGGCTGACCGTCACCTCGACGTTCTCGAACTCCCCGGTGCCCCGGGCCGTGAGGGCGCTCGAGGACGCCTCGGACGACGCGGGCGGAACCATGACCGTGTGGTGGTCGACCGGCTTGTGGAGGGGCGGCGGCACGGGCGGCACGTCGCTCGTCGAGGTCGCGGCGTCGTCCACCGTCGCGATCGGTCCCAGCCATTGCGCCGGTCCCAGCCAGACGACGACGAACGCCACGGACAGCACCACGGCCGAGGCGAGGCGCAGCAGGCGCGGCCCGGAGCGGCGGCCCGGCCGGTGAGGCGGGCGAGGCAGGCGAGGCAGGCGAAGGTGGATCACCGGGACCGGCCCCTCGCCGATGACCAGTGGGCGATGATCGGAGGCGCCAGGGCGACGCCGAGGAGCAGCAGGACAGCCAGCGACATCAGCAGGGTGCGGCCGGGACCCCAGGCGTCGGCCGCCAGGCTCACCGGCACGGAGGAGACGGGTTGCCCGCTCAGGGCGTCCTGCTGGCCACCGGCCTGCTGTGCGTCGCCGCCGTCGCCCGCCGGCGCGGCCGGGGTGACGGTCTGCCCGGTCTCCGGGTCGACGCTGGGAGCCGCTCCCCCGGGGATCAGGGACCCGCCCGGCGCGGTGCTGCCCGGGCTCGCGCCCGCCCGGACGGTACCGGTCGGGTTCGCCCCCTTGGCCGTCGAGCCCGGTGCGGTCCTCGAGGCGCCCTTCGTGGCGCCCGCGGCACCGGCGTCGGTCGCCGCGAGGCACTGGGTCGGGCCCTTCTGCTGGCAGTCCTCCGGCTGAGGTGCCTTCTCGGCGATCGTGTTCTTGCCGTCGCTCGAGAACGTCGGGTTGTTGCAGCCGGCGATGTTGATGGTCTGCGTCTCGACGCCGGGCACCTTCTGCAACTGCTCGAAGCCGGCCTGGACGAGGTTGATGGGCAGCGGGGAGTACCCCAGCCGCTCCACGTTCTGCTGCCCCTGGCACAGGAAGTAGTAGCCGAACTTGCCCAGGGTGTAGCCCTTGTCGGTGGTGAACTTGGTGTCCGTCTTCGTGGGAAGGATCATGTAGCTGTAGCTGGACAGCGGGTACGCCCGCTTGTCCCCGTTGTCGTAGACGCCGTCGAGGATCTGGGTCAGGTACGTCGCCGGATTGCTCGCATCATTGTTGATCTTCGCTCCGAGCAGGCCCACCGCGACGTTCGAGGCGGTCGGTTGCACGTAGTACCCCGCAGCGTTGAGCAGGCTGACCACGGGGAACCCGGCATTCGTGGCGTAGCCGTACTCGACGTAGGTGATGGCGCCCTCGGCGGAGGACTGCTGCACGTAACCGGCCACGCCGGTGGAGCCCGCCTGGGCGACCATGCCGGGGATCGTGGGGTAGATCGAGGTCACCCCGCACGGGTTCACCGACCGCCCGGCCTTCTGGCAGAAAGCGTTCCAGTCCGACGCGTACTTCTTGCTCATCCAGGTGCTGAACTGCGCCGTCGTCCCCGAACCGTCGGAGCGGACGACGACGACGATCTTGCGCGCCGGGAGGGTGAGGTTCGGGTTGTCGGTCTTGATCGCCGGGTCGGACCAGTTGGTGATCTGCCCCGTGAAGATCTTGACGATGGTCTCCCCGGAGAGCCGCAGCTTGGTGACCCGCTTTCCGCCGATCTTCAGGTTGTACATGAACGACGTGCCACCGGCCACGATGGGCATGTAGACGTACGGCCGCGGCGAGCTGTCGCTCTGGCCGTTGTCGACCAGGCCGTAAGGGATCTCCGAGACGCCGAAGTCGGGGACGCCCGCGGCGAACTGCTTGCGGCCGTTCGACGAACCGCTCGGCTCGTACGAGACGTCCAGCTGATAGGTGGACTTCACCTGCGCGACCCACGCGGCGATCGCGATGGCCGACCACGACGATCCCACGCCCGTGATCGGCACCTGGCGCGCGGCCTGCGCCGGGGCGGCACCGCCGATGCCCGCCGAGCAGACGGCGATCAGGGTCGCCAGGAGCACGGCGACACCGCGCAGGGACCGCCTGCGCTGCTGCGGCATGCTCATCGCTCGGGCTCCTCGCTGGTCGACGGGATCTGGGGCTGCGCGTAGGACGGCGGGGCCGAGGCCGGTGGGGACACGGACGGGGGCGCGGCCGGCGGCGCCTCCCCCGAGCGCATCCGGTGCATGAGCAGGCCGACACCGCCACCGCCCGCCGGGACGTCACCGATGGACAGCTGGCCGCGGGCCCGGGCGATGAACCGGCGCGCGTCCGCCGTCGACCGGCCGGCTGCCCGGCGTCGCTGGCGCGCCGAGAGGTCACCCGCCGCCCGGCCGCCGATGGTCCGGGCGGTGATGAACAGCCCCAGAACGAGCGTCAGCAGCACGGCCGCCGCCCCGAAGGCGCGGGTGTGCATCGACTCCTGCGGGTATCCGTAGAAGTTGAACGCCAGCAGGGGCAGCGACGGCTGCGGGCCGTCCAGGGGGTTGGCGTTCACCTGGGGCGACAGCCCCGCGGTGAGCAGCACGGGCGACGTCTCGCCGATACCTCGCGCCGTCCCCAGGATGATCGCCGTCGCCAGGCCCGAGCGTGCGGTCGGCAGGACGACGTGCCACACCGTGCGCCAGCGGCCGGAGCCGAGGGCGTACGACGCCTCGCGGAGGTTGCCGGGCACCAGGCGCAGCACGACGTCCGCCGCTCGGATGATGATCGGGAGCATCATGATGCTCAGCGCCATCGCGGCGGCGAAGCCGGACTTCGGGCGGCCGAAGGTCAGGATGTACGTGGAGAAGATGAAGAGGCCGGCCACCACCGAGGGCAGCGCCGTCATCGCCTCCACGATCGTCCGGACGAAGCGGGTGTAGCCGCCGGGGATCTCGTTGAGGAACACCGCGCAGGTCAGCCCGAGCGGGACGGTGATCACGAGGCAGATCGCGATCTGCTCGACCGTGGCGACGGCGCCGTGCAGGATGCCGCCCTTGTCGAGGGGATCCGTGGGCAGGGTGACCGACATGTCCTGGGACAGGAAGTTCAGGTGCTTCAGCGCGTCCACGCCCCGGCTGAGGACGTAGGTCATCGCGAAGACGAGGGCGATGAGCACCAGGAACGCCAGGCTGTGGATGATCACCGCGGCCGCTCGGTCGCGCACCGCCTGGCTGTTCTCGTCGAGCGATACGAGCACGGCATAGACGCCGATGAAGAGCGTCCAGGCCACGAAGACCCAGCCGACCAGCCCCGTGAACGGCGCGAACCGCTCGAAGAGCAGCCAGGTCAGGCCCGCCGACGAGGTCAGCGCGCCGACCAGCGCCATCCAGTCCGTGTCCCGCAGGCCGCCGGGGCGCACCCGTGGCCGCGACTCGGCGGCCCGGGACGGCTGGTCGACGGCGGGGACGACGGTCGACGGGCGACCGGGGGTCGGCGGGGCGATCGCAGGCATCGCGTCGGCCGGCGGCGCCCCGGGCGGCGTCGAGGCCTCCGCCTGCGCGGAGGTGGTGGCGGTCATGCCTCGCTCCCCGCGCCGGACCTGCTGCGCGCCACGATCGTGGAGGCGACGAAGTTGACCACGAGCGTCATGAGGAACAGCGCGAACCCGGCGGCGAACAGCGCCGACAGCGCGAGCCCCTGGGACTCGCCGTACCGCAGCGCGATGAGGGACGACACCGAGATCGCACCGTTCTGCAGGACGTGCCACTGGATGGTGAACACCGGGGAAATGATCATGTAGACGGCGATGGTCTCGCCGAGCGCGCGACCCAGGCCGAGCATGGTGCCGCCGATCATGCCGCCACGCCCGTAGGGCAGGACGACGGCGCGGATCATGCCCCAGCGGGTGGCGCCGAGCGCGTAGGCGCCCTCGCGCTCACCCGGGGGCGCCTGCATGAAGGCCTCACGCATGATCGAGCTGACGATCGGCGTGATCATCATGCCGACCACGAGGCCCGCGATGAAGGTCGACGACGTGTAGACCGTGGGGCTCGACAGCGGGTTGTCGGGGTCCACCCGGCCGTCGGTGTCGTTCACCGAGAACGGCGGGAACCAGCCGAAGTACTTGGAGACGAAGCGCGAGATGTCGATGACGTGGCCCTGGAGGAAGAAGGCGCCCCACAGGCCGTAGACGACGCTCGGCACCGCGGCCATCAGGTCCACCAGGCTGACGAAGGTCCGCTGCAGCCGCCGCGGCGCGTACTCGGAGATGTACAGGGCCGTGCCGATCGCCAGCGGTACCGCGACGATCACTGCCGTCAGCCCGATGAGGACCGTCCCGAACAGGACGGCCGCGATGCCGAAGTGGTGAGTGGAGGGCTCCCACGCCTGGACGGTCAGGAAGTCGAACCCGGCGTCCGAGAGCGCCTCGAAGGCCCGGTAGCCCAGGAAGGCGCCCACCAGGCCCATGATCACCAGGACGAGGGTGCCGCTGCCGATGGAGAGGCCCAGGAAGATGCGGTCGCCCGTGCCCGGGCTGTCACCGGGGCGCACGCGCGGGCGCTCGTCCGGTATCTGCCAGGCCTCGGGGACGGCGGTGGGCGAGGGAGTGGGCGGTGCTTCCGGTGGCACTTCCACGATCTCCCTCCTCGCACCCGGCGCCCGGGATCTTGAAATTCTTTCCCGGGCACGGCTCGGTGCCGTCGGGGGTGAGCCTGGGCTGGCGCCGGGAATGGCAGCCCTCGCGCACTTGAACGGCAGACATGGGCCACGTGAAGCAGGCAACCCGACCTGTAGGTCACCCGGCGGTCATCCGGCGTGGTCGAGTGCGTGGCCGCCCGTTGGCATCGCAGGCAGACTCTGTGCGCCACCTGCCACCGTGACCACGGTCACCGATGCACCGGAGAGTCCCGTGGACGACGCCACCACCGCTGCCGAGGCCGCACCGCCCGTTCCCGAGGCACCGTCGGGCGAGGAGCTCACCGGGACGACACCCCAGACCACCGCCGACGGCTCGGCCGACGACACCCCCGAGGCCGTCACCGACGCTCAGCCCCCCGAGACCCCCGAGACCCCACCAGACGCACCAGACGCACCAGACGCCGGACGGGGTCGCTCCACCCCGGTCTGGGTGCGGGCCGCGGCGCTCGCGGTGCTGCTCGCCCTGGGTGTGTCCGGCTGCGTGCTGATGCTCACCTGGACGGCGTCCCGCACCGCCCCGCATCACCTGCCGATGGCGATCGCCGGACCGCGGGCCGTCGCGGAGGCGGGCAAGAAGAGCGTGGAGGCCAACCCGCCCGGGGCTTTCGACGTCACGATCGAGGCCGATGCCGACCACGCGCGCCAGGCGGTGAAGGACCGCCGGGTCTACGGCGCGCTGATCGTCGAGGACACCCAGCTGCGCCTGCTGCTCGCGCCCGCGTCGTCCGCCGACGCGGCCCAGGAGCTCTACCGACTCGCGGCGAACCTCCAGGCACGGTCGCAGGGCCTCGGACTGCAGGTGGAGGAGGTCGTGGCGGCGCCCACCAGCGACCCCCGCGGCACCGTCCCCGGCCTGGCCGTGCTGGCCCTGATCGGGGCGGCCGTCGCGGCAGGGGTGGTCCTGCACCTGCGGGTGCGGCCGCTGCGCGACCGCCTGGTCGCCGTCGTCGCGCTGGCCGTCGCCGGCGGGGCCGCCTCGGAAGTGGTGCTGCACCCGCTCGCGGGTGCGCTCACCGGGTCGGTGTGGGCCGAGGGCGGCGTCCTGGCCCTGGTGATCCTCGCGGCCTCGGCCACGACCCTGGGCTTCGCGGCCGTCGCCGGTCCGCCCGGAGCGGCGCTCGCCGCCGTCCTGCTGGTCCCCTTCGGGTACCCGATCTCCGGGGGCACCTCGGCGCCGGAACTCCTGCCGCAGCCCTGGGGGCCCGCGGGGCAGTACCTCCCGCCGGGCGCCGGGGTGTCGGCCCTGCGCGGCGCCGCGTACTTCGGAGGTGCCGGCAGTGCCACGCCGATCACGATCCTCGCGATCTGGTCCGTGATCGGCCTGGCGCTGGCGGCCTACCCCGCCCTGGCAGCGGTCCGGTCGGGGGCGCGCAGGATCACGACGCCACGGCCGGAGCCGATGCCGGCCGCCTGATCCGGTGCGCCGTGGGCGCCTGCCGCACCGGGGCGAGCCCCGCCGGCGGCAGGCGCTCGGCCCGCGCCCGGACCCCACCCGGGTCGTCGGCGCCGCGGCCGAGGCCCACGATGGGACGCCGTCCCGTGGGCGCCAGCCCGTCGTCGACGCCGGCAGCCTCGCCGCCCCGGGCCCGGCCCTGCACCTCGCGCACCAGGACCGGCGGCTGGGCCGCGGCCACGGCGACGACGAACTGGTCCAGGCTGTAGACGCACTCGCGCTGGCGGTGGTAGCTGCGCGCCGAGACGGCGACGGTCACGCCGTCCGCCACGAGCCGCCAGCACCAGCGGCCGTCCCGGTCGTCCACGGACAGCAGCCGCGTGGCCTCCTCCACCACGGTGCGGAGGTGCTCGACGGCGGCCCCGCACTCGGGGACCGTCGCGTAGACGTCCGGGCTGCGGCCGAGCTCGCGGTTGTTCCGGCTGAGCAGGCGCCAGGCGGTCCACCCGCCGGACTCGCCGCGGGCGGACGGGTGGGACGTCTCGGGTGGCAGGGTTCGGGAGCGGGTCGGATGATCTGAAGGATTCGTCCCGCTGAAGAGCAGGAAGCGCGGACCGGCCACGGTGCACCCCTCTCGTGGGTATCGGTCCGCCCCGATCGGACCCGATGACGTGCACGCCGAAGGGACAAGCCCCCCGGCTCGCACGGAGGTTCCCGATCTCCACGGAAGCCTGGGCATCCAGGACGTGAACACCGGACGTGCACGCGGTGGCACCCGCCGGAGAACCTCGCAGATGTGTCATTGCCACGACCCCCGTCGCGCCGCACCCCGGCGGCGCCACCCTTCCGTGATCATGCAATCCGGGACGATCATGCACTTCGGGAACAGGCCCGTCCCCTCGTGGACGCCATGGGAGCCCCGGGAGGTTGCGTCGGGGTGGCGGACGCCGGATGAACTCCGGGACGGCGGGGTGCCGGGCCGCACGACCGCCCCGATACGGTGCTCGCAGGACGGCGTCCACGGCGAACGGGGTGAGCATGAGGCGACTGACGACGGACGACCGGGACCGCGCCGTCGGGCGGGTGTGGCTCGTGACCCGCGGCGTCACCGTCCTCTCGATGGCCCTCACCAGCACGATCATGATCGTGCTGGAGCGCGAGGCGACCCACCGGCGTCACGAGCAGGCCGAGCTCGTCCTCTCCGAGGGCAGGCCCGCGGGCCAGGACGACGGCGCGGCCCCTGCACCTTCCACAGCCGGAGCCCTCGCTCCGAGCGGCCCGAGCACCCCGAGCGCCCCCGCCGGGCCGGGAGGCGGGTCGACACCCGCTACCGCGGCGCCCCCGGCGTCGACGTCGGCCCCCGCCGCGACGTCGACACGCACCACCGTCCCGGCCGCCACGACGTCGACGTCGACCTCGACGAGGGCCACGCCCGCGCCGCTCGACGGGCCTGCCGGCACGGTCGTGACGGTGACCGCCCCGGGCCCCCAGCAGCCGGCGACGACCGCGCCCACGACGTCGGCGCCCGCCCCCGTCACGACGTCGTCCACGACGAGCTGGCAGCCGCCGCCCCCGGCACCCGAGCCCGTCACCACGACGTCCAGCACGACCCGACCGGCCGCTCCCCCCGTGACGTCGTCCGGCTCCTGAGGCCTCCGCCCCGCCGTGATCATGCAAGCCGGGACGATCCTGCAATCCGGCGACACGTACGCGGACCATCGGGGTGGCCCGGACGACCAGGACGGTCCGATCTGGTGGCCGCACGCCCGCACCGGTCGCGGCGGGTCTGCCGGAGGTCCGTCACCGACGATGACGGCCACCGGCCGGGTCCCCGTCCGCGGATTGCATGATCGTCCCGGATTGCATGATCACCGAAGGGGTTGGGGCCCACGGTGAGCGGAGGCGGGCGCGATGCGGCGGGGCGGGTCAGCGGGGCAGGGCGTAGACGACGAGGTTGTCCTCGTAGCGCCGGGCGACCGGGTCGAAGGCGCCGGTGCAGGTGATGAGCACCAGCCTGCGCTGCACGGACTGGTCGAACACCGTGCCCGGCAGGCCCGTCTTCTTGCGGTAGGTGCGGCGGCCGGCGATGGCGAAGTGGCGGACCGAGCCGTCGGCGGCGGTCACCGTGACGTCCTGGCCCTCCTTGACGTCGCGCAGCGCGGAGAGGTAACCGGTGCCCTGGCCGGTCGCGTCGACGTGCCCGACGATGACGACGCTGCCCGAGGCCGACTCCAGCCCGGCGCCGTACACCCACCAGCCCAGGGTGGACACGGCCGCCGGCACGTCGAGGGCACCGCCGTGGTCGCCGACGCCGATGACCGGGGCGGCGTTCCGGCCGGCAAGGCTCAGCCGCACGGGGGCCAGCCGGCCCGCCGGGACCTTCACGGAACCGCTGCCCGCCGCCTGCGCGTTGCGGCGGCCCCCGGAACCCGAACCGGAACCGGAGCCCGAGCCGCCCCGTGACCCCGACCCGCTGCCCTGGCCGGACCCGCCGTTCTGCTGCGGGGCCGCCGCGGGGGCCACACCCGTCGCGGACGACGGTCTCGCCGCACCGGACGGCGCGGGCGCCGCGACCGCTTCGGGGACCGAGCCGAAATCGGGTGGGTCGCGGGGCTCGGAGACAAAGTGCAGGACGGCCGCGGCGATCAGGAACGCCACTCCCGCCGAGGCCAGCACCCGGACGAAGCCGGCGGGGGGCTCCTCCTCGCTCAGAGATGCGCTCCCCGGCGACGGACCGTCAGCACCCAGCCGCTGCCGAGGGCCGCGACGCCGATGGCGGCGAGGCCGACGACCGCCCAGGTGTTGTCACCGGGGTCGGCCTGGCCACCGGTGCCCGCGCCCACGTGGTCGACCACGTGGGAGCTGGAGGAGGTGGTCGACGAGCTGCTGGACGGCGACGACGACGAGGTGGTCGTCGTTCCGGTGGTCGACGACGTCGTCCCGGTCGTGCTGCTCGTCGTCCCGCTGGTCGTCGAGGACGACGTGGTCGAGGAGGACTTCGACGTCGTCGTGGTGCTGCTCGTCGTGGTGGTGGTGCTGCTGCTCGTCGTGGTGGTGGGGTCGGCCATCGCGGGCAACGTCGTGGAGAGGGCGATGGCGACGGACGTGGCGGCGACGGCCGTGGCTCGACCGATGGCCTTCCGGGACACAATCATGATCACTCCGCACGGGCTGCTGGTTGACGGCATGGCACGACCGGCCCACCACGGCGTGGGGCCGGACGGTCGTCATCGTGTCGGGACCACCAGGACGGGTGGTGAACGGCGACGACGTCCGGGTGTCCGACAGCTTCCCGACGGACGAACACGCTCGCTCCACCCCGCTCCCACCGCCATGGCCCTGACCCGGTCGGCCCGACCGTACCTCGTCCGGCCGCACCCGCGCAGCCGGGCTCCACAGCCGGTTTGCCCGGCTTCGGGCGTGCTCCGGCAGGCAGGAACGCCGTCGAACTGCGACAAGAGGCCCACCTGGGGGTTCACACCTTGTGCCCGACCATGGAAGCGGATGGGGTCCCTGTGTGAAAATGGGCACTGTTCCGCCCCACTACCACCCGCCGTGAGCCCCCGTTCAGGAAGAATTTCGTCGTGCCGCCGGCCGGAAGGGGTGCCTTGGAGATCAGCCCGGAGCTCGCCGCCCTGGTCGACGAGTTGAGCCGGCAGCATCCCAGCTTCCGGCGGGCGACCATCGAGAAGCTGGTGCTGCGCACGGTGCGCGAGGTCGCCGAGGGCGACCTGCCGGCCGTCCACGAGATAGCCGACGAACAGCTCACCTACGTCGACGAGGGAAGCGCCGAGCCGCTGCGCCGCGGCCGCTGACGGTCCCTCCGGCCGGAGCCGGTCCGGCCGCCGCTGCGGTCAGTGCAGCACCGCGCTCTTGAGCATCGTGGCCTGGGCGGTCCCGTCGGCCGCCGTCTGCGCGGACGCCGCGCTCGTGGGCAGCGCCAGGGCCATCGCCAGCCGGCCCCGCCGCAGCACCCAGCCGAAGCGACCACCCGGAGCCGCCCCGAGCCGGGCCTCGTCCGCACCCGACACCGCACCGCCCTCGGGGATGCCGCTGCGCGCGACGAGCGCCTGGTACGCCGTGTGGGCGGCGCCCTCCGTCGCCGAGCGGACGACGTCGAACGTCACCAGGGTGCCGTAGGCGCAGTGCGCACCCTCCCCGGTCACCGGGGTGGCCACCGCCGGGGGCACCGTGATCCCGTAGGCGGCGAGTTCACCCGGGGTGACCAGGCCGCAGTAGACCGCCGGGATCAGGCTCGGCGCGGCCGGCGACGCCGCGGCACCGGACGCCGCGGCACCGGACGCGGCGGCACCGGACGCGGCGGCACCGGACGCGGCGGCACCGGACGACGCCGCGGCGGACGGCCCGATCGACGGCGCTCCCGCGGAGGCCGAGCCGGACGGCCCGCTCGACGACGGCACGGCCTGCGACGTCGTCGAGGCGGGGGCGTCGGACGCCGCGGCGGCGGGGCTCGACGACGTCGGGCCGCTCGACCCGCCGCTGCAGCCCGCCAGCCCGACCACGAGCGCCGCCCCCAGCGCGGGGAGGGCTCGCCGCACGGCCGTCCCGCGGCCGGGCGCTGGCTCAGATCCTCGCAGGCAGGTCACCGGTCAGACCCCGTTCGACGACGCAGCCGGTCCGCCGTCCGGGCCGGAGCCGCCACCCTAGCGACCCCGGCCGGCCAAGGTGTCGGGCGAGGAGCGGCGGGACGAAGAATCGGGGAACGGCCGCACCGGTTGATCGGCTCCCGGTCCCCTCCGCATCCCGGTTCCCTACGATGACCCGACGGGGGTGTTCCGGGACGGGGGGCCGAGCTATGGGTGGGTTCGCTGAGGTCCTGCAGGGAGCGGACCCGCCGTCGGGTCCCCAGCCGCCCCCGGACGACAACGCGACGGACGACGTCGCGTCCACGCAGGAACCGGCGACGGAACCGGCGCCGTCCGGCCTGCCCCGCCAGCTCGGCTCGTTCGCGGTGATCGGCGTCGCCAGCACCGTGGCCTACAGCCTGCTCTATCTCCTGCTGCGCCAGGTGGTCAGCGCCCAACCCGCGAACGCCGTCGCGCTGCTGCTCACCTCGATCGCGAACACCGGGGCCAACCGCCGGTTCACCTTCCAGCGGCGCAACCCGAAGAGCCCGGTGCGGCACCAGATCGAGGGGCTGCTCGTGTTCGTGCTGACCCTGCTCGTCGGCAGCGGCGCCCTGACGTTGCTGCACCTCGTGACCGTGCACCACGCGTCACCGGGTGTGGAGCTCGCCGCGCTGACGGTCGCGAACCTGGTGGCGACGGCGCTGCGCTTCCTCCTGCTGCGGTCGTGGGTGTTCCGGTCGGCTCGGCGGCGTCCCGCCACGGCCGGGGGCCGGTGACACAATCTCGGCGGGGGTCCGGTCCCGCGGGTGCGGGCGGGCGGCACGGGTCGTGGCAGGTGCGGTCAGGGGGAGCGGCGTGATGTCCAGCGGTCTGGCGGACCGGGTGGCGGCAGGGGCCACGGCACGGGCCACGGCAGGGGCCACGGCACGGGCCACGGCACGGGCGAAGGTCCGGACGAGGGTCCGGACGCCGCGGCTGCGGGTCGGGCGGGGCGCGCGGCTGGCCCACTCCGACATGTTCGGTCGCCGGGCGGCGGCGGTCGCCGCGACCTACCTGCTGATCCGGGCGGCCTCGCTGGTGCTGATCCAGCTGATGCTCACCGCCGCCGACTCCACCCGCTACTCCGAGCGGCCGGGCGTGCTCGGCGTGCTGCGTTCCTGGGACGGCGGGTGGTTCCTCACGATCGCCGAGCGCGGCTACCCGAGCGCAGCGACCCTGGGCCGGCCGGACGCCGTGAACCCGGACGCCGTCGTCTTCTTCCCCGGGTACCCGGTCGTGATCCGGCTGGTGGAGTCGATGACGCCGATCTCGTACCTGTGGTCGGGGATCACCGTGTCGGCGGTCGCCGGGACGATCGCGGCGGTCCTGCTGTTCGTCCTGGTCGAGGACCTGTACGACCGGCGCGTCGCGGCGATCGCGGTCGTGCTGTGGGCGGCCCAGCCGCTGTCGGTCTCGCTGTCCATGATCTACACCGAGTCGCTGTTCTGCGCGCTCTCGTTCGGTGCGCTGCTGGCCGTGCGGCGGGAGCGCTGGCTCACCGCGGGCGTGCTGGGCCTGCTGGCGGGCACGGTGCGCAACACCGGGATGGCGCTCGGCGCCGCGGTCGCGGTGTGCGCCGTCTGGTGGTGGTGGCAGCGCCGGGCCGAGGACGGCGCCCGGGGACGCGCGGTGCGGGCCGCGGCGGGTTCGGGCCTGGCCCTGCTGGGGTCGCCGCTGTACCTCGTCCTCATCGGCCTGCGGATGGGGAAGCTGACCACCTGGTTCGACCACCAGTACAGCGGCTGGGGCAACCGGTGGGACTGGGGCGTGACGACGGCGCAGCAGGTCTGGTTCGAGCTGAGCCACACCCGGGACGCCTACTCCGCGATCTGCGCCCTCTCGATCGTGGCCGCACTGCTCCTGCTGGCGGTGGTGGTCTACGACCGGGTGTGGCTCGGCCTCACCGCGTTCGCGGTCTTCGGCCTCGCCCAGTCGTTCGGCGGCTCCGTGATGATCCTCGACAAGCCCCGCTACCTGGTGCCGTTCGCGGCCCTCGTCCTGCCGGTCGCCGTCGCCCTCTCCCGGGCCCGGCCACCGATCCAGATCCTGGCGACGACGGCGCTCGCCTTCCTCGGCCTGTGGATCAGCGCCCACTCGATGACCGTCTGGCCGTACAACATCTGAGTCCCGGGCCGGCACACCGCTCGAGCGGGGGCGCCGACGGGCGGCCGTGCCGAGGCTCGCTGCGGCGCACCGACCGGCGATCGAATCGCCGCCCTGAACGATCGTTTCGCCGCCGGACACCGCACGATCGGGGTCAGGGGCACCCGGGGTCGATCCAGCGGTGGTCACCTCCGGACACCGTCGAGCGGGCCGAGGGGTACACCCAGCGGTACGGCCCGGTGCCTGTGGACCGGCGCAACCAGCGGCGAATCCCCGAGGCCAGCGCCACGTGGCTACCCGGAGTGATTGACCGCAGCAGCCTCCGGGCCGAGCCGTCGCGGGCCCGGCGGGGTGACGGCGGGGCGCCGTCCGAGGCCCGCTGATCACGGGTGGTACGGTGAACGAAAGTTTTCGTGCCCTGTGCCCCAGGACCGGAGGTGGCGGTGAGGATCCGCGACGAACCTGCCCCGCCGGTCTCGCCGCCCGCGCCCGACCGGGAGGAGCAGGACCCGCAGGACGCCACCCCGCCGGACGGGCCCGCGCCGGACCGCGACGGCTCGGTCCTCGACGCCCCGGGCCGCCCCGAGCCGGATCCCGGGCGCGTCACCATCGCCATGGTGGCCCGGCACGCGGGCGTGTCGGTCCCCACGGTCAGCAAGGTGCTCAACGGGCACGCCCAGGTGGGCGCCGACACGCGCCGCCGGGTGCAGAACGCCCTCGCCGCGACCGGCTACCGCCGCCGCCGCCGGGCCGACACCACCCGCAGCGGGCTGGTCGACTTCGTCATCACCGAGATCGACACGGCGTGGGCGTGCGAGCTGCTGCGGGGGGCGGAGCGCGAGGCGCACCGCCTCGGCGTCGGGCTGGTGCTCACCGTCACCCACGACCGCGAGACGGACCGGCCGCGCGAGTGGCTCAAGGTCCTCTCCTCCCGTCCCACGGACGGCGTCGTCCTCGTCGTCACCGACCAGGCCCAGCTGCCCCCCGAGGGCCTGCGACCGCTCGAGGCCCCGCTCGTCGTCGTCGACCAGGTGGGCGGGTACGGCGCCGACGTGCCCACGATCGGGGCCACCAACTGGGCCGGCGGGTACGCCGCCACCGAGCACCTCATCGACCTCGGCCATCGCCGGGTAGGAGTGATCACCGGGCCGCGCGGGATGCGCGTCAGCGACGACCGCCTCGACGGCTACCGGGCCGCCCTCGCCCGCGGCGGCCTGCCGTTCGATCCGGCGCTGGTGCGCGAGGGGGACTTCTACGTCACCGGCGGGCGGCGGGGCGCTGCGCAGCTGCTCGACCTGGCCGACCCGGTGACGGCGGTCTTCGCCGGCTCCGACCAGCAGGCGCGCGGCGTCTACGACGAGGCGCACGCGCGCGGGCTGCGCATCCCCGCCGACCTGTCCGTGGTGGGCTTCGACGACGTCGACCTGTGCGAGTGGATGACGCCGCGCCTGACGTCGATCCGCCAGCCCCTGGCACAGATGGCCGCACTTGCCTTACGCAGCGTGTTGGAGACGCCGCAGGGCCCGCACGACCCGCCGCTGCGGCTCGAGCTGGCGACCTCGCTGGTCACCCGGGAGAGCACCGCAAGCCGGACATGATCCGGTTGACCCCGACGGTCACTGCACGTAAAGTTACCGGTGATGGAAAGTTTCATTAAATTTCCATCACCGAGGCGTCGTGGGCGCGGGCAGGCGGGCCGGACGTCGTCCGCGCCCACGGCTTCCGGGTCGGCCGGGCGGTGTGGTCGGGACGGTCGCCCGCTCGGGTCACCTCGACGGGGTGCCGGCGGGCCGGGGTGCCGGGGCGAGGCAGAATCTGTCGCATGCGAGTCCTCTACCTCGGCGGCACGGGAACGATCAGCGCCTCCTGCGTCGCGGAGTCCGCGCGTCAGGGTCACCACGTGACCGTCCTCACCCGGGGGCGGACGTCGGCCCGGCGACCGGTCCCGGACGGCGTCACCGCCGTCACGGGCGACGCCACCGACCCGCGCGCCGTCGCCTCGGCCCTGGACGGCGCCCGCTTCGACGCCGTCGTGAACTTTCTTTGCTACGACGCGGCCGGCGCGACCGCGATGGTCGACGTCCTGGCCGGTCGGGTGGGCCAGTACGTGCACATCAGCTCGGCGTCGGTGTACCGCAAGCCGGTGCGCCGCGGTCCCGTCACCGAGGCCACCCCGCGGCTCAACCCCTTCCTCGCCTACGCCCGCGGCAAGATCGCGGCCGAGGAGGTGCTGGAGCGCGCCCATGCCCGGCAGGGCTTCCCGATGACGGTCGTGCGCCCCGCGCACACCTACGACGACGTCCACCCGCCACTGCCCGGCGAGTGGACGGCGTGGGACCGGATCGCCCGCGGCGACGAGCTGTGCGTGCCCGGGGACGGCACCAGCCCGTGGACCCTCACCCACGCCGAGGACCTCGCGGTCGGCCTGGTCGGGCTCCTCGGCCACGACCAGGCGGTGGGCGAGACCGTGCACATCACCTCCGACGAGGCCCTCCCCTGGGACGAGATCTACCGCGTCGTGGCCCTGGCCGCCGGGTCGGCGCCGCCGCGCCTGGTGCACCTGCCCTCCGAGCTGCTGCCGCTCGTCGCCCCGGACTGGATGTGGTCCGACCTGATCCTCGGCGACCTCGCCCACGCGGCCGTCTTCGACAACACCGCGATCCGCCGCCTGGTCCCGGCGTTCCGGCCGGTGATCACCTGGTCGCAGGGGGCGCGGCGGCTGCAGGCGTGGCGCGCGGACCATCCCGACGCGACCCGGCCCGCCCCGGCGACCGACGCCGTCCTCGACCGGCTCGTGCGCGCCCGCCACGCCGCGGCCGACGCCGTCGCCGCGCTGGCGCCCGCCGTGGGGGTCGCCTCGTGAGCCGGCCCGCGAACCCGCGCGTGCTGCCCGCGGCCCGGCGCTGGCTCGACG
>Ga0302322_100000422_pt1 | contig 32375 bp, 23 predicted proteins | sample Fen_T0_2_FD_203757 | JGI IMG/M metagenome (GOLD analysis project Ga0302322, IMG submission 203757) | Peat permafrost microbial communities from Stordalen Mire near Abisko, Sweden - Fen_T0_2 | ecosystem: Environmental > Terrestrial > Soil > Wetlands > Permafrost | place: Sweden: Abisko...
GGCCCGGTTTGGGACGGCAACGAAGTCTGGCTCGTCACCGGCGGCGGCGCGTTGTTCGCCGCGTTTCCGAATGTTTACGCCACGGCATTCTCCGGTTTTTATCTCGCGCTCATGTTCCTGCTGGCCGCGCTGATTTTCCGGGCCGTGGCCATCGAGTTTCGCAGCAAGCGGCCCGAGCGCTGGTGGCGGCAGATGTGGGACGTAAGTTTTTCGCTCGGCAGCATCGTCTCCGCCCTGCTGATCGGCACGGCGCTGGGCAACATCGCCTGGGGCGTGCCGGTGGATGCCCGGGGCGAGTTCGCCGGCACCTTTCTCGGCCTGCTGTCGCCGTATCCGCTGCTGGTGGGCGTCACTACCGTGGCCCTGTTCATGATGCACGGCGCGATTTACGGCGTGCTGAAAACCGAAGGCCCGCTGCACGATAAATTGCGTGTCTGGGCGGTGCGCTGCATCATTTTCTTCGTGATCTGCGCGGTGACCCTCACCATGGCCACGCTGTTGTATGTGCCGCACATGGCCGCCCGCGTCCGGGAAAATCCGTGGCTGTTCTCCGTGGCCCTCGCGAACATGCTGGCCATCGCCAACATCCCGCGCGAATTTCATCACGGCCGCGACGGCCGCGCGTTCCTTTCCTCCTGCGCCACGATCATCACCCTCATGGCGTTGTTTGCGCTGAACATCTTTCCGAACATGATCTACAGCCTGCCCCACCCGGAAAACAGCCTGAACATCTACAACGCCGCCTCCTCGACCAAAACGCTCGGCATCATGCTCGTGATCGCGGGCATCGGCGTGCCCGTGGTGATCGCCTACACTGTTTGCATCTACTGGATTTTCCGGGGCAAGGTCAAAATTGACCGCATGAGCTATTAAAAGCGGCAGTTGAGGCCAGCGAAAGAAGTCATAAACCACGGATGGACCCGGATAAACACGGATTTCTGTCTGGTGATCCATTCACCCTGCGGTTGATCTGCAAGTCCTATCCGTGTGCATCAGTAATCGAACGTGCGATTGAGCCAGGTGGATAAACGAATTCATTGCGTTGGTAGGGCGCGTCACTCCGTGCGCGCCGGGGCATCGCTTGCAACGGAACAGTGCGCAGGGAAGGACGCGCCCGATCCACCTCGCCTGCAGCCGTGCTCATCCGCGTTCGTCCGTGATAAAACTTGCGTTGAACTCCAACCGTTCAACGCAGCGCGTCCTGCCCAAAATAATTTGCGTTAATTCGCGTAATTCTTTTCCCCATCCGTGCGCATTCGTGTCCATCCGTGGTTAAAAAATCGAACTCAAACAAAAAATGCAATTATCCGTATCCAAAAAATCCCTCGTGCGCGAGCCGCCTAACGACAGAACTGAGCGATGTGGCGGTCAGCGCCGCTCCGACTGCTCGACAACTGCGAAAGAACCAAGCGCATGAAACCGCATACGGCCGCCACTTTCGCTCCAGTGACCTTGTTAGCACTTTTGTTCATGAGTTTTGATCTCTACCTGCGGAATCATGATGCGCATGACTCGGCAAATCTCGGCGTAGCTCTCGTCGTCTGCATCGAAGATTATTTCAGCCTCTCTCTCACCGCGACCCGTCCAAGAAATCTGAAACCGTCCACGCTCAAGCGATGCGCGCCGAACCCGAAAATGCCCACACATTTCTGATAACTCTGTTTCGATATAACAACAACCTCTATCCGGAAATTCGAACTGTCGCTGCACCAAAAGATACCGACCATCCTCCGCTCCGTCCCTCTCCTCAAACAGCACTTGAAAATAGTCACCGGCTTCCGATGCGGAGGCGTGTTGGGCTAGCAACGTGAACATGGCAATTTGTGCTAACGAAAAATCTGAGCCGCGCCGTATCCGGGATGCTGACCGCGACAGCGGAACGGCGATGGCCAATAGGCGTTGGCTACGGCGACTGGTTAGGTGTCATAGGTTTTCGCGATGCGGCTGGTGGTCACGATTCCAGCGAACTAATGCCGCATCGCTAGTATCTTCAAAAACATATTTCAGCGTCGGTGATTCGACATGGCCATCGCAAAACAGAACATTGATCCTGCCCTGGTGCCGCGCCATTGCGCGTCCGGTTCGTGTTGGTGTCAACATATCCCAATGATCGAAACGGACTCCGCCAAAAAGACTATCTCCGATCGCCATCATGTCCGCAGGAACGGCTACTTCAGATTCTTGGACGGGCGCAAAACCAGACATTCCTCGAATAAAGGTAGCTCCTGAAATCGGGTGACCATAGAGACCAAGGGCGTTGGTGACATTGTATTCGTTCGAAGGTCTTAGTTGTGTATCAACGCCCCAGACATTATAGCCATAACTACAGAAAACATCGGGGAAGTCCCAATGACTTGGGGCGGATGGGCAGCGCCACACACCCTCGGCGATAAGGTTGGTAGCGGGCTTTGAGATGTCGAAGCCTCCGCTTGAGATCTGGTTCATCCACCAGTCGGGATTGTCGCTGTTGGTAGGCCCAATGAATGAAGGATAGGCATGATTATTGGCCACGAAGGTTTGCAAACCGATACCCACTTGGTGCAAATTTCCGACGCATCTGATCTGATTCGCCTTTGCCTTGGCTCGGGAGAACGCCGGCAACAACAACGCTGCGAGGATTGCAATAATGGCGATGACGACCAACAGTTCCATCAAGGTGAACGCCTGCGCTTTCAAAAAGAACGCGTTTTGATCTGTCATTGGAGATTTACGAAGGATGCGCATGATGCCATGACACCTAACGAAAAAAGCTGAGCCACCGCCGACTCGCGACGTGAACCACGATAGCGGACCGGACAGCGCCAACGGCGGTTGGCTCCGGCGAATTGTTAGGCAGCATCATCGTCATAATTAGATTCCGCGCGACGAACTACCTCGTAAAACGTTTCGCATCTCACGGCTGGTCTCACGCCAAGCCCAGAACTCTATCTTGATGCGAGTAATTAGTTGGCGAAAGCCATGCTGACTCTGCCACTCGTGCGCTCGCTGTGCGAGCAGTCGTCGTAGAATGCGGTCGTGCTCTATTATGTGCCGCCCTGGATTGTTAACTATCTGCATGGTGTGAAATGCTGCCTAACGACCAGAACTCAGCCACGTCGGGCTGAGAATGTCAACCTCGACGGCGGAATTGAGGCGACCAACCGACCCGGCTGCTGTTCCTGGTTAGGCGTCATGGTTCTTATCCAACAAAAAACATAGTCCAAAAAATCAACATCGGCCCGCTCGCAACGAAAACACGCTCAACCAAACTCGGATGCGTCCGCTTCAACATGAGGATGCCAACAACCACCCAAAAAGCGATACTCAAACCAAAGAACTGAAGCGCAAACAAGCCTGTGTCCAAAACCATGAAGGCAAGCAAGACGCTAATGAACTGCAAAATCAAAGCCCACCGAACTGACCGCTGATAAACTGATGGAAACTGATACATACGCGCAATGACGCCTAACAAAAAAAGCTGAGCCGCAGCCGACTCGCAGCTCGGCGTGCCGACACGCTCAAACGCAAACTCAAGGCGACATCGGCTGTTAGATGCTCCGGCGACTGGTTAGGCATCATGGCTCGCATATCACGGACTAAAGACCATGTAGAGAACGTTGCCGCTGCTCCTGTCCACAGCCATCCTGACGTCGCTGCGTGAGGATGACCAAGTCGTGTCCTTGTCGGTCGCATAATACTCCGGGTGCTTCAATTCTGCCAACTCTTGAACGGTAAATAAACCCTCCTGAAGCGAATCTTCCTTGTCCAATAGCTTCGAGGCAATCAAATCGTCCAAATCGCTCTGACCGATATGAAACCGAAACACGATACCCGTGCCAGTGAATGGGTAGGCATGGCCTCTCGCACTATACACTTTGACGCTCGGTGCGATCTGCTTCTGGACATAAAAGCCAAAGAGCTTCTGTGGATCTTCTTTGCCGGCATCCACTCCTTTCGCTGCTTGAAAAAAAGCAAAAACGAAAATGCCGAAGATGATGACACCACAAATCAAACCCCCGATAGCTATTTTACTGGATGTCTTCATGATGCCTAACGAAAAAAGCTGAGCCGCGCGGGAACTCCGGCATGGCGAACCCGAACGCCCTGGCGGGAACGTGCGGTGGCCAACCGCATTGGCTCTAGCGAATGGTTAGGCGGCTGGCTCATAAATGTAAATGTATCCGTTCTGCTCATCAATCTCTGCACGGCAAGTCGGCGCTTTTTGCCGGACAATCTCTTGAGCAACTCGCTCCAAGATCTCTCCACGTCGAGAAACTGCCCAAGCATATCGGGTGCTCCAAATAGACGGCTCGCCCACCCAAATAATGGCAACGGTATTACCGCCGCCAAACTCCCAGTCAAAGGAAATGCAACTCGTGCCTTCGTAATATCCAATCGAACCACTACGCCCGTTCACTACGACTTCTACTCTCCAATGTTCTGGTACTTGGTCAATCATGGTGCTCTCGAAGCCGCCTAACGAAAAAAGCTGAGCCACGTGGGAACTGTGACGTGGTGAATCCAAACGCTCAAGCGCAAATCTGCTGCGCCCAACCACGTTGGCTCCGGCGTCTGGTTAGGCGGCTGTCCCATGATGTGCAAGCTGTGAAATGCCAGTCCGATCTAATCTCAAGACACGAACGGTGTCCTGCACTCGCGCTCCATTGCTCTGATAAAACGCCAACCCTTTCGCGTTATGAGCCGCTGTCACCCACTCAACCCGTCCGTATCCACGCTGCTCTGCGAGCTTGCCAAGATGTGACAGCAACGCCTTACCCGCTCCCCGGCCACGAGAACTCTCGTCCACAAACAAATCATCCAGCCAAATACCAGGGCGAGCCAAAAATGATGAAAAGGTGAGAAAGTAAATGGCAAACCCCACAACGTGAGCATCGATCTCGGCAAACAAAACAAATGCCACTGGTTGAGAACCAAAAAGCTCATCCGCCAATTTTTCTTCCGTCGCTTCCACACGGTGAAGCACGCCGTCAAACGTCGCCTTCTTCCGAATGAAGTCGAAAATGAGTGAGGCGTCTTGCTTGGTAGCTTCTCGAATCTTAATGACTGGTCTGTGTGACATAAAAGCGTGTGCTGCCGCCTAACGATCAAGCTCTGGCACGGGAGGGGCGGCGGAGAGCATGAACGAAGCGGGTGATGTTCAAATTGCAGTTGGCTTTGATACGACAAAAGTGCCCCTCCCGTTGTCCAGCAGCGCCATTGTTAGCCGTCGAGTTCCCCCAGTTTCTTCGGCATGGGACGTTTGCCGTCGATGATCTGTTGGGTGACCTTCCTGACATTCTTGGATATAGAGTCAGATGGATCGAGTCGCAATGCCTCATCAACAGCATTGAGAGCGGAAGGCGCATCGCCTGAAACAAGGTAGGCAAGCGCGAGATTTGCGTGCAATCCGGCGTCGGAGGGATTGAGATCAACGGCTACCTTGGCAGCGCGGAGACCTTCAGCACCTCGTCCTAGATTCAAGCACTCGAACATGTATTCTCTGGCGACATCGGGGTTCTTGGTCTGAATGTCGAAAGCCAATTTGAAAGCATCGCACGCCGCAGGCGAGTTCCCGAGTGCCTGGTATCCCTTACCGCAAATCCAGTGTGCGCTCCAGTTCGAGGGTGAGTAGGACGTCACGACTCCCAATAATGCAATCCCTCTGGCAATCTTATCTTTAGCTGCGCTGTCGATACGCTTCTGCTCCACGCCATGTAGTATCAGATAAGGGTTAATCAGGTCGCACCCCTCCTGATAGACCCTGTTGTGTTCGTCATCGTTCGAGACGGTCGGCAAAGGTGCAGAGTCAACTGGCTTGGAACAGCCGAGCAATGACGACATCAAGGCTAGGAGTCCTGCAAACATGGCAAATTGGCGCTTCATTGGCTCGGCTAACGAAAAAAGCTCAGCGACCCAGCCCACGAGGGCGTTCGATTGCAACCTAGACGTGATGGCCGGGTTCGCTGCAGCGCATGGTTAGGCCGAAAAACTCTCACTGCACTCGCCGCTTAAAGACAGCAATCGCGCCGCCGTTTTGGTCGTTTGGGATTACCGTTGCAGAAACATACTCCCAACCATCTTTCGCGTTTGCATTCAGGGTATTGGGGTTCAAACCACCGCCAAGGTATAGCGTCTGTGTCTTATACTCCCAGTGCGCGGTTTTGTGAGCTGTGCAACAACCGGCCAGAAACAATGTGCTGGCCGCCAATGTGAGTGCGACTGTCTTTTTCATAGTCATAGTTTTAACACCAAATCTTGCGTATGGTTTCGGCCTAACGAAAAAAGCTGAGCCACCGCCGACTCGCGACGTGAACCGCGATAGCGGAACTGACAGCGCCAACGGCGGTTGGCTCCGGCGACTGGTTAGGCGTCATGGCTATTGATTCCCGGTGATTTTGTCATAGAACAGTGCCTCCCGAAGCATCATCCGGTGCTGAATCCGCTCGCGGCCATCCGTCGGAAATGCGCTATATGGAACAAGATTCATAACCATCTTGGTGTCGCCACCGACACCGCCAGAATAATTGTAAGTCGCCACCTTGCGAATCTGCTCCTTTAATTTCTCTACATCACCCTTATTCGCGCAAACCACTCCGATGAGGAATGGAAACTCTAAATCATCAACCTCAACTTTCGTCAGCGTAACATTGGCCGCTTGAGCGGCGTCTTGCATCGCGCTGGCCAACCCTTGCTTGGCGTAGGCGACATCCATGTTTGCTGGCGCTGCTACTGGCTCGCCCAGATAATCAAACAAGACCTGATTTGGCCGTGTGACATGCTTTGAACAGCTAACGGATAATAAACCAAGTATTACCGCAACGATTAGTGATGTGTGATTTTTCATAAAGTGCGAATGACGCCTAACGAAAAAAGCTGAGCCGCGCGGGAATTCCGGCATGGCGAACCCGAACGCTCTGGTGCGAACGTGCGGTGGCCAACCGCGTTAGGGGCTCCGGCGACTGGTTAGGCGACGTTGTGTTGTGTGCTATGCTCATATGGCATAAGTGCCAAATCCCTCCGAACTCTCGAGACGCTGTCGGGCATCATCTAGTGCGCTGAGGCACTGTCTGCAATAGGTCATGTCGTGGTATTCGGGTAGGTGATTGATCTCAGAACCGCAAACCGGACAAGTGCCGCGACCATCCAAGCGGCTCTCGGTGGACTGTAAGCTCGCGATGGAGTGACAGCCCGCCTCTAGGTCTGAAATAGCGCGCTCGATAAATGATGAAGCGCCGAAGTGTTCGCGATTCAGCCGCCGCAGACGTTCAATGGGGCGTGCGACACGTGATAGAATCTGCTGTCGCTGCGGCGTCGGTAACAAGGTCATGAGCTTGGCAAAACTGAGAATCGCGGCATCCTCGCGAGAAGCATCAAAAATCCATTTTGTCTGCGGATGTTTAAGGTCGAGCATGGTGTGATGAACTGACGTCGCCTAACGAAAAAAGCTGAGCCACGTGGGAACTGTGACGCGGCGAATCCAAACGCTAAAGCGCAAATCTGATGCGCCCAACCACGTCGGCTCCGGCGACTGGTTAGGCCACGGTCTCATTTCTTACTCAAAGTATCTGCAATGGCTCGCGCTTCGTCGGGCGATGAAAATAATGCCAATAACGAAAGCTGCTCCGAGAACCTGCAACCGATGTCCACGTCGTGAAATGAAACCACCAACTCGCGGATAACTCGACGCGGCAATTGGCAAGGGAACCAAAAGAGCGACAAAGAGGATGGCATACGGCTTCATAGGCCTAACGAAAAAAGCTGAGCCGCGCGGGAACTCCGGCATGGCGAATCCGAACGCTCCTGTGCAAACCTGCGCTGGTCAACCGCGTTGGCTCCGGCGACTGGTTAGGCTGCCGGTTGATTTTCATGGGTTTTTCTTCCTGCATATACCGCGACTACAAATAAAATCAAATATGACGCTCTGGCTATAGACCAGCCAAGAGAAAATGCTGTCCTGATTCGAGCGGCTGATTCGGCATCGGTAGCGAACAAATGCGCCACTGCCTCGTAGGCGAATGGATAGGCAATGATGAGAGCGATGCTCGTAGTGCAAGCAATAATGACCAGCAGAGATGACAGTGGTGCTCGTCGCCATAGAATGCTCGCTGCCACCATAGCACCGAGAGCAACTACAATCATCGGCACCGACGTAAAAAGTGAATCAAAGATTGGATGGATCATATTTATCTAAAGCGTAGGCTGCCTAACGAAAAAAGCTGAGCCGCGTGGGAATTGTGACCTGGTAAATCCCAAAGGTCTTGGGTGAATCCGCAGTGACCAACCACGTTGGCTCCGGCGACTTGTTAGGCGTCATGGCTCAAGCTCTCAACTTTCTGTTCAAGGTCACGAATGGCCCGCAACAAAACGCGACAACAATACAAGCAGACAAAAATGGGAAAGAAAAATGCGCAACCAACGATACCGAGCAAAAGCATCAAGGTAGTGTCAGGTAACGTCGTATGATCTAGCCCACTCAACCCTCCGGAAACTATGCCCGCAATAAACAAACATGAGCCGATCATCGCTATGACGAGAACTGAATAGATGTGAAACGGTCGTGAAATGCTCTCCACCGTCTTGCGCGCAATCGGTGCATCAATAGTATCAATGGAATATCTATTCATAGTGTGTGCGAATGACGCCTAACAGTGTTATTCACCGGAACTCAACCACCACCGAAGTGGGGTTTGGCCGGATTATTCTGGTATTGATCCTCGGACTTCCGTTGAAGAAAGTCAATTCATTTGCAATGGTTTACATCAGTTTTACGGGTCGTGATACCAGCCCGCTTAAGCAATTGCGGCTGGTCATAACAGATTGCTAAACCGCAACTGAGTTCCAGTTTACCAAGTTGTTATATGAACCCCAATGCCTCATCTCACGGCTTCTGGTTTCCCTTCTGGTCTGAAGCGTTGGTCCCATCCCGCTGGCGCGATTTCGAGCGCCGGGCCGATCGTCTGGCCATTTTCGAATCTCTGCGCTTTGGTAAACGTTCTCGCCAGCGCGCCACGCTGACTTCCGCCCGGATTTTCATGCCGCAGGTCGCAGCACGGCGACGTTTGTCCTTCGCTCAGATGGATACTTGGAAAGCCGCCTTGAGTTGGTTCTTCAAATCCGCCAAATCGCCGGTACTCAATCCTCCCATGCCGGCATCCCAACAGCCGGCGGCTCCAGCCACCCACAGTCACGTCCCCCCGTTGGCGGCCAGAGATTTGGGCGGGCCTCCGTGGGAGCAAATGTTGATCCGGGAGTTGCGTTCCCGGCACTATGAGTGGCGGACCGAACAAGCCTAAGGATGTAGCCACGACCCAAATCTACACCCACGTCATGCAGAAACGTGGGCTGGGCATCAAAAGTCCTTCGGACAAACTGACGGGCTAATTAAGTTCTACGGATTTGCTTTCAGTAATCCTCTTTGGCAAAAGCGCCGCCCTTGCTCGTCGGTTGACCCAAAGCGCAATAAACACACTGGCGTAAATTGTCCCGTCACTACGAAAAGAAGTGAAGCAGGCGGGAGCTTGAGCATCAAGGCTCATTCTTGGTGGTCGGACAAGCTACGTTAATAACAATCATTCGTGGATTTTTAACCCGCCATGAGCGGTCGTTCCCGTTTGCCCCGCTCAAGGGTACTGCAAGTCGACACGTCAAAGGATTATGGTATGGAAGTTTAAGGCTCCCGTGCCTGCCATCAAAGGGATGACTTGGTCATGGGCAGGTTGCTTGGCCAAGGCCGCCTTCGAGGCCCGCGAGCTGTTCGACTGGTTCACCGAGGCATACGTCGAAAGCAAGTAATTCGGCTGTTTAAAAATTGGCGATAATTTGCGCAATTCGCGTAATTCGTGTCAAACCGTTTTCCCATCCGTGTCCATCCGTGGTTGATCGTGTGATTTACCTAAACTTGGTAGGGCGCGCAGTCCTCTGCGCGCCGCCGCCTGCCAACCCGCGCTTTCTGGTTCACCACGACGGCGGACACGGAGTGACGCGCCCCGCCTTCCCGGTGTTTTAATCCGTGTCCATCCGTGTTTATCCGTGGTTGAACTGCTTTTTCTAGGATTAACTGGTTTGTAACTTTTCGGCGGTTGACGGCTCGGTAGCAGTATGAAAATGCATCTGCTCATCCGCCGGTTTGCCGGCACGTTCATTCTGGCCAGCCTGTTGCTGGCGCATTACCACAGCCAAAACTGGCTCTGGCTCACCGCGTTTGTCGGGTTCAACCTGCTGCAATCGTCGTTCACGAACTTCTGCCCGCTGGAGATCGTGCTGCATAAGTTCGGTGTCGGTGGCGCATGCTGTCCCAACGATAAAATGTCTGACAGTGCCTCCGGTTCGTGACACAGTGATGCCAGCCCATGAAACGTCTTCTCCTTTCAACTCTCGTCGCGGCCATGCCAATTTTCTCCGGCTGTCGCCAGGCCGCGGAGCCAAATCAGGTGGCCTTGCCTCCGGCCACCGTTCGCGTTCAGGCGGTCGAACGCCAGGCTTATGCCGCCACCGAGGAGGTCATCGGCACGGTCCGGCCCAAGTTGAGCACGGTCATCGAAGCCAAAGTCAGCGGCCGGATTGCCGAAATGCTCGTCGTGCCCGGCCAGACAGTGACCTCGGGCGAACGGCTCGTGCGGCTGGATGCGCATGAAATTCAATCCCGCCTCGACCAGGCGACCGCCGCCCGCCAGCAGGCGGAGAACGATTTGAAACGCGCCACCGAGTTGCTCCAACAGAAGATCATGTCCCCGGCGGAATTTGATAGTGCGCAGTCCAAGTTTCGCGTGGCGCTCGCCGCCGAGGCCGAAGCCAAAACAATGCAGGATTACGCCGAAATCATGGCCCCTTTTGCCGGGGTCATCACCCGCAAACTCGCGGATGTGGGCGACCTCGCCATGCCGGGCAAGCCGCTGTTGCATATGGAAAACCCCGCCACCCTGCGGTTTGAGGCCGATGTGCCGGAAGCGCTCATTGATAACGTGAAGCTGGCGGATAAACTCTTCGTGCGGGTGACCGGCAGCGCCGCTGAAATTGCCGGCGTGGTCGCCGAAATGTCGCCCGCCGCCGACGCGAACAGCCGCACCTATCTGGTCAAACTGGACCTGCCGGGCGCGACCGGACTGCGTTCCGGCCAGTTTGGGCACGTCACCGTTCCGGTGGGCGAAAGCCAGGGCATTCGCGTGCCCGTCACCGCCGTGCTCCAGCGCGGTGAGTTGGAACTGGTCTTCGTCGTGGTCAACGGTCACGCCTGGATGCGGCTCATCAAATCGGGCCGCCTGGTTGGCGGGGCCATGGAGGTGGTCTCCGGTTTGGATTCCGGCGAGACCATCGTGAGCTCCGGCGTTTCCACTTTGGCCGATGGGCAACCGGTGGTGATCCAGCCATGAAAGCTTCCCCCGCTCAATCACCGGCGGCCGCTCCCGGCATTGCGGGCCGCATTGCCCAAGCCTTCATCGAATCCAAGCTGACGCTGCTCATCGTCATCGCCGCCCTGCTGCTGGGCGTGTTCGCCGTGGTCTTGCTGCCGCGTGAGGAGGAGCCGCAAATCAAGGTGCCAATGGTGGACGTGCTGGTCGCCATGCCCGGCTTCCATGCCCGGGAAGTCGAGGAACGCGCCACGCGGCCCATGGAAAAGCTGCTCTGGGAAATTCCCGGTGTCGAATACCTCTATTCCACCTCTGGCGAAGGCCAGGCCCTCGTCATCGTGCGGTTCAAGGTGGGCGAGAACATGGAAAGCAGCCTGGTGAAACTGAACCAGAAGTTGCAGCAAAACTTCGACCGCATTCCGCATGGCGTTTCCACCCCGCTGATCAAGGCGCGGACGATTGACGATGTGCCGATCCTGGCCCTGACCCTGCACAGCGCACGCTACGATCACCTGATGTTGCGGCGGTTGGCCGCCCAGGTGGATGACGCGGTGAAACAGGTGCCGCTCGTTGCGGAAACCACCCTGATTGGCGGCGCCCAACGCCAGTTGCGCGTGCTCCTCGACCCCGTGCGCCTGGCGGCGCGCAATCTTTCCCCGGCGGGGCTGGTGCCGATGTTGCAGCAGGCCAACAAACAGTATTCCGCCGGCGGCCTGACCAGCGACAACCATGAAGTCATGATCGAAACCGGCGCCTTTTTGCAGACCGCCCAGGACGTCGGCCGCGTCGTGGTCGGGGTGTATGCCGGCAAACCGGTTTACCTGCGCGACGTGGCCGATGTCGTCGATGGCGCGGAAGAGCCAAGCCAGTATGTGTTCTACGGCACCGGCGCGGCGAAACAGGTGTCAGCGGATGAAGCCGCCGTCACCATCGCCATCGCGAAACGGCCCGGCGCCAACGCCATTGCTGTGGCCCGTCAGGTGTTGCAGAAAGTGGACACGCTCAAGGGGTATATTATCCCCGCCGATGTCCAGGTCAGCATCACGCGGAACTATGGCGAAACGGCGGCGGAAAAATCCAACGAACTGCTCTGGCACATGCTGCTGGCGGTGGTGAGCGTGTCCGCTTTGATTCTGCTCGTGCTGGGCTGGCGTGAATCCCTCATCGTCGCGCTCGCGATTCCCGCCACGCTCGCGCTGACGCTGCTCGTGTTTTACCTCTACGGCTTCACGCTCAATCGCATCACGCTCTTCGCGCTGATCTTTTCCATCGGCATCCTGGTGGATGACGCCATCGTCGTGGTGGAGAACATCGTCCGCCATTTTCATCTGCCGCAAAGCCAGGGGCGGAGCCGCGTGGCGGTTGCCATCGAAGCCGTCAGCGAAGTGGGCAATCCGACCATCCTCGCCACCTTTGCCGTCATCGCCGCCGTCCTGCCGATGGCGTTCGTCGGCGGGCTCATGGGCCCCTACATGCGCCCGATTCCGATCGGCGCGAGCGCGGCGATGTTTTTCTCCCTGGCGATTTCCTTTACCGTCACCCCTTGGGCCGCCATCCGGATTTTGTCCTGGCGGCGCAAACTGGCTGCTCCTGGCCGCCCGGCGCCGGCCATCCAGGAGGCAACGCAGGAAAAACTGTTTGACCGGCTGTATCGCCGGCTGATGACGCCGCTCATCGCCAGCGCCAAATGGCGTTACCAGTTTCTCGCCCTGCTGACCGTGCTGCTGCTCGGCTCGATGGCGCTGGTTTATCTCGGCTGGGTGAAGGTGAAAATGCTGCCGTTCGACAACAAGAGCGAGTTCCAGCTCATCCTCAACATGCCCGAAGGCAGCTCGCTGGAACGCACCGCGCAGGCCGCGCGGGAAATCGCGGCGGCGGTCCGCACGGAACCCGAGGTCACCGATTACGAAGTGTACGCCGGGGTGGCCTCCCCCTTCAATTTCAACGGCCTGGTGCGCCATTATTTCATGCGGCGCGGCGCCAACGTGGCCGACGTGCAGGTCAATCTCGTGCCCAAAAATGAGCGGTCGGCCCGGAGCCACGACATCGCCCGGCGCGTTCGTCCCCGCGTGGCGGCGATTGCCGCCAAATTCGGGGGGCGGGTGGCCGTGGCCGAAGTGCCGCCCGGTCCGCCGGTCCTGCAAACCCTCGTCGCGGAGATTTATGGCCCCACCGAAAACGACCGCCTCGCGCTGGCGCAGAAGGTGATCGAGGTGTTTCACCAAACGCCGGGGGTGGTGGATACGGACTGGTACATCGCCGCCGACCAGCCCAAGGTCGAGTTCGTCATCGACAAGGAAAAAGCCGCCTTGCACGGCATCAGCGCCGAGACGATTTCGCAGACGCTGCGGCTCGCCGTCGGCGGCGCGTCCGTGGATTTGCTGCACGTCCCGCGGGCGCAGGAAGACGTGAACATCGTCCTCCAACTGCCCCTTGCCAGCCGCAGCCACCCGGACGCCTTGCTCGCGCTCCGCGTGCGTTCCGGCGATGCCAACGCCCTCCCCGAACCCGCGGCCGCCGGCACCGCCTCGCCGCTCGTGCCCTTGCGCGAACTCGTCACCGTCCGCCCCGCTATCGCCGACAAAAGCCTCTATCACAAAAACCTCCTGCCCGTCACCTACGTCATTGGCGATGTCGCCGGCGAGGTCGAGAGCCCCGTCTACGCCATCCTGAAAATGAACGCCGCCCTCGCCCGCCTCGACACCCGCGCGTTCGGTGGCGACGGCACCCCGCTGAAAATTCTCAATGCCTCCCTGCCTTTCACCGACCAGCAGCCCGCACTGAAATGGGACGGCGAATGGCAGGTCACCCTCGAAGTGTTCCACGATCTCGGCCTGGCCTTCGCCGCCGTGCTCGTGCTGATCTACATCCTCATGGTCGGCTGGTTCAAGTCCTTCCTCACGCCCCTCATCGTGATGGTGGTGATCCCGTTCTCGCTCATCGGCGTGCTGCCCGCGCACGGCGTCATGCACGCATTTTTCACCGCCACCTCGATGATCGGCTTCATGGCCGGCGCCGGCATCGTCGTGCGCAACGCCATCATCCTCGTCGACTTCATCGAACTCCGCCTCGCCGAAGGCCAGCCGCTCGCCGTCGCCGTGATTGACGCCGGCCTGGTCCGTTTCCGCCCCATCATGCTGACGGCGCTGGCCGTGGTGGCCGGCGCAACCGTCATTTTGGCCGACCCCATTTTCCAGGGCCTCGCGCTGGCCCTCATGGCCGGCAGCCTCGTTTCCATGTTCACCGCGCCCGTGCTGGTCCCGTTGCTTTACTTCATGGCCAACCACCGGCCGTCGAAAACCTAGCCGCCCGTCCGCCTCACGGCTGGTTCGCCGACAGCCAGAACCGGATGTCCCCCGCCTGCGGATTCTCCGGGGCCAACTCCAGCACCTTCAGGTAATGCCGCCGCGCCAGCGCCGCGTCGCGCAACGTCTGCGCCGCGAGATTCGCCAGCGCCAGATGCGCGCGCACCTCCTCCGGCCGGCTCGTGAGAATGCGTTTGAACTCGTTCGCCGCATCCGTCGCGTACCCCGCGCCCTTCAACGCCAGCGCAAAGTTATACCGCGCATCGCCCGAATCCGGCTGGATGGCCAGCGCGTTTTCGTAGCGGAGCAGGGCCACCGTATAATTGCGCAACCGGTGCGCGATCACCGCCGTGTTGTACTGGGCCTCAAACCACCCCGCATCAAACTCCGCCGCCTGCTGGTACCACCGCAACGCCTCCGTCCAGTTCTCATCCTGCTCAAACACCTGCGCCCGCGTAAACGCCCCGCTCGCCGCCACATGATTCCCCGCCGCCGGCTTGTGCGGCGAAGTAAATTCATATCGCGGAAAAGTCGGCGGCACCGGCGGCGCGGCCGGCCGTTCCGGGGCCGCTGGCGTCTCGGTTACCGCCGGCAGCGGCGTCAGGCTCGGCGCGCTCCCTTTGCGGTCCGCGTTAAACACCCGGTGCCAGAACCCCGGTTTGTTCTCCGGTTCCGGCGCCGGCAATTCCTCCACCACCGGTTCCGCCGCCGCCGCTACCACCGGCGCGGCCACGACCGGTGCCGGTGGTGCGGGCGTCGCTGCTGGCGCATGTGTGACCGGCTTCATCGAAACCACAATTTGCGGTGCCGGCGCCACTTGCACAGCTTGGACCGGCGCCGGTTTCGCTGGCGCCGCTGTCGGACGCGTGGCCACCGGTTTCGCCTCCGGTTCGCGGACGGATTCCGTCGGCTGCGCTTTTGGCGCTGCGGGCGCGCGGGTCGCCACCACCGGCGTGGCCGGTTTCGCCTGGGGTTTGGGCTCGGCGGCAACTGCCGGCGCTGCCTGAGTAACCACCGCTGCCGGCGCCGCCGCCGCCACGACCGGTTTGGCGACCGGAGCTGGTGGAGTCACCGCCAATGTCGTTTGCTCCAGTCCCGCCGCCAGCGCATTTACTTCCTCCCAGTTCGCCGGCCGCGGCGTGAGCTGGAGATAGGCGTGGTAATTTTCCAGCGCCGTTTTATTGTCATGCAAATATTGCTGGCTCACGTTGGCGAGATTCAAATAAGCCGCCGCCAGCTGCGGATTCGACTTCGTCGCCGCCGCGAAATACTGTGCCGCCTCGCGCGGCTTCCCGCGCTGTACAAACGCCAGGCCCACCCCGTTGTACGCCTCCGCATCCGCCGGTTTGAACGCCAGCACCGTGCTGAAGCTCCGTTCCGCCCCCGCGTAATCGCCCAGCCGCAACTGCGCCGAGCCCAGCTTCAGCCAGGCGTCCGCGTCATTCGGCCGGAGTTTCGTGAGCGTCGTGAATTCCGCCTTCGCCTCGCCCGGCTTGTTCTGTTCCAGCCACAGGCAGCCCAGGTTGAAGTGCGCCTCCAGCAGGTCGCGGTTGAGGTCCAGCGCCTGCCGGTACGCCTTCACCGCCTCCGCCGGCTGGCCGTTCTGCTGCAGCGCCACCCCGTAGTAATTCCACGCCTGCGCATTCGTCGCCAGCAGCGTCGTCGCCGTCTGCAATTCCGCCACCGCCGCCGCTGCGTCGCCGCGTTCCAGATATTTTTTGCCGTTAAGCAGGGCGCGCGGACCCGCCGGAGTGCATCCGGCCAGCCCCAGCGCCAGCGCCAGCAGGAAAAGTGCGCTTCGCACTGAATTTATTTTGGCCAACATCGCTGTTGGTGGTAACATTCGCGCCTGCAAGTGTCAAGAAACGCAAGGCTTCAATCGCTCATCGTTGCGCTGCTCTCCGTGTTCCGGTGGGCGGTGGCGCAAGAATCATTTCCACCCCCCGCCACCAATGCCGCCGCCCGCGTCGTCGTCGTCCAGGGCGAAAACCTCCTCGACGCCTACCTCCCCGACGAGGCCCGCGTCGCCGCCGCCTTCAACTGCGGCCTCACCAATCTGACCCGCACCGCCACCGTGCCCGACGCCTGGCTCACCCTCCTCCACACCAACGACGTCGTCGGCATCAAGGTCTTTTCCGTCCCCGGCCCGCTGGCCGGTTCGCGCCCCGCCGTCGTTGCCGCCATCGTGCGCGGACTCCTCGCCACCGGCCTTGCGACCAACCAAATCATCATTTGGGACAAACACGAGGCCAGCCTGCGCGCCGCCGGCTATTTTGAAGTCGGCGCCCAGCTCGGCGTGCCCGTCATGGGCGCCGTCGAAGCCGGCTTTGATCCCGCCACCTTTTACCTCCCCGATTCGCCCGTCATCGGCTCCCTCGTCTGGGGCGACTCCGAATTTGGCCTGACCAACAAGGATTTCAGCCTCGGCAAAAAATCCTTCGTCTCCAACCTCGTCAGCCGCCGCCTGACCCGGATTATTTCCGTCGCCCCCCTGATCAACGAGCCCGCCGCCGGCCTCTGCGGCCATTTTTACAGCCTCGCCCTCGGCAGCGTCGACAACACCCGCCGCTTCGAAGACGACCCCGACCGCCTCGCCACCGCCCTGCCCGAGATCGATGCCATGGCCGTCATTGGCGACCGCGTCGCCCTGCACGTCACCGATGCCTTGCTCGGGCAGTATCAGGGCGGACCCGGCGGCTTCCTGCAATTTTCCACCATTTTGAACCAGCTCTGGCTCAGCCGCGACCCCGTCGCCCTTGACACCCTTGCCCTGAAGGAATTGATCCGCGAGCGGAAAGTGGTCAGCGCCCCCCAGTTGAAGACCAATTTTCAAATCTACACCAATGCCGCCTTGCTCCTCCTCGGCATCAACGACCCCGCCCGCATCCACGTGGAAAAAGTGTCTTTGGCCCCATAAAACCCCTTGGTGTCTTAAAAAAGTGACATTTTCTACTGTCAGCACGCAAAAGGACTAGGGCAGGGGTGAGGGGGCGCTTGTTCCCTGCAATTCTCCCTCATAGCGCCTCATAGGTCCCCTTCGTCATTCGTCATTCGTCATTCGTCATTCGTCATTTAGCCTTCAGCCTTCAGCCTTCGTCCCGCCGCTCCGTCGCAGCTTCATGCCCATCCGCACTCGCAAGGTCCATGCACCGTAAATCATTCCCAAACCGTCAAATCACCCCACCACGTGGCTGGCCTGCGTGATTTCTTAGCCCCAACGGGGCGTCCTATACCAGCCCAGGGCAACGCCCTGGGAAAAACGCCACCAATAATCCAGAGCCCTGAAAGGGCGGCCTAAGCTGATAAGCCAGACACGCCAGTGTCTGGTGAGGTTCCCAACAGATTGTTTTAGTCCCTGAGGGACGAAAGGAAAGTGGGGATGGCCCCAGTCAAACGCCCCCTAGTCCTCATAACGTCCCTTACGTCCTTTTGGTCCCTTTGGTCCTTTAGCCTTCATCCCGCCCCTTCGCCGCATGAAACCCATCCCCACTCGCAAGGTTCGCGTACCGTAGACCATTCCGAGGCCGTCAAATCACCCCGGCGGCTGCTATTTGTCTCCCTCTCCTCCCCAAAAGGAGGAGAGGGCCGGGGAGAGGAGGCCGCTTGTTCATTGTATTCCCCATTCGCCCTGTCGCCCTCATAGCGCTCCATGCGTCCCATCCGTCCCATCCGTCCCATCCGTCCCATCCGTCCCATCCGTCCCATCCGTCCCATCCGTCCCATCCGTCCCATCCGTCCCATCCGTCCATTTGGTCCCTTTCATCATTCATCCCTCCCCGAGTCAAGCCTGGAAAACACGGTGAATAACTCCCCATAAAACGACCGAATCGAGCTCAGTTGAAACGCTTGTGCATCCTTCAGTCGCCGAAAACCCGTGCCCTCCGCAATCGTCGGCGCCGTCCCGCCGCCGAAAATTTTCGGACAAATAGTCAAGTGGATTTCATCCACCAAATCCGCCCGGAACAATGCCTCGTTCAATTCGCCGCCGCCCTCGCACAACAGCCGTTTCACCCCCCATTTCGTCCGCAGCCAGCGCAGCGTGGCATGAAAATTGATTTCGCGCTCCCCGCAAATTTTCACCTCGTCCGCCACTGCCCGGAGCCGCACCAGATTTTTCGCCGCCGCCCGTTTCGTCGTCAGCACAATGATCGGCGAAAATTTATTTTTGAAGAGCGCCGCCCCCGGATCCACCGACCCGCTGCCACTCACAATCACCCGCAAATTATATTCCGCCCGACCCTCCGTCCGCCGCTGCTGCGTGAACTTCTCACCCCCGTTGTCCAGCACCGCCTGCGAAATTTCCACCGTCCGCGCCCCGCATAAGATCGCGTCCGCGCCCGCCCGCAATTCGTAAACGTGCCGCAAATCGCGCGCGCTCCCAAACGCATGCACCGCGCGATTTGCCGTCGCAATCTTGCCGTCCGCCGTCATCGCCATGTTGACGAAAACAAACGGCCGTTGGGACGTCGAAATGCGGGTCGCCGGCTTCATAAAATCAGCATCGCATCCCCATAACTGAAGAACCGGTATTGCGCGCGCACCGCCGCCGCATAGGTCTGCAACATCAGCTCGCGCCCGCGCTCTTTTTCCCCCGGCGCCGCGAACGCGCTCACCAGCATCAGCAGCGTCGATTCCGGCAGGTGAAAATTTGTGAGCAGTGCGTCCACAATTTGGAAATCCGCCGGCGGATAAAGAAAGATGTCCGTTTTACCCGCATGAACATTGAGTTTTCCACCGTTCAGCCGGGCCGCCGTTTCCAGCGTGCGCGTCGAAGTCGTGCCCACCGCGATCACCCGGTGTCCATTTTTTTTCGCCTCGTTCACCGCCGCCACCGTGTCCGCGCCAATTTCAAAACGCTCCGCATGCATCCGGTGTTCCGCCACGTTTTCCGCCTTCACCGGCAGAAAAGTTCCCGCGCCCACGTGCAGTGTCACAAAACAAATCTTGACCTTCAAGGCGCGGATTTTGTCCAGCAGTTCCGGCGTGAAATGCAGCCCCGCCGTCGGCGCCGCCACCGAGCCCGCCGGCGCCGCGTAAATCGTCTGGTACCGCTCCCGGTCCCCCGGCAATTCCCCGTGCCGCTCGATGTACGGCGGCAACGGTAATTCGCCCAGCTCATCCAGCTTGCTAAAAATATTTTCCGTGCCCGAAAAGCGCAGGTGCCGGTGCCCTTCCGCATTGATCGCCGTGACCGTCGCGAAAATCTCAGTCGTCTTTCCGGTTTTATCTTGCAATTGAATTTGCGTTCCGATTTGCGCCTTTTTCCCCGGTCGCACCATCGACCACCACTCGTTCGCCGCCGTTTCTTCCAACAGCAGCAGTTCAAATTGCCCGCCCGTTTTGGCGTTTTTCCCGTGCAGCCGGGCCGGGATCACCCGCGAGTTGTTCAGCACCAGGACGTCCCGGGGCCGTAAAAAGTCCACCAACTCCGAAAATTGCCGGTGCTCCGTATTTCCCGTCCCCCGGTGCAACACCAGCAGCCGCGAGCCATCCCGCCGGACGGCCGGTTGTTGGGCGATCAATCCGGGCGGCAAATCAAAATGAAAGTCTGCGGTTCGCATTATCGTTAGCGTAACTCGCCGAACTGGGCCTGACAATTCACAGTTGGGGGCAAATTGTGAATAACTTTTGAATAATTAGCCATTTGTGGCTCGGAAATCCATTGACAGAAGTGGGGTAAAGTGGGTAAAAAGGGGGCGTTGTGGATGATTCGGGGCGGTTTCCGAAATCACGGTGAATAAAATGAACGACGCCAATACAGCGCAGCGGACCTACACTTCATGCTTCCCGCATGGGGTGGATGAGAAGCGGCGCGTCCAAATCCCCGCCAAATGGCGCCCGGAAGAGGAAGGCACCGAATTAACGGTGATTTTTTGGCCACAACACCAGGCCGGCGCCTGTTTGCGGGTCCTGCCGCCCGTGGAACTGGCCAAATTGAAGGCCACCATTGAGGCCATGCCCAATAATGACCCCAGCAAGGTGCCCTTGAAGCGTTTTATTGGCAGCGGTTCCGCCCAGGTGAGCCTGGACAAGGCGGGCCGCATCTGTTTGCCCGAGGAAATGACGGCCAAGGCCGGCATCAAAGACCAGGCAATATTGGTCGGGTTGCTCGATCGGTTCGAGATCTGGAACCCGGATCGTTACGAACAAGTAAAGGCGGCGGATGCCATCATGGCAACCAAGGCCTTGGAACTCATAGGATGATCATGAATCTTGGAAAATTACTCGGTGCTGGCAGAAGTTTCGTCAGTTGGCGCGGCAATACCGCCTATCGCGAAAACCGGAACGTCGTCTTGCCGAAGTTCAATACCGGCCGGAACCCGTTCCTGCCGGTGGCTGCGGCCGTGACGCCTGCCGTCGCCGCCAAACCGGCCGCGATCCTGCTGGCCCGGGCCCAGACCAGTGCCCAGCCGCAGCCCCAGCCCCAAATCCAGCGGTTGTCCTCGCCCGGCCCCGTTTCCCAGCCCATTTCCCAGCCCGTGGCCCGCCCGACGCGCGCCACCACTTGGACGGATCGGTTGAATCCCTTCCGCACCTCGGTGCCCGTCGCGCCCCCGCAGCACCGCGCCGTGCAGGTGGAGCTGTCGCTCGATGGCGTCAAGCCCGTCTCCAACAGCTTGGAAGACGCCGATATTGAAGTCGTGCCGGCCAAATCCCACTCGGTCACGCCCGTGGAACGGCTGGAGCTGGACGGTGTCCCGCTGCTCTCGCCCGCGCGCGAGCCTTGGGAATTTGTCGGCGAACGCATGGTTAAACCTGTCTGAGCCAATGCCAAGTGCCCGAGTTCATTCACAAGTCAGTGATGGTGGAGGAGGTGTTGGCCGCCCTGAGGCCCCAGCCGTCCGGCCGCTACGCCGACGGGACCCTCGGTGGAGCCGGGCACGCAGCGGGTATACTGGCAGCGAGTTCGCCGACTGGATGGCTGTTTGGGTGCGATCGCGATGGCGTCGCGGTTGAAACCGCGCAAACGCGGCTGGCTGCAGCCTTTGCCGGCCGCTTTGAGCTGAGACGAGGCAATTTTTCGGAAATGGCGGAGTGGATTCCCGCCGCGAGCTGCGCCGGTGTGTTGTTGGATTTGGGCGTCAGTTCGCCGCAGCTCGATCAGGCGGAACGTGGGTTTAGTTTTCAGCAGGATGGCCCGCTGGATATGCGCATGGACCATCGGCAACAGTTGACCGCCGCGGAGTTGGTGAATACGGCCGAGGCGGAAGCGCTGGCAAAGATTTTTTGGGAATTTGGCGATGAACGCGATTCCCGAAGGTTTGCCCGCGCCATCGTTCATGACCGGGCGTTGCGGAAATTTGAGACGACCAAGCAGCTCGCCGATTTGATCGAGCGCCTCGCGCCGCGGCATGGCAAAAAAGCCCATCCCGCCACGAAAGTGTTTCAGGCGCTGCGGATCGCGGTGAATGACGAGCTCGGCTCGCTGGCCCGCGGCCTGGCCGCGGCCGTGAAGATTTTGGCGCCCGGCGGGCGGCTGGCGGTGATTACCTTTCACTCGCTCGAAGACCGCGCGGTGAAGGCGTTCGGCCGGGAGCGGTCGCGGGATTACACGTTTCCCGGCACCGTGGACGTGCCGGAACTCCGCACGCCCTGCGTGCCGGAGTTGAAATGGGTTTCGCGCAAGGCAATTTTGCCCGGCGCCGCCGAGTTGCGGGAAAACCCGCGCAGCCGCAGCGCGCAACTGCGGTTGCTCGAAAAAATTTGAATCGTCGGTTGACAGCGGTGCGCTGCTGTCGGAAGTGAAGCGAAGATGGCAAAAAATCGAAAAAATTTATCCGCCGGGGTCCGGTTCGGCCCCGTGCTGAAAGTGGTTTTGTTGGGCGGATTGTTTTGCGTCGCCGGGGTCGGGTACGTCTGGCAGAAAAGCGAGATTGCGCGGCTGAGCCAGCAGATTCGCGAGCGGGAAAAACGGCTGGTGCAGTTGAAGGATGACAACAAGCGGCTGGCCGACCAGATCTCGATTTTGCATTCGCCGCCGCGGCTGGATCTGCGCGCCAAAGAGTTGAATCTTGGCCTGTCGCCGGCCCTGCCGTTGCAGGTGGTTCGCCTGGTGGAACCCACCGGCCAGTGGTCGCGCCTGCCCGCTTTGCCGCGCAGCGGCTCGCGACCGTAATAATTTTGGGCCGTCGTCCGTGTCGCCGTTGGTTGAGGAACCGATCGCCACGGGCGGCTGGCCTGTATTTCAGCATGTCCAACAAATTGCAAGTTCGTCGGTCGCTGCTGCTGCTGGGTTTTCTCGGCGCGGCCTTCGCCGGGCTTGGCTACCGCCTGGTCGATTTGCAGGTCCTGCGCCATGAAGAACTCAGCACCAAGGCCGGGCAGAACACCCAGCGCGAATACTGGCAGGCCCCCCGCCGTGGCGACATCCTCGATGCCAATGGCAACATTCTCGCCACCAGCATCTCGGTGAAAACCGTCTGTGCCGATCCCTCCCTCATCGGCAATTGCCAGCCCGTCGTCGCCCACGCCATTGCCCCCTTTCTCTCGATGAGCGAAGCGGAGCTGATTGCCAAAATGACCCCGCGCGTCGGCCGCAACGCCAAGGGCGATACCGTCACCAATGGCCTCCACTATGTCCGCTTGGGCCGGAATGTGCCCGAGGACGCCTGGCAGCACATCGTCGCCGCCATGACCAACTTGTCGTTCGGGGTCGATGAAAAACATCTGCCTCCCACCGAACGCAGCTTTTACCGCAGCTTGCGCCTCCAGGCGGTGTTTGCCGAACCCGACCAGCTTCGCACCTATCCCGGCGGCCGGCTCGCCGCCCAGGTGGTCGGCTTCCCGTCCATGGAAGAGACCAACATCAGCGGCCGCCTCGTCTCGCACATCGTCGGCCGCGACGGCGTGGAGTTCATGATGCAGAGCCAGTTGGCCGGCGTGGCCGGCTGGCGCGTCACCGAAACCGACCGCCAGCAGCGCGAACTCGTCGCCCTCCGCGATGAGGATGTCAACGCCCGCGACGGCATGAATGTCGTGCTGACCCTCGATGCCGCCGTCCAAAACATTGTCGAAGACGAACTCGCCAAAGCCATGGTGGCCCACAAGCCGAAAAGCGTCACCGGCATCGTCATGCGGCCCCGCACCGGCGAGATTTTGGCCATGGTCTCGCTGCCCAATTACGATCCCAACCTGCCCAACACCATCACGCCCGAAACCCGCAACCGCGTGGTGACCGATGTCGTGGAACCCGGTTCCACCTTCAAGATCGTCGTCGTCTCCGGCGCCTTGAACAGCGGCCGGACCAAACTCACCGACCAGTTCGATTGCGAGCACGGCCATTTCGCCTTTGCCGGCCGCACGTTGCACGATCATGAGGCCTACGGCATGTTGTCCGTCAAGGACATCATCATGAAGTCGTCCAACATCGGCGCCGCCAAGATCGGCATCCTCCTCGGCGAGCAGGGCCTGTATGATTACGCTTGGAATTTTGGCTTCGGCCAGCGCTCCGGCATCACCCTCCCCGGCGAGGCGCGCGGCATCCTGTATCCCATCAGCAAGTGGTACAAGGTTTCCCTCGCCCAGATTCCCATGGGCCATGGCGTCATGGTCACCCGGTTGCAGATGCTCAGTGCCATGGCCGCCATCGCCAATGGCGGCTGGCTCATGCAGCCCATGATCATCAAGCGCCTCCAGGAGCGCGATGGCAGCGTGGTGCAAAATTACCGCCCCGCGCGCGTCCGCCAGGTCATCAGCGAAGCCGCCAGCAAACAGATGATTGAAGCCCTTAAAACCGTCGTCACCAAGGAAGGCACGGCCTATGGCGCCGCCCTGGAACATTATGTCGTCGCCGGCAAGACGGGCACCGCCCAGAAGGCGGAAAATGGCGTGTATGTCCGCGGCAAATACGTCTCCTCCTTCATCGGCTTTTTCCCCGCCGACCAGCCGGAGCTCTGCATCTCCGTCGTGATGGACGAACCCCTCGAGGGCTATTACGGCGGCAAAGTCTGCGGCCCCGTGTTTCGCGGCATCGCCGAACGCTGCGCCAGCTATTTGAACATCCCGGCCGATCCCACGTTGACCACCAACGTGCCGCTCGCCAACGCCGCCCTCAGCCTGCGCAATCCGCGCACCCGCATTCCATGACTCACTCGCGCCCCCAACTCTTTGGCATGCTCGCCGGCCTGTTCCTCGCCGTCGGCCTCGTGCTGTCCGCCATCGTCGGCACCACCGCCTGGGTCAAAATTAAAAACTCCCAGTTCATCACCGTCAAAGGCTCCGCCCGCAAAAACATCGGCTCCGATCTCGCCGTCTGGCGCGGCAGCTTTGTCGTTGAGGCCGAAACCTTGCTTGCCGCCCAGCACCTCGTCCAGTCCAACCGCCTCCTGGTCGCCCAATTTCTCACCGCCGCCGGCGTCACCAATCTGACCTTTGCCCCCGTCGCCATCGAGGAATTGAAGATGTCGAAAAAAGACGACGCCGGCTGGTTGCAGCAGCGCGTCAGCGGCTATCGCCTGACCCAGGCCGTCCGCGTGGAATCGACCGAAGTCGACCGCCTCGACAAACTGGATGCCACGCCCTTGCTGGAGCAGGGGCTCGTCTTCACCACCGAACCGCCCCAGTTCATTTACACCGGCGTCGCCGAGGCCAAGCTCGAAATGCTCGCCGAGGCCGCCAAAGACGCCCGCGCCCGCGCCGAACAAATCGCCCAGCAGGGCGGCCGCACCATCGCCCAGATGCACGACGCCGACCAGGGCATTTTCCAGATCACCCCCCGGCTCGAATCGAAGACGAGCTGGGAAGGCGAAAATGATGCGTCTTCACGTGATAAAACCATCACCGCCGTCGTGACCGCGACCTTTTTGCTGAAATAATTTTGTGGCGACCTGCACCCTCAAATTCATCGCTGATGCCACGGCGGCCGAAGTCAAATCCGGCGCGCTGACCACGCTGGTCACGCACGTCGGCACCGACTCGCGCGCCGCCCGGCCCGGCGATTTGTTCCTCGCCCTCAAGGGCGGAAAATTTGACGGCCACGATTTCATCGCCGAAGTCGCCGCCAAAGGCGTCACCGCCGTCATGGTGGAGCGGGGCCGCGTGCCGTCGCCGTTGCCGCCCTGCGCCGTGCTCGTGGTGCCGGATGTCCGCCAGGCCTACGGCCGCATCGCCGCCGCCTACCGCCGCGAATTCAGCCTGCCCGTCGTCGCCGTCGCCGGCTCCAATGGCAAGACCACCACCAAGGAATTGCTCGCCTCCGTCCTGCGCCAGAAATTCTCCACCCTCTGGAGCGAAGCCAGCTTTAACAATGACATCGGCGTGCCCGCCACCTTGCTCCGGCTCGACGCCTCCCACCAGGCCGCCGTGGTTGAAACCGGCACCAATCATCCGGGCGAACTCGCCCCCCTCGTCCGCATGGTCGCCCCCCGGTTCGGCGTCCTCACCAACATCGGCCGCGAACATCTCGAATTTTTCGGCGACCTCGCCGGCGTCGCCCGCGAAGAGGCCGCCTTGGCCGCCGGCCTCCCCGCCGATGGCGTTTTGTTTGTCAACGGCGACTGCGAATGGTCCGCCGATATCGCCGCCTGCACCCCGGCCAGAGTCGTCCGCGTCGGCACCGGCGGGAAAAACGACTGGCGCGCCAAGGGCTTCCGCCTCGATAAAAACGGCGTGAAATTTTCCGTCACTACCACCCGGGCGGAATTGTGCGGTGATTACCGCGTCAACCTCCTCGGCCGGCACCAGGTCACCAACGCCTTGCTCGCCGCCGCCGTCGCCGCCGAACTCGGGCTCAGTCGCGCCGAAATCCAGCGCGGCCTGGCCGAATGCCAGCCCCCCAAAATGCGCCTCCAATTTTGGGAGGCCAACGGCGTCCGCGTCCTCGATGACTGCTATAACGCCAACGCCGATTCCACCCTGGCCGCCCTGGCCACCCTCTGCGACCTGCCGTTGCAGGGGCGGCGCGTCGCCGTTTTGGGCGATATGGCGGAACTCGGCGCCCAGGGTGCCGCCGCCCACGCCGAAATCGGCCGGCGCGTCGCGGAACTCGGAATTAACCAATTGATCGCCATCGGCACGCTGTCTGCTGTAATGGCCCAGGCGGCTCGCGATGCCGGCCTCTCCCGCGTGTTTGAATTTGCCGATGCCCCCGCGGCCCTGCGCGCCGTGCGGAATTTTCTGAAGCCCGGCGACGTGGTGTTGCTCAAGGCCTCACGCTCCGTGCACCTCGAACAAATCGCGGAAGAATTAAAGCAGGAAAAACGATAAATGCTCTACGTTTTGAGCCAGTACATTTTGGATCAGGCCCACGGCACCGACTGGGAAGGCCGGGTGTCGTTTTTGCGCCTGTTCAAGTACATCACCGTGCGCTGTGCCGGTGCTGCGCTCACCGCGCTCGTGCTCAGTTGGTGGCTCGGCCCCATCATCATCCGCTGGCTCAAACAGCTGAAATTTGGCCAGGAATACTCCGACAAGGCCGAGGAAGCCGGCGGCCTCGCCGCGCGCGTCTTGAGCAAAAAAGGCACCCCGACCATGGGCGGCCTCCTGATCATTGTCGCCCTCGTGGGTTCCACCATGCTCTGGACCCAGTGGAACGCCCAGGTGGAACTGGTCCTGCTCTCCGTCCTCGTCCTCTCCGGCCTCGGGTTTTACGACGATTACGCCAAAATCCTCAAGCAGAGCGGGGGCGGTACGCCGCCCCGCGCCAAGCTGGCCGTCCAGTTCGGCCTCGCCGCCTTTGTCGGCATCTATTTGTGGCAGCTCCCCGCCAAAAGCGAACTCTTCCTCACCGGCGGCACCTCGGGTTTGCACAGCAGCCTGGTTTCCGACCTGATGCTCCCGTGTTACAAGTACCCGTTTCATATCGGCGCCGCCCTCGGCATTCTGGTGATCATGCTCGCCATTGTCGGCAGCTCCAACGCCGTGAACTTGACCGATGGCCTGGACGGCCTCGCCATTGGTTGCACCTTGATCGTCGCCTTCGTGTTTTTGATCTTCACCTACTTCGCCGGCAACGTGAAGGTGGCGACCTATCTGCAAATCCCCTTTGTGCCGGGCGCCGGCGAATTGGCGGTCTTTTGCTCGGCGCTGATCGGCGCCGGCCTCGGCTTTCTGTGGTTCAACTGCCACCCGGCGCAGGTGTTCATGGGCGATACCGGCTCGCTCGCCCTCGGCGGCGCCTTCGGCATCGTGGCCGTGCTCATCCACCAGCCGTTCGTGCTCGTCATCGCCGGCGGGGTGTTTGTGGCCGAGGCCGTGTCTGTCATTTTGCAGCAGGGCTGGTTTAAGTTGACCCGGCTCAGCACCGGCACCGGCAAACGGATATTTTTGATGGCGCCCTTGCATCACCATTTTGAAAAAAAGGGCTGGTATGAAGCCCAGGTCGTCATGCGGTTTTACATCTTGTGTGTGCTGTGCGCCGTCGTCGCGCTCGCCACCCTGAAATTACGTTGATGAACGCCTTGTATCCACAATTCACCGAACGCCCGTTGCGCTTTGTTTCTTGCGTGGAAGCCGCATTATTGCTATCAATTTACTTGAGAGCGGCAAGGCGCGCGCCGGCCAGCAAGACTGTTTCATCATTTTATCTTTCTGCCGGGGTTAATTCCGCGGCCGGTTCACTCCCGGATCAACAGCCAGATACCGAAACACATTTTAATCGTTGCGAAATTTTTCGAGGGAAAGTTACGCAGCGGAAAACTCAAAACCAAATACATCACCTCGAAGAAAGGACGCAATTTGCGCCATCAAACCCATGAATAATCCGAATCCCTTCCTGCCGAAAGGCTCCCTGCTGGAGCAGCAAAGCCTGCGCCGCTCGCGCCTCAAAATCGCCGTGTTTTGCGTCCTGCTCGTCAGCGTCACCGGCCTCGTCGGCATGCTGATCCAGGGCTGCAAACGCAACGCCGATAACACCCTCAATCCACCCCCCGTGGCGGATAACACGTTCGCGACGGACACCAACAGCAACATGCCGCCGCTCGGCTCGACGAACATGCCCGACTACTCGTCGGTTGGTACCCCCACCAATGCGCCGGCGCCCGTGCCGCAGCCGCTGCCGAACGTCACGACCGCGTTGCCGCCGATTGACAACGCCGCTCCCGCTGGCGGGAATGTCGCGCCCGTCGCTGGTTCCGGCTCGGAATACGCTGTCGCCAAAGGGGACACCCTCGCCAAGATTGCCAAAAAACATGGCATTACGGTCAAGGCCCTCCAGGACGCGAATCCCGGTGTGCAACCGACCAAGTTGAAACCCAACCAGAAGCTCGTCATTCCTGCCGGCGGCAAGTCCGCAGCTGATACCACCGCCCCGGGCACGTCCGCCGTGGCGCATGAAAGCAGCACGACCAGCTACACCGTCAAGACGGGTGACACCCTCGCCAAAATTGCCAAGACCCATGGCGTCACCGTCAAGGCGCTGCAGGCCGCGAACAAGTTGTCCACGACGAAAATCTCCGTCGGCAAGAAATTGAAGATCCCCGTGAAGACGGAAAAAGCGGCGACCGCTCCGGTGGCTCCCGCGCCCGTCCCCGAACCGGCCACCGTTCCGGCTCCGGCTCCGGCTTCGGCCTTGGCGCCGCTTCCGGCTCCGGCGTCCGCTCCGGCAAATCGCTGAACGACCTTACGGCCGGCTTTTGAGCCATTGAAATGAAAGTCGCCGTCACCACTCTGGCGTTTTGCGTCACCAGCCTCCTGGCTCTGGGGCTGGTGATGCTTTATAGCGCCAGCATGACCCAGGTCGGCACGCACTATTTGATCATGCAATTGATCTGGTGCGCGTTTGGCTTTGTCTTCTGTGTCGCCGCCGCCGTCATCGATTATGCGAAACTCAAGGTATTGGTCTGGCCGCTGTTCGGGTTTTCCCTCGTCCTGCTGATCCTCGTGCTGCTCCCGCTGCCGCACGACATCACCAAAAAAATCAACGGCGCCCATCGCTGGTTCCGCTTGCCCGGCATGCGGTTGCAACCATCCGAACTCGGTAAAATTGCCTTCATCCTCGCCCTCGCTTGGTACGGTGACCGCTTCCAACGCCGGATGCACACCTTCCGCTGGGGGATTGGTGGTCCGCTGCTCATCATCGGGTCCATGCTGGGCGTCATTTTTATCGAACCCGATTGGGGCACCACCATTCTGCTCGCCTCCGTCGGCGGCGCCATCCTCCTGCTCGCCGGCGTCCAATGGAAGTTTATCATCCCCCCCGTCGTGCTCGGCGTGTCGGGACTGGCGGCGTTTCTGATCCACAACCCGCTCCGCATGAAACGCATTTTTAGCTGGCTGGACTTGGAGGAACATAAGAAAGATGTTGGCTATCAAGCCTATCAGGCCATGATCGCCCTCGGCTCCGGCGGCTGGACCGGCTTGGGTCTCGGCAACGGCCGTCAAAAACTGGGCTGGGTGCCCGAGCATCACACGGACTTCATCTTTTCCATCATTGGCGAAGAATTGGGGCTGGCCGCCACCCTCCTGGTCATTTTGGCCTTTGTCGTCATCGCTCTCTGCGGCCTTTATATCGCCCTGCACGCCCGGGAAACCTTCGGCACCTTGCTGGCCACTGGCATCACCTTGCTCATCAGCCTGCAGGCCGCCATCAATATCGGCGTCGTCACCAGTGCGTTGCCCAACAAGGGCTTGGCCCTGCCATTCATCAGCTACGGCGGCTCGAACCTCCTCGCCATGCTCACCTGTGTGGGCCTGTTGCTCAGCATTGCCCGCCACGCCGAACCCGGCCGGGTTTCCGCCCCCGAATTTGCCGGCAACGATGCCCTGCCTGGCAAGCGCAACCCTTTCGGTGCCAAGGCCTCATGACTTCCGCAAAACCATATATTGCAATCGCTTGCGGTGGCACTGGTGGCCATCTTTTTCCCGGCCTCGCCGTCGCCGAACAGCTCAAACTTCGCGGCTGCGATGTCGCCCTCCTGATTTCCCCGAAAGACGTTGATCAGCAGGCCGTTAAATCCGCCCGCGGCATGGAAACCTTCACCTTGCCCGCCGTCGCCCTGCAAAACGGCAATTACGCCTCCTTTGCCCTCAGCTTTTGGAATTCCTTCCGGGCCGCCCGCAAACTGTTCCGCCAGCGCCGCCCCGCCGCTGTCCTCGCCATGGGCGGCTTCACCAGCGCCCCCCCCATTTTTGCCGCCCGCCTCGTCCGCGCCAAAACCTTTTTGCACGAATCCAACACCATCCCCGGCAAAGCCAACCGCTTCCTCGCCCGCTTTGTGGATGAGGCTTTTACCGGCTTTCCCGACACCGCCGCGCTCCTCCGCGCCCGGAAAATCACCACCACCGGCACCCCCGTCCGCCCCGAATTCCAAATCCGCGACCCGCGCCAATGCCGTGTGGCTCTGGGACTTGACCCCGATCGTCCCACCATTCTCGTCGTCGGCGGCAGCCAGGGCGCCAGCGGCCTGAACGCCATGGTCTTGTCCGCCTTGCCCCTCCTCGCGAGCCGCAACTGGCAATGGATACATCTCACTGGCGCCAAAGACCTTGAGCAAGTCCGCCTCACCTACGCATCCCTGCGCATCCCTGCGCTCATCAAACCCTTCCTCCCCGAAATCCCCCAAGCCCTCGCCTCCGCCACCGCCGCCGTCAGCCGTGCTGGCGCGTCCTCGCTGGCCGAAATGGCTGCGCTGCGGTTGCCGTCCTTGCTGGTGCCGTTTCCAGCAGCAGCGGATAACCACCAATTTTTTAACGCCCGGATTTTTGCCCTGAGCGGTTCGGCGCGGCTGTTGGAGCAGAAGGAATCTTCGCCCGAAAAGGTCGCCGCCATTTTGACCGGGTTGGTGGATGACGCTGACCAGCGGGCCAAGATGCAATCTGCGCTGGCGCTATGGCACGCCCCAAAATCGGCGGAAATGATTGCCGGCAGCATCCTGCAACTAGCCTTTAAAGCCGTGGATTTATCCGATACCGGGGAAAGCCCATCGAAGCGTGGCCTGGGTGGGCTGTCCCGTGGTGCGAAATCTTTCCGTGAATGAAACCTTTGGCCCCAGCTGCGCTGGCCCGGGAACTGGCTGGCTGTGTTTCTCGCGCCACCGTCATTCGACCGGACGAACCCTTGGCTGGGCACACGACACTGCGGGTCGGCGGTCCGGCGGATGTGTACGTGGAACCCGCCTCGGAAGCCGAACTGGCGGACGTCTTGCAGTTTTGCGGTGTGCAACAGATCCCGTTTTTCATGCTGGGCCGGGGTTCAAATTTGCTGGTGCGTGATGGCGGTTTCCGGGGTGTGGTGATCTGCCTGGCCCACGCAAATTTTACAAAACTGGAAGTGGCTGGCGAACGACTGAGGTGCGGTGCTGGCGCGAAGTTGAAGCACCTGGCCGGCGAGGCCCGGCGGAACAGTTTGTCCGGGTTGGAGTTTCTCGAAGGCATTCCCGGCAGTCTCGGCGGGGCCTTGCGCATGAATGCCGGCGCGATGGGCAGCGCGACGTTTGACGTCGTGGAATCCGTGCGGTTCATGGACCGGGCGGGGAACATTTTTGAAAAGCCGCGCGCCGAGGTGCCGGTGGAGTATCGCCGTTGTCCTTTGTTTGTGGCCCATATAGCGCTGTCCGCAGTTTTCCGGGGCGTGCCGGCCCTGCGCACGGAGATTGAGACGAAGCAGGGCGAATTCAACCGCCGTCGCTGGGAAACCCAGCCGGCGATGCCGAGCGCTGGCTGTACGTTCAAGAACCCCGCGGCAATCCCGGCCGGCCGGCTGATTGATGAACTGGGCCTGAAGGGCACGCGCGTGGGCGGCGCGATGGTGTCGCTTGAGCACGGCAATTTTGTGGTGAACGCTGGCGGTGCTACTGCGGCTGAGGTG
>Ga0302322_100000423_pt1 | contig 32360 bp, 31 predicted proteins | sample Fen_T0_2_FD_203757 | JGI IMG/M metagenome (GOLD analysis project Ga0302322, IMG submission 203757) | Peat permafrost microbial communities from Stordalen Mire near Abisko, Sweden - Fen_T0_2 | ecosystem: Environmental > Terrestrial > Soil > Wetlands > Permafrost | place: Sweden: Abisko...
GGCCGATATCGTGGAAATTGTTTCAAGAATCTCATCGCTACCCAACCCTCCTAAGCTCTCATTGACCACTAACGGGTTACGCCTGGCAGAATTAGCCAAGCCATTGGCCGATGCGGGTTTGGAACGCATCAACGTGAGTCTCGATACTTTGGATAGAGTGCGCTTCAAAACTTTGACGTATCGCGATCGAATAGATGATGTCTTTGCAGGATTAAATGCCGCACGCGAGGCCGGACTTTCTCCCATCAAGATCAACGCCGTCTTACTTCAGGGCATCAACGATGATGAAGCCTCATCGCTACTCACATGGGCGCTGGCTGAGGGTTTCTCACTTCGCTTTATTGAACAGATGCCGCTGGATGCTGGGGGAATTTGGAATCGAGAAACGATGGTGACGGCTAGTGCAGTCCTCGCCGCTCTATCTCAGAACTTTTTCTTGGTTCCGTCGACGGATCGAGGTTCCTCTCCAGCGCAAGAGTTTTATATTAATGGAACGCAAGACACGGTTGGGATAATTGCCAGTGTAACTCAACCATTTTGTGGAGCATGCGATCGACTGCGGCTGACATCTGATGGTCAACTTCGCTCTTGTCTCTTTTCGTTGGAGGAGATGGACCTGCGCAGCGTAGTTAGAAACCCAGAACTTTCACGCGAAGAAATCTCAGGAGAGATATCGGCGCGATTCTATAAAGCGGTGGCAGGAAAACTTCCGGGGCATGGAATTAACGATGTTGCTTTCATCCAGCCACGTCGACCTATGTCTGCTATCGGCGGTTGATTTACCCGCCAGCAAATTTAGGAAGAACATCGATCTGACTTCCTGCGGCTATCTCCGTGTCATAATCATGGCAGATGACCGCGTTTACGAGGAATGAACATTGCGGAACGATTCGAGCTAAATCCGCGTTTGTTTTTATGCGTGCCAGAATCTGGTTTAGGTTGCCAGCTGGAACAACCATTAGATCGGTCTTTGCCGCTGCGCGTGCCGCTGCAAAAAACCTCACTTCTACCGTGTCCACAGTGGAATTATCCCTTTTTTGTCGTTAGAAGCGATCGAGTTCCATAACTTTTACCCAGGCAGCTACAAAATCATTGACGAATTTCATCGATGCATCGGAACTTGCATAAACCTCGGAAAGCGCTCGCAGGATGGAGTTTGAACCGAAGATCAGATCCGCCCGTGTTGCGCTCCATTTGATCTCACCGGTCTTGGCGTCGCGCCCCTCAAATGAATCGGCTGCATCGGGATTAGCCTTCCAGTCAGTACCAATGTCGAGAACGTTGACGAAGAAATCGTTGGTCAATGTGCCCGGACTCTTTGTGAAAACCCCGTGCTTTGAACCACCTACATTCGCTCCTAGGACTCGCAAACCACCGACAAGTACGGTCATTTCAGGAGCAGTGAGATTGAGTAGCGCCGCCTTATCGACGAGATGAAACTCGGCAGGATGATGATTGCCGCCAGCGATGAAATTGCGGAATCCATCAGCGCGCGGTTCGAGCACTGCGAATGATTCAATATCTGTCTGCTCTTGGGTGGCATCAGTGCGACCAGGTGTGAATGGAACTTCAACCTCGATGCCTGCCGCCTTTGCAGCCTCCTCAATCGCGACGCACCCACCAAGGACTATCAGATCGGCGAGCGATACCTTCTTATTATGAGAAGTTGCATTGAATTCCGATTGGATTCCCTCGAGCGCGCTAAGAACTACTGCAAGATCTGCAGGACTGTTAGCCTCCCAATTGCGCTGTGGTTCAAGGCGAATGCGGGCGCCGTTAGCGCCACCTCGCTTATCGGTGCCGCGGAATGTAGATGCCGAAGCCCACGCAGTTGAGACAAGTTGGCTAGTAGAAAGTCCGGAGTTAAGAATCAATTCTTTGAGAGCGGCAATCTTCTTGTCGCCGATCAGATCGTCGTCAACCTCAGGAACTGGATCTTGCCAAATTAAGTTTTCAGCTGGAACGAGATCGCCCAAATACCTTGCCTTCGGACCCATATCGCGGTGGGTAAGTTTGAACCAGGCGCGCGCAAAGGCATCTGCGAGTTGATCTGGATTTGCTAGAAAGCGGCGTGATATCACTTCATAAGCTGGATCAAAACGCAGCGCTAAATCGCTTGTCAGCATTACCGGCGCGTGCCGCTTCGAAGGATCGTGAGCATCTGGAACGGCATCACCTGCAGCGCCATCTTTAGGAATCCATTGCGTGGCACCTGCAGGACTCTTGGTCTGGACCCACTCATGCGCAAAGAGAAGTTCAAAGTAGGAGTTATCCCATTCAATAGGGGTTGTAGACCAAGCACCTTCCAGGCCGCTGGAAATCGTGTTGCCGGCATTTCCAGTGCCAAATGAGTTCTTCCATCCCAATCCCATATTTTCAATCTCCGCTGCTTCTGGTTCAGGGCCGACATACTTACCTGGGTCAGCAGCCCCATGAGTTTTGCCGAAAGTGTGACCCCCGGCAATCAGTGCAACTGTCTCTTCATCGTTCATGGCCATACGGGCAAAAGTTTCGCGAATGTCGCGCGCTGAAAGTAGCGGATCAGGATTTCCGTTTGGGCCCTCTGGGTTTACATAGATCAAACCCATTTGAACTGCCGCCAGCGGATTTTCTAGGTCGCGCTCACCGCTATATCGATTGTCGGCTAACCATTCTGCCTCTTTGCCCCAATAGGTTTCATCAGGCTCCCAAACATCGGCGCGACCGCCACCAAAGCCGAAGGTCTTGAGCCCCATTGATTCCAGTGCGACGTTTCCGGTCAAGATCATTAAATCTGCCCATGAAATACTTTTGCCATATTTTTGTTTGATTGGCCATAGGAGTCTGCGGGCTTTGTCGAGGTTGACGTTATCTGGCCAGCTGTTGAGTGGAGCAAATCGCTGCATGCCCGCACCTGCGCCACCACGCCCATCAGAGATGCGATATGTGCCGGCGCTATGCCAGGCCATGCGAATAAAGAATGGTCCGTAGTGGCCATAGTCGGCCGGCCACCACTCTTGCGAATCGGTCATGAGTCCGAGTAGGTCGCTTTGCAGCGCCGCGAGATCTAACTTCTTAAACTCTTTTGCATAATCAAAATCGCTGCCCATGGGATTGGATTGGGCTGAGTTCTGTTGGAGCACTTTGAGATTGAGTTGGTTTGGCCACCAATCCTGATTGAAGGTACCTTCACTCGCCAACTTGCTACCTGTATATGGGCATTTACTCTCGCTATTCATGGCTACTCCTCTAGATGTCGCTGGAACGACTGGATCTCAAAGTGATACCGCGGGAGACCAGTATGTCGTTTAGCGTAGCGAACCTAGGTAAATAGCGCTTCATCAAAAAACTCACCCACCTAACGAGCGTTAGGTGGGTGAGTTTGAGGGTTTTCGTGCGGATTAAGGCTTTACAGGTGCAACTGGCTTAGGAGCTACAACTGGGAGAACAGCCTTTGCTGGCAGTGTTGGCAGAGCAGCAATTGCAGTTGCACGGGCTGCTGTAGCAGCTGCAACTGCAGCTACGCGAGCATTGAAAGCAACTTGGCGTGCTGCAGCGGTAACTGTTCCGGCTGTGGCAGTTGTATAAGCGGCACGAGCGGCAGCTACAGCGGTATTGAATGTGGCATCAATCTGCTTCAGTGCTGTCCTATGTGCAGTAAGCGCGGCGCGATAGGTGACGATCGCTGCCTTGTATGCGGCCTGGTTAGCATTGCGGGTATCTTGCCAAGCCTTCAGGGCAACGCGATACGCCTCAAGAGCAGCCTTGTAGGCAGCCTTATCAGCTGGTGATAGTTTTGTAGTCGTTGCTGTTGGGGTTGGGGTGGCAGCAGCGAAGGCTGCTGTTGGAGCCAAGAGAATTGCAGCGCCGATGGTTCCAGCGACAATACGATTTCGAAGGTTATTCTTCATGATTTATCCTTTGAGAGGGTTTCGTATCCGGTTAGGACACTGGGAGCTTCTGTTCCCATGGATAAATCATCAACTCCCACTTTGTGAGAACCATGTGAAAACCTTGTCAGCCACTTGCGGGTCGAATCGAGCAAGTTAGGCTTACCGCATATGAAAAAGGCGCAGATTTTGGTGGTCGATGACGAGTCTGGCGTTCGTGACCTCGTGGGGGATGTCCTCGGGCTAGAGGGTTATCAGGTCACCATCGCGATAGACGGCCTCGACGCTCTCTCCCACATCCGAAAGCAGAAATTTGACCTTTACGTGCTCGATATCAATATGCCCAAGATCGATGGCTTAGTTCTACTCGAAAAGGTGAGAGGGGCCGGTGATCAGACTCCGGCGCTACTTTTGAGCGCTCGCCGTGAGAAAGACGATATTCATCAGGGATTTCGGATAGGTGCTGATGATTATGTTACCAAACCATTTAGCATAGAAGAATTGGCGCTCAGAGTTGAAGCGATTTTGCGACGCACTCAAAGTGCCGAACCGAGCAACATTCTGCGCTGTGGACCAATCTCGATTGATGTAGATCAGCATCTGGTGAGACTCGACGATGAAATTATCGAACTCTCGCCGACGGAGTACAACCTTCTACACTTCTTAATTGAACGTAAAAATAAGGTGGTCCGTAAAGATGCACTACTTAATGCAGTGTGGGGAATCGACTTTGAAAATAATTCGACGGTAGTTGAAACTTACATTTCATATTTACGGAAAAAATTGCACCGTGATGGATTTGAAGGGATCAAAACTGTACGCGGAGTTGGCTTTCAGATAGTAGAGAGATCGTGAAGCTACTGCTTCGCGTTACTGTTTACATTTTTCTCTTTATCACGGCTTCGTCAGCAGCAATCGGCTATTTCGCAATTACAAAGTACCAATCGAGTCAAATCAATTTGGTAGATGATTCACTTGAATCAAAAATTAAGGCGCTCGACACAACCAAAGAAGATCCTTTGACCGTTGCGCAGTATTTGGCGCAAGTTTCCTCGATCCCCGTAAGCGTCGAATATGTAACAGATACTGGAACCGTAACCGTTTTGACCGTATCGGGTCCTAATATCCCTAATCTCCCCTCGGCTGCGATTCAAAAACGTGCGAGTCATGCTGAGATTAATTTTGGGACCGATTTGCGTATACGGGTCTTCTATATGCCAGGCAATAAGAAATTGATCTTGGCTGCCTCTTTGGCAACCATCAATTCAGAGGTATCGACTCTGACCCATGAACTCGTAATCTTCATTCTGATAGTTGACCTCATTGCAGGAGGCGTTGCTTTCTTGATATTCCGAAGAGATGCAAAGATCAACGAGGTAAGCCACTTGATGGCTCAACAACACGCCGCGATGCAAAAGTTCTTGGGTGATGCGTCTCATGAACTTCGAACCCCACTCACTGTAATAAAAGGCTATGTCGACCTCGCCCGAGCCACCAATGATCAGATGAAGCAGGAAAGTTACCTCAACAAAAGCGCAGCGGAGATATTTCGAATGGAGTCAATCATTAAAGATTTACTCTTCCTCGCCGAGGTGGGGGAAGCGGAGAGCGTCGAAATAGCGAGCGTTGACGTGGGAACCATTCTGGGAGATCACATAGAGGTTCTTCAAGCCTTACAACCTGAGCGTGATATCGCAGTATCTCTGCAATCTGGCGCTGTCATTCAGGCTGACCCCAAATTGATTGATCGAATGGTGGGCAATCTCTTCTCGAACATTAGGCGACACACACCGGCAGGCGCGCCCGTTTCGGTATCACTCGCTCACGATGAGAAAAACTTGGTCATTACTGTGGAGGACGGCGGACCTGGTTTAGCTGAATATTCCGAGAAGTCGCGGGCTATAAAGCGTTTTTCAGTACACCGTTCCAAAGAAGGTGGAGGAACTGGACTGGGCTTAAGCATTATCAATGGAGTCGTGGAGCGATACCAGGGAACCTTGATCTTTTCACGGAGCGCACTTGGGGGTTTGAAAGTAGTGGTAACTCTTCCCAAGTGAACAGTATGCGATTCTGACTTTCCTGCATCACTCTGCGATACTTTGCTTATGTTTAAAAAGAAACTTCCTCATATGTTGTGCGCAAAGTGTGGTGCCAAAGTCGCCCGCGAGGCTTATTATTGTAAAAGTTGTGGGGAAGTCATTGACGACACTATCGCGCCGGGGTCAAAACTCGAGGACAGCCGTTTTATAAGCAAGTTAAAATATGCAGTAGAGCGCCACATCATTAAAAACACGCTCATAGCTATCTTTCTAATTTCATTCGCAAGTGCCTTGGCGAATTTAGGTTTAAATTTCCTGCAAACCAACAAGGATAATGGCTCGAGCGATATCTACAAGATGACTGTGTTGACTGCAGCCAATCCAATGACCTGTCGCGGGGCGATCTGTCATATTCTGATAGATGTAAGAAATAAAACCAATTCAATTCAAAATCTCGATGCGACTCCAGATCTTGTTACAAAAGCAGGGCAGAGATTTGGACCGGCCGATCCGGCCCGGATGGGAAATGGCTCAAACTATTGTCGTCCGAAAATAACGATCACGCTGCAACCGCATGAGGTTGCTCGCTACATTGGGATCTGTTCCCAAGATATCCCGGCGGGCACCCCTATGGTTTTGGCAGAGTTGCGGGACTCTAGTGGGGCGCTGCTGGTTTCCGGGGTATTTAAAGCCCTCGCCCACTGATTGTTATAGAACAGTAATCTAGCCAATCCAGGCTGAAGTGATCCCACTTCTCACCTGCCCTTTTTATTCATTTTGTCCTTTTTAGTTATCTCTTTGTTATCAAAATTTCCTTGTAAAACCCCCTAGCCAGGTTTAGGTTTCCCTTGTCTCCCCTGTGCAGGTGGGGTCGTTTTTCAATAACTTCTGTAGAAGAGAATAGGAAAAACATGAAAGAGATCATTACTGAGAACGAAGTTTCACGTCGTTCTGTACTAAAGGGTGCCGCTGCTGGCGCTGCCGCATTAACTGTCGGTGGTGTTGGTGCTTCAACTCTTGGGACTTCAGTTGCTAGCGCAGCAGATGCCCTAAAGGTGAGCTTCGGTTCCAATAACTCGAATGGACCTGGACCACAACAAGATGCTGCTTGGACAGCCGCAGCAAAGTTTAATGACCCAGCTATCGACGTTGCACTTAACGTCGTGGATCACAACAACTTCCAAAACAACATCAACTCATATTTGCAAGGTACACCAGATAACGTCTTCGACTGGTTCTCTGGATATCGCATGCAGTTCTTCGCTGAAAAGGGTCTCTTGACACCAATTGATGATCTTTGGAAGAAAATCGGTTCAAACTACTCAGCTGGTTTTGCTGGAGCATCAACCGGTCTTGATGGCAAGAAGTACCTTGTGCCAACCGATTGGTATCCATGGGCTATTCACTATCGCAAGTCTGTCTGGAAGAAAGCTGGAGTTAACCCAGCTTCGATCAAAACGATCGCTGACTTGATCAATGCTTGTAAAGTATTCAAGAAAAAGGGTTACACCCCAATTGCACAGGCCGATAAGGGTGGATGGGAAGCACAGGGTGTCTTCGACATCATCAATATGCGTACCAATGGTTTCAAGTTCCACATGGACTTGACTGCTGGTCGTGTTAAGTGGACTGATCCACGCGTTCAGAAAGTCTTCACAAACTGGAAGTCATTGCTTCCATACATGAGCGCGCACCCACTTGATCTTGGTGATCAGGATGCCGGAAAGCTTGTTATTCAGAAGAAGGCAGCCATGATCATCATGGGCTCATTCACAAGCGGACTTTATCCAAAGGCTGACTATCCAGATCTAGCTCTGTTCCCATTCCCAATCATTGATTCGGCAAATGGAACAGATTCCATCGATGCTCCTATTGATGGTGTCTTGGCTTCAACTACAGCTGCTTCCAACTTGGTTGCTTCAGAGGCTCTGATGGAGTTCATTGGTTCAACGAAGTTCTCCGGAATCATCCAAGCAATCTCTCCAGGACTCTTCGCTAACAAGAATTCCTCGGTTCCTGCTGATCCATTTATCCAGTCACAGGTTAAGTTGGTCAACAACACAAAGCACGTTGCTCAGTTCTTCGATCGCGACTCACGTCCCGATTTCGCAGGACCAATCTTCGGCCCAGCGCTTCAGAAGTTCCTCACTGGCGGAGATCCAAAGGCAATTGCTACAAACCTTGCAGCTCAATGGGCTGCATTGCCTCCTGCCTAGTCAGGAAAAGTTCAGTACTAATAAGGAGTTCCGCTGGCGAGTCACATCGCCAGCGGATATTCCCTTTTCATGAGATCTAGTAATGAACCAGGAGAAGGATTAAATAATTGACCAGCGTTTTAGATCAGCCAGCGGCCGAAGTAGCGCCTGTAAAGAAGAAGAAAAGATCCGGTTCTCACAATTTCAGTGGTAGTGATCGGGTCACGCTAGGAGCATTTGTCGGGTTTCCGACACTCTTGCATGTTCTCTTCGTTTGGATTCCCGCTGTCGGGACGATCTTGCTTTCATTCACATTCTGGGATGGCATCGGCGGTTTGAAGAGTATTAAATGGGTAGGTTTTACCAATTACCGGCAGATTTTCACTCTTGACGATAATTTGCCTGTCGCCATTCGTAACAACATCCTTTGGCTCGCTGTTTTCGCATTGATCGCAAGCCCCCTCGGAATTATTCTCGCTTATTACATCGACAAGAATCTAAAAGGGACGCAGATTTATCAAACTTCCTTTTACCTTCCTTTAGTTATTTCCCTCGCGGTAACGGGAATCATCTGGGATAACATCGTTCGCACCGATGGAGTTCTCAATTCAATCTTGGGCAACACAAACGCGGATACCGCCATCTCTTGGATGGGAGACCCGCATAAAAATATTTGGGTCGTCTTAGTCATCGCCTCGTGGCGGCATATTGGCTACGTCATGTTGCTTTATTTAGCAGGCATGAAATCAGTGGATGCCTCACTTCGGGAAGCCTCTGCAATTGATGGTGCGACGGAGTGGTACACCTTCCGCCGCGTGATTATTCCATCTTTGCGCCCAGTGAACGTGATTATCGTCGTAATCACTGTCATCGAATCACTTCGCGCTTTCGACCTTGTCTTCATTCTTAACCGTGGAACCAACGGATTACAAACCCTAGGCGTCCTGGTCTATCAAAATATTCAGGGTGAATCTGCACGTATAGGTTGGGGCGCCGCATATGCGACGCTGCTCTTCCTTATTTGTCTTGGGCCGATCATGGTCTACCTCTATCAAAACTTCAGCAAAGGAAACGACTAAATGGTTACCGGCGAGAAGAGCAAAACTGGTGCACGCATAGCCGTTGGAGTACTTTCAGTATTCTCACTCATCTGGGTTGCGCCGATTCTCTTTACGATTTTGCAATCCTTCCGTCCCTTTGCAGATGTAGTTAGCAAAGGGGTTATGTCTTGGCCAAATCACCTGACTTTTGAGAACTACACCCATGCCTTCGTCCAATCGCGAATGTGGCTCTTCTTTCTCAACTCCTGTGAGGTCGCTGTACCCGCAGTAGTTATCACGCTCTTTTTGGCTTCAATGATCGCCTTCGTGTTAAGTCGATATGAATCAAAATTTAGCGTTCCGTTGCTGATGCTCTTTACCGCAGGTAATTTGCTCCCACCTCAACTGCTCTTTATTCCGCTCTATAGAATTTTCCTCAAGATTCATGTCCCACATTTCATCAACAGCAACGGCGTTCTTTATGACACACAGCTGGGCTTGATTCTTGTTCACGTGGCAATTCAAGTGGGCTTTGCAACATTCGTTCTTACAAACTATCTCCGCACTATTCCCAAAGAGATCTCAGAGTCGGCCCTCGTTGATGGTGCAAATGTGTGGAATCACTTCTTCCGCATTATCTTGCCGCTGCTTCGTCCCGCCCTCGCCTCGCTAGGCGTACTGATGACCACCTGGATCTACAACGACTTCTTCTGGGCGGTTGTCCTCCTAAAGACAGGTAATAAACGACCTATTACGGCGGCACTCTCCAACTTGCAAGGTGAGTTCAATACCGACTACAACTTGTTGGCTGCTGGAGCGTGTATGGCATTTATTCCAACGCTGCTCGTCTTCTTCGCAATGCGTAAGCATTTCGTAGCAGGTCTAACCCTCGGTTCTACCAAGGGTTAAAGCCCTCACCTCAATTACTGCTCGCTTGAGATCTCGATCAAGATTGCGTTCTCAGGCGGCAGAATTGGTGGGCGAAGCCCAATAGTTGCAAGTTCCGCGCCACTGAGTGTGATTCCATCTGAGTTCTGCATCCATGCTGGTTCTCTGACCTGCATCCGCTTTCCGATGCCGGCTTCTACATTCACCTTTACTCTGTAAATGCGCGCTGGATCTAAGCCTGGGATGCGCGCGGTGGCAGGAAAAGTGGAATCTGACATATCACGGGCCGCCACTGCGAAGAGTGCTTCGGATTTATCTTGCGCGACAACACCATAGACAAACGAATTTGAATCGGGATGATCGACTCGAATTGCTTTCCCGCTATGTAGAAGTTGGCGCTTGCGCTTATAAAGGGCGATCCAACTCTTGATCACGGCTAACTCTTCAGGATTTGCGCCGGTAATATCCCACTCGATTCCTGCATGACCAAAGAGGGCAGTGATCGCGCGGAATGAAACATCGGTTACACGCTTTGTTTGATTTCCAGGTCGTGGGCCGATGTGTGTTCCGCAGAGCTCTGGTGGAATTGCAATACCAGTCCAACGTTGGATCATCTGCCGTTCTAGCGCATCGTTGTTATCACTTGTCCAAAATCGATCGACGTAATCGATAACGCCTAGGTCGATGCGTGCACCACCGGAAGCGCAACTTTCTATCTCTAACTTCGGGTGACGCTTTTTAAGTTCGGCAAAGAGGCGATAGATAGCGGCGGTCTGGTTATGTACCGCAGCCTGACCCAGGTGTCCGGCATCGACGAGGACGCGATTGTGATCCCATTTGATGTAGGCGATGTTGTAGTCGCTCAAGACTGCGTCCACTTGATTTAGCACGTGCTCGTATGCGCCAGGATGGGTAATGTCGAGAACCTGTTGATTACGCCAGAGCGGCGGCGTACGCCCAGCTTCGTGAAGGATCCACTCGGGATGAGCCCGAAAGAGATCTGAGTCTGGATTGATCATTTCACCCTCAAACCAGAGGCCGAACTCCATTCCCTTCTCGTTTATATATTGAATGATCGGAGCTAACCCTTGCGGCCAGACGCTTTTATCAACAACCCAATCGCCCAGTCCTGCGCGGTCATGGCGACGTAGGTTGAACCAACCGTCATCGAGGACGAAGCGTTCTACGCCGACCTCAGCGGCGGCATCTGCGATCGCCTTAATCTTCTCGGAATCGTGATCAAATTCGATCGCCTCCCAAACGTTGAGAGTAAGTGGCCGCGGCCGAATATTGGTTGGATGGTTTGGGCGAGCGCGCAACCACCGGTAGTAGTTATGACTGAGGCCATCGAAACCGGCATCTGAATAATTGGCGATTACCGGCGGAATCGAATGGGTAGCCCCTGGGGCCAGAATGATCTCGCCCGGCTCTAAAAGTTCACCAGCGCCAATGGAGATATCTCCGGTGGCTAACCTTTCGACGTGGTGCGCTGAGTTGCCGCTCCAGGCAACGGAGAGCCCCCACACTTCCCCGTGACTAAACTCGGTTCCACCAGCGAGAGCAAGTTGGGCAATCGTATAATCGTGGCCGCTTCGACCTTCGCGAATTTCACGCGAAGTCAGCCCATATCGGATCGAACTGCGTTGCGGATGGCGTTCGTGAGACCAGCGCCCGGTGAAGTCCATGACCTCATTCGCGCGGTCGGGAAGGGGGAGCCAATACACAAATTGTTCGAGGTTGTAAGAGTCGTTGCCGGTATTTGTCAGGGCAGCATTGATTTTTAAGATCCCAAATTCGTTGAGGCTATATGTCATCTCCAATTTAAGGTGCGCGGTGGCATCAGCAAAGTGCGCTGTGAGAGTGGACTCGGTGTGATCTACCTTTGTCAGGGAGAAGAAGGTAGACCAGGCCTTGCCATTGCGATGACCTGAAATGGTGGGATGCCCTAAGAAACCGCGAGAATGCTCCCGCACGACCCCGGTTTCAAGTGCCGAATCAAATCCGCTGTTTGCCACTGACTTTGTCGTGGCGGCCTGTATTCCAGTGCCTTGATGTTCGATCGCCGCGCCCCAGTGCTTGATAACTAAATTGTTATCTGATGTATCAAAAATCATCGAGGAAGTGGAGGAAGAGAGGGTAATTACTTCGGATCTAGACAACGTTCCTCCTGATGAGTCTCGCACGCGAGGTGCTTCTTTTACATGAATAACAATGGGATTAGAGTGGTTCAGTGCCTACGGCGCTAATTCCTAGATACTACTATCAAAGTTTTTTGGAGTAAATGAATGAGATATTGGAATAGTCCTGAAACCACTTCTATAAATCGTGAACCCATGCTCAATATTGCGCATGAGGATTCTGTTTCACTTGATGGTCAATGGGATTTTCAACTTCTTCGTTCACCTGATGATCACCCCGGGAGAAGCTGGACCACAATTCCAGTACCTGGTCTATGGACCACCCAACCCGATTCACACCATTTTTGGGACCGTCCCATTTACACAAATGTTCAAATGCCCTTTGATGATTTGCCACCATTCGTCCCCGGCCTTAACCCAACAGGAATTTATGAACGTGATTTTACCGTTCTCGATAATTGGGTGGGCGAGCGAATCGTGCTACAGATCGGTGGATTTGAATCAGTTGCGATTCTCTTCATAAACGGAGTCGAAGTAGGGATGGCAAAAGATTCTCGCCTAGCTGCAGATTTTGATATCTCTTCGTTTGTAAACCCTGGAACCAATCGCATTCAGATCAAGGTTGTTAAGTGGTCGGATGCAACTTATATTGAGGATCAAGATCAGTGGTGGCATGGTGGAATAACGAGAAGCGTCAAAGTATTTATTACCCCTCGTGTCCACGTTGCTCGTTTCTATCCAACGGTAGGACTGAAAGCGGATGGCAAGACAGGCACCTTGGATATCCGCGCATTTATTGCAGCGGCTCAAGATGCCAGCTTTGTCGGATATTCGCTCGCTGCGAAAGTTGAGGGCGTGGGACGCACCAAGGCTCTAAGTGCAACCTTGCAGGGTAAATCCCGTATTGAATGGACCGAGATGCCGGCGGATATTCAATCCATCAGTAAAGAATTTTTCCATGGAACTTTCTGGGATGGAAAAGTGCCTGCGGCGATCATGTCTGTCGTCGAACAAATTGAGCCACCTAGCCCTGGAATGGTTCATTTAACGGCCGAGTTCCCAAATATTAAAGCCTGGTCTGCCGAGTCACCGAATTTATATGACCTGCATGTGGAACTAAAAGATCCAAGAGGATTGGTGATTGAACGTTTCACACAGCGAATTGGTTTCCGAGATGTGACGATCAAAGGAAGAAATTTCTTAGTCAATGGCAAACGTGTGATTATTTACGGTGTTAACCGCCACGACTTTAACCGTAAGACTGGTCGCGTCGTGAGCGTGGCCGATTTAAGAGCTGACTTGCTCGAAATGAAAAAATTCAATTTCAATGCGGTACGCACATCTCATTATCCAAATGACCCCGCCTTCTTGGATCTTGCAGATGAACTTGGCTTCTATGTCATTGGAGAGGCCAACATTGAATCGCATGCTTTTCAAGATTCGCTCTGCAATGATCAACGCTACTTAACACCATGGGTTGATCGCATAGCCCGCATGGTTCAGCGCGATATTCATCACCCCTCTGTGGTGATGTGGTCACTCGGTAACGAATCCGGAGCTGGGTCAAACCACGAAGCAGCTGCGGCTTATGTCCGTAAATTTGATCCCTCCCGACCTTTGCATTACGAAGGTGCAATACGTCCTTATTGGACTGCCAATTTGGCGCTCACCGATGTCGTCTGCCCTATGTACCCTTCCATTGACGCCATCATCTCTTACGCGAAGTCGAACCTCGGGACCCGCCCGCTCATCATGTGTGAGTACTCACATGCGATGGGTAATTCAAATGGAACGTTGGCGGAATACTGGCAGGCGATTCACACTCTTCCTGGTTTGCAAGGTGGTTTTATCTGGGAGTTCTGGGATCACGGAATTGAGCAGACACTCCCCGACGGTACAAAGCGTTCGGCATATGGCGGCGACTTTGGAGAAGAGCGCCATGATGGCAACTTCTGTTGCGACGGCATGGTCTTTCCCGACCGCACTCCAAAACCAGCGATGCTCGAATTCAAAACGATCGCGGCACCATTGTTAATTACCGCTACAAGTGCGTTGGCCGGAACATTTAAAGTCAAGAACAAGAACTTCTTTGTAGATTCCAAGGACTATGAAATTGCGTGGGACATCTCGGTAGATGGCGAGGTTCTTGATTATGGGCGCGTAAAACTCCCCGCGATCGCCCCGCAAGCCACGGCTGCTGTAAAAGTTTCTTCCAAGTTTCTCAAGAGCACACCAGAACCAGGGGAGCGATTCATTAGTTTTCACGTGATTCAGAAATCCGAAACTGCTTGGGCACCTGCATTTGCCGAGGTTGGCTGGGCTCAATTCAAGTTGCCATCAAAGAAGTTGCCTTCCTCCAAGGTGAGGGTGCCAAAGTTGCTGACCAATACTCTCAATGATGATGGTTCGATCTATATGGGCTTCGGTTCATTTAATCCGCGCCTCAACCTCTACCGTGCCCCAACCGATAATGACCGAATAGGAAATATCTCGCGCCGTTGGCACGAGTGGGGAATCGATAATTTGGAGCGCACGAAGATAAAGATTACGAAGTCGGGAAATAGTTATAAGGTTTCTTCGATTTACGTAACAAGTACCGGAATCGAAATTAAGCAATCCCAGATCATTCGTGAGATTGTGGATGGATTCCGCGTCGTTGAAGAAACAACTCTTCCTAAGGTCTTGCACGATGTTGCTCGAGTTGGCACGACATTTGAACTGGATCGCAGTTTCAATCACCTAAGCTACTTTGGCACCGGACCTAATGAGACCTATCCAGATCGCCGCCTCAGTCCCGTTGGGCGATACGAATCTGAAGTTGCAGATCAGTATGTTCCTTATGTAAAACCTCAGGAAAACGGCGGTCACGCCGATGTCCGTTGGTTTGAGGTGTCAAATAATCATCATGAAACTATCCGAATCGAGTTAGATAAGCCGGGTCAGGTCTCGGTCACTCCGCATCGTGCTAGCGAACTAGCGTCGGCTACCCATGATGTTGAACTTAAACCGTTGGTGACAGTGGTGGCCATAGATACGATTCACCGTGGAATCGGGACCGCTTCATGTGGCCCTGACACGATCGAGAAGTATCTTATAAAGCCTGGTAAATATACGCTCGCCTACACATTGACCTACAAATAGGGGAATAGTGCAAGAAATATCCCAGCGTTTTAATGATTTATTTGACCGCGCTCCAGAAGTAGTTGCTGCTGCGCCGGGACGGGTTAATTTAATCGGTGAACACATCGATTACAGCGACGGATTTGTCCTACCTTTTGCAATATCCGATAAGACTGTCGTGGCCTTGGCGCGACGAAGTGATAGGCAGATTCGAATCGCCTCAGTACAAAAAAGCGCAGACATCTTCGAGTTTTCACTCGATGAACTCGCGCCACTCACGGGTGAAAGTTGGGCCAGATACGCATTGGGAGTCCTCTGGGTTCTCGGTGTTGACACCGGAGTTGACTTACTGATCGATGGCCGCGTGCCCCTGGGTGCTGGTTTATCTTCCAGCGCAGCGCTGGAGTGTTCTATCGCCACCGCTGTGAACCATTTATTCGATAATGGATTATCACTTCAAGAGTTAGCTAGGGCGACGCAGCGCGCAGAGAATGAGTACGTCGGAGTGCCATGTGGAATCATGGATCAATCCGTATCTCTTATGGCCAAATCTGGTTCAGCACTCCTTCTCGATTGTCGTGACCTCAGCTCTGAAAACATTCCATTTCTCATCGCGCCTCAAGGACTTAAACTCTTAATCATTGATACCCAAGCTCACCATAAATTAGTGGATGGGGGATATGCCGAGCGCCGAGCTTCGTGCGAAAAAGCAGTCTCAGTTTTAGGAATCACTTCACTTCGCGATATTTCGGTGGCGCAATATGCTGCAAGGCAGTCAGAGCTTGATCCGATTTCTTATATCCGTGGGTTCCACGCGGTGACCGAAATGAAGCGAGTATTGGATGCGGTGGAAGCTCTCAAGGCCAGTAACTTCACTCGCCTTGGCGATTTGCTCAATCAATCACATCGCTCACTTCGTGATGATTACACGGTTTCCTGTCCAGAGTTAAATTTGGCGGTTGATACCGCGCTTAGCCAAGGAGCTTTAGGTGCTCGCATGGTGGGTGGTGGTTTTGGAGGAAGTGCAATTGCGCTCGTTAAAACGGAGCATGTAAAGCGGTGCGAAGGTGCAATTCAAAAAGCATTTTCAGAAGCAGGATTTAAAAATCCGCGATTCTTTACCTCACTGCCCAGCGATGGTGCTCGCGTTATATCCAGTTGAGCGTACGTTCAATCGCCTTATTCCAATTTCGTAATCCAACCTCTGCTATTTCAGCAGATATCTCTGGCTTCCAACGATTGCTCTCGCGCCACTGGGTCATTAGTTCGGACTTATCCTGCCAAACCCCCACAGCTAGACCGGCGGCATAAGCAGCGCCGAGCGCCGTTGTTTCTGCAACGATCGGCCTAGAAACTTCGGTCTGCAGAATATCGGCCTGCATCTGCATGCAGAGTTGGTTCTGTGTTATTCCGCCATCGACGCGGAGGACCTTAATCCTGCTTCCAGTCTCCTCTTCCATCGCTCGAATAACATCTAACGTTTGATAGCAGATAGCTTCAAGAGTGGCCCGTGCGATATGTGCCTTAGTTGCGGCTCTGGTGAGGCCCACAATCACTCCACGAGCATCCCCGCGCCAATAAGGAGCAAAGAGTCCTGAGAAAGCGGGGACAAAATAAACCCCACCGTTGTCTGGGACAGTCTCCGCAAGGGCTTCGATATCGGAGGATTTTTCAATTATTCCCAGTTGGTCGCGTAGCCATTGCACCGCTGAACCAGTGACTGCAACCGAGCCTTCCAAAGCGTATGCAGCAGGTTCATCTCCCAATTTGAAGGCGAGGGTTGTCAGCAGGCCCTTCTTGGAGCGAATGATCTCGGTGCCAGTATTTATAAGAGCAAAATTCCCGGTTCCGTAGGTAGTCTTCGATTCGCCTTTTTCAAAGCAGAGCTGACCTAAGAGCGCTGCATGCTGATCTCCTACGATTCCGGCGATTGGAATTCGAGCGCCGAATACCCCATCGGGATCCGTGTAGCCGTAAATTTCCGACGAACTTTTAATGCTGGCAAGAGAGTCCAGCGGAATACCAAAGATCCGGAGCAGATCTTCATCCCATTGCAGAGTCTGCAGATACATCAGAAGGGTGCGTGATGCATTGGAGACGTCTGTTACGTGGATATTGTCCTGACTTAAATTCCAAACTAGCCAAGAATCGATTGTTCCAAAGCGCAGTTCCTGCTGGTCTCTCGCGCTTGCCACTGATGCAGAATTCGTGAGCATCCAACTCATCTTGCTCGCGGAAAAATAGGGAGCAAGTGGCAGACCGGTCTTATGAGTGATCTCCGTGCCAGATTCCGAGGTGATCTCATCCAGAATCGATTGACTTCTGGTGTCTTGCCAGACAATGGCGTTGCCCAGCGGAGCTCCTTTCACCGCGCTCCAGGCGACTGTCGTCTCGCGTTGATTGGTGATTCCAATCGCTGCCAATTCGCCACCGGCTATACCAGCGGTCGATAGTGCTTCTCTTATGACTGCATCAGTGGCTCGCAAAATTTCAAGTGGGTCGTGCTCCACCCACCCCGCTCTGGGCAGGATCTGGGTGTGCTCTCTCTGTGCCACGGCAATAACCGACCCCACCTGGTCAAATATCATGAAGCGAGTACTTGTAGTCCCTTGGTCGATCGCCCCGATGTATGACATACCCGTATTCTAAGCACGTGGCCTCTAATAAGTCAGTCCTTAATCCAGAACAACGCACTGCTGATATCGCCGAATTAAAGTCTCAAGAGTTCGACATCTTGATCATAGGCGGTGGGGTAGTCGGAAGTGGAATCGCTCTCGACGCCGCCGCACGAGGACTTAAAGTGGCACTCGTTGAAAGCGACGATTTTGCTGCTGGAACATCCTCGAGATCGAGTAAATTAATTCATGGCGGACTGCGTTACCTGGAGCAATTCGACTTCAAGTTAGTTCGTGTAGCGCTTCACGAACGCGAAATGATGATTACAGATCAGGCCCCTCATTTAGTAAAGCCGCTCTCTTTTGTGTACCCGTTGCACAAGAAGTACTTTGATCGTATTTATGTTGGAGCAGGTCTCATGCTTTACGACTTATTGCGCGGAAGATTGCGCGCGGTTCCTTGGCATAGACACATTACCTTTGGCGAAATGCGCAACGAAGCGAGATCGCTGAATCCAGAACTAGTCACAGGCGGCCTAGTTTATTACGACGCACAAGTGGACGATGCTCGTCATACAGTTACAGTGGCACGAACTGCGAAGGATCATGGCGCCCATCTTGTGACCGGTGCAACGGTAAGGCAACTTACTCGCTCCCCAGAGGGAATCACCGGAGCAATTGTAGAAGTTGATGGAGAGAGCGTGGAAGTAAAGTCAAAGGTGGTCGTTGCGGCAGCCGGTATTTGGAATGAAGAGCTTTACGAACAATTTGGCATTAAGCCCGGCTACAAAATCAAGATGAGCAAAGGCGTTCATATCATCTTGCCTAAGGATGCCATCGATGCGAAAACTGGAATAATCATTAAGACTTCGCTGTCAGTTCTCTTTATTATCCCCTGGGGGAATGAGTGGCTACTCGGAACCACAGATACAGATTACACAGGTGATCGCGAGTATCCAGTAGCGGAGAGCAGCGATGTCGATTACATCATCAATGAGGCGAATAAAGTATTACTGCCTAAAATTCGACGAGAGCAAATACTTAGCGTCTACGCTGGATTAAGGCCCCTGGTTTCACCAGCTAAAGATTCATCCACTACCAAGATTTCACGTGAGCACACAGTGGATCATCCCCTCAAGGGTTTTGTGAGCATCGCTGGCGGCAAATACACCACTTATAGAGTGATGGCGTCTGATGCAGTTGATGCGGCCGTGAAAGATTTAGGCCGTAGCGTTTCAAAGTCTTCAACAAAGTCGATTCCATTATTAGGTGCGGCTGGATATAACAATCTTGTTAAGCAGATTCCAGGTCTGGCGCAGAGTTACTCAGTCTCAACTGCGTGTGTGGAGCGGATGCTTAATCGTTATGGTTCGCTCGTCAGCGATATATTTCAAATGATTGCTAAAGATTCTGAACTTGCAATTGAAATTGTTCCGGGCGCGGGGTACCTCAAAGCCGAAGTTTTATACGCAGTTACACACGAAGGAGCTCGTTCCTTGGTAGATGTCATGGCTCGCAGATTGCGATTTGCCATGGAGCATTCCAGTCATGGTTTAGGCGTTTCACAAGAGATTGCCGAGATGATTGCTCCAATTTTGGGTTGGAACGCTACAGATATTCATCGTGAGGTTTTGGCGTATGAAGGGTTTATCGCGACAGAGATGGCGGCTATGCGATGACGATTATGTGGGTTGCGCCGACCGATGAAGAGATAGCCGAACTACTTAAGAATTCCAAGACGGTAGCAATTGTTGGTGCGTCGGATAACCCCGAGCGTCCTGTTTATGGAGTAAGTGAGTGGCTCTTGGATCATTCTCATTTTCAAATCTTCTTTGTAAATCCGCGTCTGACGAAGCTTTTCGGACATGATGTTTATCCCTCCATCGCTGATATTCCAGAGTGGATAGATATCGTTGATGTATTTCGCAATGTCGCTGATGTACCCACTGTGCTAGATGAGGCAATCGCCGTGAAGGCTAAGTCAATGTGGCTACAACTTGGATTACGCGATGATATTTCCGCGAACCGTGCCGTTAAGAATGGGCTTAAAGTTGTTCAAAATCGTTGCCTGAAAGTTGATTACAACTCACTTCTTCTCAAGCACTAAAGCAACAGAGTTGATGCACCATCGTTGATCAGTTGGAACGTCATATCCTTCACCATCAAATACATGGCCTAAATGGGATCCACAATTGGCACAGCGAACTTCAGTGCGAATCCTTGGTGCTAGCGATGCATCTTCGATAAGCACAACGGCATCATCCTTTGAGGGCGCATAGAAAGAGGGCCAACCGCAACCGGAGTGGAATTTATTCTCGCTTCTAAATAATTCGTTGCCGCAAGCCTTACACCGATAACTTCCTTCAACATCCGTGTCGTTGTACTCACCTGTAAAGGGGCGTTCGGTTGCTGCATTGCGCAGAACATCGTAAGAGAGTGGGTCAAGCTGTTCCCGGAGCGCGGCTTCGTCAATGGCGAGGGGAAATTTAGGAACGCTCTCATCTCTCATAACGAAAATGTTACTAGGCAATTCGTGTGAGAGTGACCTTTACATCGATATGACGGCTCCTACCACCATTAAAGATTCCCTTCAGCGGTGAAACATCGTGATAGTCGCGACCACGTGCCACAAGAATGTGGTCTTCCGCGACTGGATTTCCATTGGTTGGATCAAATGGCAACCAATGCCCAACCCACGCCTCAACCCAAGAGTGTGATTCGCCAACAACCTCATCGCCTATCTCACCAGAACCGTTGTACAGGTAACCGGAGACATATCGCGCCGGGATTCCTGCTGAGCGCAGAATTGAGAGAGATGCATGGGTGAAATCCTGACAGACGCCTGCTCGTTTCTCCCATGCTTCGCTTGCCGGTGAATAAACATTGGTTGATCCTGGCGTATACCTAATCTGTTTGCGCATTGCGGTATTAAGAAAATGTATGGCATCCAGAGGTGATTTTTGAGTTCTTAAATCAAATTGGGTGGAAATTGGATTTGTGAGGGCAGTAAGAGTGAGAAATTCCCGCAGTTCATCGGTAAGAACTTGCACTGCCAAGTCTTCCCACGTTGCATTGAGATTTCCCACGGCTGGAGCGTTGGTTTCCACGAAGCTTTGCGAAACGATCTCAAGGTAAGTATGAGGGGTCTGAACATCAAATGCTTTTACCTCAGTACCAAAGTAGTCCGTGTAGCTATAAATCGAAGAAAAGGGATTTACTTTTAACTCATGACTGATGACGAATTGGTTAGTTGTATTTATGGGAGTCATCCGGGCCTCATTAAAAGATGCTGAAACTTCAGACTCATATTGAAAACTTGTGGAATGAGTAACATTTAGGCGCCAAGCCATCAGTTGCTCCATACTATTGAGCCTACGGGTCTAAAAAAGCGAAGACCGATACCATCGGTCGCCTGAAAGACCGCGGTTGAAGTCTGGGAAATTATGCGTTCCAACTCTTCAGAGTCATCATTCAAAAATTTGATTCGGCTTTCAAGCATTCCGATAGGCCGCAGGATATCGGCAACAGGTAGTTGAGTCATCGCTGCGACTTCACGAAGTTCAATATCCGCAATCCGTGCGCATTCTGCAATGGAGCGTGGAAAGGTGTCGGAAGCAACAAGGAACTTGCGGACACCAAGAGAAGTCAATGGTGTTCGTGCTCGCAGATAGGTATTTAACGCACCAACGGAGCGCAATGTCGTTGCTGGGCCTTGGTCACGCCATTCATTTTCGAGTTTGAGTGAGAGCAATCGACTCATGAGATCCATTCGCTCCAGTGAGCGACCCAAGGTTAAGAAGTGTGCAGATTCGTCCACAGGGGCAAGCCACTCAAAGATTCCATTGGAGACCGCCAGTCGATCCAAGATAACCCGCAAAGATCGCCCTGGAGCGGCGACGCTGAACTCTTCGGTGGTTGAGTTGAGGTGGTTAATTGCTTCATAAAAATCGCTTGGGAGAATGTCGCGAATCAAGCGTGCGTTGGAGCGGGCGCTATGAATTGAACCGAGCAAAGTTCCAGGATTGAGCGGATCTCCGTATGCCAATCCAACGAGTTCGCGAGCGCTCTTTGGCTCGCCCTTCAGTCCAAGACCGTGACTGATCAACGTACATCCGCGTTTTACGTGCTTTCTATTGTCTTGAATCAGAAGTTGATGAAATTCGATGAGGAGCCGGCTCATGCCTTCTGCACGCTCCAAATATCGCCCGAGCCAGAATGAAGATTCAGCGAGACGACTGAGCATTGGTCGCTCCATTCTGTTGTTGTTGTTGTTGTTGTTGTTGTTGTTGTTGTTGTTGTTGTTGTTGTTGTTGTTGTTGTTGCTCTTCTTGCTGTTGCATGCGTGTGATTGGAAGAGCATCTGGCCCCGCTGTCGTTGGAATAATTTCAGTCTCAAGCGGATCATCAAAATTACTTGTTGTGACTTCTGGAACAGAAAGTAAATCTGTTTCACCCGCTGTCAGTACCCAGGTATCCTTACTTCCACCACCTTGACTCGAATTCACAACTACATTTCCTTCAACCAAGGCAACCCGGGTTAATCCTCCGGGTAACACCCAGATCTCTTTTCCATCATTTACGGCAAAAGGTCGAAAATCTATATGACGGGATGCGATAGTCCCATCTTCGATGACCGTAGGGCATGTGGAGAGAGCTATCAGAGGTTGGGCGATCCAATTACGCGGATTTTGAGATATTTCTTTCGCCACTACCTTTAGTTCATCATTGCTGGCACGAGGACCAATCGTGATTCCATATCCCCCAGAAGCGGCCACCGGCTTAACAACTAAATCTCCCAAATTTTGAAGAACAAAATCGAGAGCATCAGGTTGTTGTAGATCGTAAGTGTCTACATTTGGAATGAGGGGGCTCTCATTTAGGTAGTACTCAATGAGCCGCGGAACATAGGGGTAGAGCGCTTTATCATCAGCGACTCCATTCCCTACACCATTGGCTATTGAGACATTGTTTGCCCGAGCGGCATTTATGACCCCAGGAATACCCAGCACGCTATCGGGCTTGAAGTGAATCGGGTCTAGGAAGTCATCGTCAATCCGTCGGTAGATAACGTCAACTCGCTCGGATCCCTTTGTGGTGCGCATGAAGACCTGATTGTTTTTGCAGTAAAGGTCGCGCCCCTCAACGAGTTCAACACCCATACGGCGCGCCAAGAAGGCGTGTTCAAAGTGAGCAGAATTGTGAACCCCCGGAGTAAGAACGACCACATTTGGATGCGACTTATTCTCAGGGGCGGCGGCAACCAGAGCCGCCAACAAACGCTCTGGATATTCATCAACACTCCGAATTGAGTACTCGTTGAAGAGTTCAGGCACAACATGTGCCATGGTTCGACGATTTTCCAATACATAACTTACCCCCGAAGGGGAGCGGAGATTATCTTCGAGCACCCGCAAAATTCCATGTTGATCTCGAATGATATCGATTCCGGAAACATGAATGCGCACGCCATTTGCAGGTTTAATACCGTGCGCACTTCTATGAAAGTGTTCCGAAGTAACGATAAGAGATTTCGGAACTACTCGATCAGCAAAAAGTTCCTGCTTTCCGTAAACATCATCCAGAAAGAGTTCCAGCGCTTTGATCCGTTGTTTGATTCCGCTTTCGAGTTGCTTCCATTCGGCGACAGCGATTATTCGCGGGACCAGATCAACGGGTAGCGGCCGCTCGATTCCAGAGAGCGTAAAAGTAATTCCTTGCATGGCCAGATAGAGATCTCGTTGCTTTGCTTTCGTGATCCAATCATTTGGTTGGATTTTTGTCAGTTCTCGCCATAGATCTGAAACGAGATCTCGCGGCTCACCATCAACCAGGAATTCATCTAACGCCTGAAATTGCGCCATGTGGGCTCTCCAAACCAGCGTTTAAAGTTTCTTACACCGGCGGCCCTGTCGATGGGTAAGTCAGAAGTATAGGGGAGAGTCTCAGGTGTCCGACAGCAAAATCTCAGAGCCACCTTGTAGCCTTTTTGTATGAAGAATAGAAGAAACCTCGTAGCAGTCCTTGCAGCGGGGATACTCGCTGTCAGCGCAGTTCCAGTTTTCGCCATGGGAAGTGGGAATCCCTACCAAGATGCCCAGACTGGCCTCAACTATGTTGTCTATCAACCAAGTTATACCGCTGGGTTGGCCCTAAAGAGTTTTGGGATGACTACTTGTGGCGTTGGTAGGGATGAATCTCTAGCGGCGCAGTATGGGAGCGGAAAGAAATTCTTCACCGTAACTGAAAGCTCTATCAAGAATATTTGCCCTATGAATATGATGCTTATTCGCGGCGCTACTCGTACCGTGGTGAACAAACCGGGATCAGGAAACCTTGTCGGAACTCAAGTTGTAACAATTAGCGTGGGGATCCCACGAGCACAACTCAATCGATTCTTCTCACATCTGGTTTCTCGTTAAACGCACTTCACGACTAAGGCAGAATATTTACAGCGCGGGCAATAACAAGTCCTACGGTCACGAGTGATGTTGCGCTCTGGATCATCATAAGCATTTTGGCCCACCGTGTTAAAGGCATTACATCTGTTGGACTAAACGCGCTGGCATTTGTATACGATGTAAAGAGATAATCAAAGTAAGTCGGCTTCCAATCCATAGGTGCATACGCGGGATCACTCATCTGTGGGAAGAGAAAATCTGGATAAGGATCGATTGCTTCGGCCCGCGCTCCTGGACCTCCACGATCGAACTCCCAGTACCAGAGGCTAAAGACGACCATATTGGTAAGCCAAATTGAACCTCCAAAGGCAAGCAGACTTGAGGGACTTTTAATCGATCCGTCTATCAACTTTTGCAAGAGATGAACTGCGGAGGCGATATTGCTTGCTGTCATGACGCCGGTCAGTGCGATTCCAGTCCACCAGGTTGATTTACGGTGTTGGGAAATACGTCCGGGGCTGATCGCAAAGAGCGCGATAGTCAGCAGGGCTTCCACGGCGACGATTTCGGGTTGACTCTTGAGGGAGAGTGACTTTGGTAGCAAATACTGAAGAACAATCACTACTGCTACGACAAAGGTGACCGGCCAGCGAGGTTCGCCTGCGTGCGGGCGGTGCCAGTGTGGAAGATTGGGAAGGTGGAACTCAGGCAGACTCATTAGGGCATCCTTTCAATAGGAGCAGGCGGGTACAACCCTAGAATTTCGCCGAGATACCCATTACCTGTAACCTTGCGGGCGTAGGTTCGCCCCCTTAGCTCAGTCGGTAGAGTGCTTCCATGGTAAGGAAGAGGTCATCGGTTCGATTCCGATAGGGGGCTCGAAAATTACTCTTGGCGGGGTAGCTCAGCTTGGTAGAGCATGCGGCTCATAATCGCAGTGTCGCCGGTTCAAGTCCGGCCTCCGCTACCAAATTTTCGCTCTAGTTCTTCCAGATTGAGCGTGATTTAGACGAAAGCCAAGGGATGAAGTAACCTTCACCTCTCACTTTGTAAAATGCGAAATAGTTAAAAGGAGCACGACCATGGCAAGCAAAAGCGCGGATGTCCGCCCTAAGATCACTATGGCCTGTGTCGAGTGCAAAGAGCGTAATTACATTACAAAGAAGAACCGTCGTAACGACCCAGATCGCCTTGAACTCAAGAAGTTCTGCCCACGTTGCAAACTTTCTACGGTTCACCGCGAAACTCGTTAATTAATGCTTAACCCCGACCTTGTCGGGAGCACCATTACGGGTGCCACCAGTACGACCATCAGTGCAGAATCGATAGCGTCATTTGCGCTCGCTTTAGGTGAACCAGAAGCCAATCTTGCGCCGCCCACCTTTGCCATCACGATCTCACTCGAACAGTCTCAGGCGGTTCTTGTAGGTTCTGGTTTGGACTGGAGCCGAGTGGTTCACGGCGATCAAAGGTTCACTATTTATAAGCAACTTACTGCAGGGATGCAGATTCAGTGCGACTCAACAATTGAGAGCGCGCGCGTCATGGCAGGCAACGAAATTGTCACCGTTAGATCTGACCTTATTGAATCTGGCGAAATCGCAGTTTCGAGCTGGTCAACGCTGGTCTTTCGCGCATGAGTATCTTCAAAGTCGGCGAAAATTTGCCGAGCAAGACTTACATTATTAATCGTGCATCTCTTCTCGCTTATGCCAATGCCAGCGGGGATCAGAATCCAATTCATCAGGATGAAGATTTTGCAAAATCTGTCGGGCTAGAAAACGTCATCGCGCATGGCATGTACACCATGGGGCTAGTTGGGCAATATGTCAGCGCAATGGCCGGCAGCAGCTCAAAGGTGAAGGAGTTTTCAACTCGTTTCACTAAACCCGTAGTGGTTCCCTCGGGAGTCGATGTGAAGCTAGTAGTAAGTGCAACTGTTGTGGAACTTACCGACGAGGTGGCTAGATTGGAAGTTACAGCCACTTGTGACGAGGTAAAAGTTTTAGGAATGACTAAAGCCGTTATATTGCTATGAGCGCCCCAGAGGTCGTAGTTGAATTAGCACGGGCTCGGTTGGCGGCGCGCGCTGCAAAGGATTGGGCGCTAGCCGATCAACTGAGAAATAAGATTGCAGAGCATGGGTTTGAAGTCCTTGATGTGGTAGATGGCTTTGAGTTCAAACTTAAATCCCCTTTTCCGATAGTTTCTCGAGTAGGCGATTTGAGAAAGTTCACAGATAAAACTTTTGAAAGCGCGATTGCAATAATTGCTGATGGCTTCATTGATGATGTCAGCGCCGCAATCTCGACCATTAAAGAGTATGCACCAGCCAGTTGCGCAATCCTGGTTTTGATATCGGGAAAACCTGAATTGGGTTCCATCGCCGCTGCGTTAGATTCTCGAACCTTCATCGCTCAGATCCAAGAAGGCGTTGGTTGGGGAGAGGCTGCCAATGCAATGTTAAAGCTTGCTCCTGCCCCTTACGTGATCGTCATGGATTCTTCTACGCGGTTCTTGGCAGATGCGGTCACCCCGACCGTAGCAGCACTTGCAACTGGAGATTGGGCGGCGGTGGGCTGGCGCGGGGGACTTATTAATGTCGCCGATGACTGGCGCAGTGTTGAGGATAAAGGCGTCGGTTCTGTGGATGTTCTCTTCAGTTACTTTTTGGGGCTCAATCGCGAAAGCGCAATAGAAAGTGGTGGATTCAACAACCGGGCGATTTATTACCGCAACGCTGATATCGAGTTCTCGCTTCGACTGCGGCAATCGCGTGGCAATCTGCTCCAAATTGATCTCCCACTAGAGCAGGCTCGCCATCACGGCTATTACGACACAGATCCCGCATATAGAGATGAGCAGTCGAAGAAGAATTACGATCGAATTCTGGAGCGATTTCGCGGTAAGAATGAGATCTTGGTAGAGCGCCGCTAGCCTTAACCCATGACCAACCTCTCGGAGCTCACGACCTTGCATGTGGGTGGTCCAGCACAGAAAGTGGTCCACGCGAAGAGCGAAGAGCAACTTATTAGTGCAATAAATGAGGCCGATGAAGTCGAAACTCCGCTTTTAATTATTGGTGGTGGTTCGAATCTGTTAGTCAGCGATCTGGGTTTCAACGGCACTGTCATCGTCGTCGAGACAGCGGGTAATTCATATGAGATTGATGCCTGCAGCGGGGGAATGCTCCAAGTAGCAGCCGGTGTTGATTGGGATCAATTCGTTGCCTTCACACTTGAGAAGAATTTGGCGAATCTCGAGTCGCTGAGTGGAATTCCGGGCACGGTGGGGGCGGCCCCCATTCAAAATATTGGTGCGTATGGCCATGAAGTATCTGAAGTTATTGCGCGATTGCGGACCTATGATCGAACTACCAAATCGGTGAAGACCTTTACTGCGGATCAATGCGAGTTTGGATATCGAGATTCACTATTCAAACGCGAACCTGAAAGGTATGTCATTCTCGATGTCACTTTTCAATTGCGTCGCGGTGAACATTCACTTCCTATTAAATATCAAGAACTTGCAGATCAATTGGGAGTGGAACTTGAGGCTCGGGTTCCAACGGCGGATTTACGGAAGGCTGTGCTTGCGCTGCGCGCGAAGAAGGGGATGCTTTATAACTCTGAAAATCACAATTGGTCGGCTGGTTCATTCTTTACAAATCCAATTGTTACCGCAGAGATTGCACAAACAGTTCCGTCCGAGGCGCCGCGTTGGATACAACCAGATGGCTCAATCAAACTTTCTGCTGCCTGGTTAATGGAGCGCGCAGGAGTTGCAAAGGGAGAATCTCTCAACGGCGCCCAGATTTCAAAGGCTCACGTCTTGGCGCTGACAAATAATGGAGATGCAACCACAGCGGACATAGTCGCGCTTGCACGCAGCGCACGACGTAGAGTTCAAGAGAAGTTCGGTATTACCTTAAATCCTGAAGTGCGCTTCGTTGGAGTAGAGCTTTAAATAGCTTCGGACAATAACTTCTTAACCCGAGCGATTCCCTCAACAATATCTGCATCGCTTAAAGCATAAGAAAAACGTAGGTATCCCGATGGGCCGAATGCTTCGCCGGGAACCGCAGCGACCTCTACTTCATCTAGAATTAGGGTTGCGAGCTCTGCGGACGTTTGTGGGCGCTTGCCGCGGATCTCCTTACCGAGCACACCTTTCACGGATGGATACACATAGAAAGCACCGGTCGGTGTTGGGCACACAACCCCGGGAATCTCGTTGAGCAGACCAACGATTAATTTACGACGACGATCAAAGGCGGCTCCCATTTCGTGAACGGCTTTTAAGTCTCCGGTTACAGCCGCGATTGCGGCGCGCTGTGAGATGTTGGAGACGTTTGACGAGAGGTGAGACTGCAAATTAGTCGCTGCTTTTATGACATCTTTTGGTCCGATCATCCAACCGACGCGCCATCCCGTCATTGCGTAAGTCTTGGCAACGCCGTTGAGAATGATGGTCTGGTTTACCAACGCAGGTAGAACAACTGGCATGCTCGGTGCTGTAGCACCGTCATAGAGAAGATGTTCGTAGATCTCATCCGCGATAATCCAAATGCCATGCGCGAGCGCCCACTCACCGATCGCCTTGACTTGGTCGTACGAATAAACCGAACCCGTCGGATTAGATGGAGAGCAGAATAAAATTGCCTTGGTCTTATCGGTGCGGGCTGCTTCTAGTTGATCAACCGAAACCAAATAATTCTGACTCTCATCTGCGAATACTTCGACGGATTTGCCGCCAGCTAATTTGATGCACTCGGGGTACGTAGTCCAGTACGGTGCTGGCAGAATGACTTCATCGCCCGGATTAATTATCGTTGCAAAGGCTTGATAGACGGCTTGCTTGCCGCCATTGGTTACTAAGACTTGATCGGCGGTAATTACATAATTTGAATCACGCAGCGTCTTGGCAACGATCGCATCACGTAATTCAGGCAGGCCGGGAGTTGGGGTGTAGCGATGATTTGCTGGCTTGGCAGCGGCCTCAATGGCCGCTTGAACAATGTAGTCCGGAGTTGGAAAGTCAGGCTCGCCTGCGCCAAATCCAATCACGGGCTTCCCCGCGGCTTTTAGCGCCTTTGCCTTAGCATCCACTGCGAGGGTGGCCGATTCAGCGATGGCTGCGATGCGGGTGGAGATCCTAGGCTTTTCCAACTTTTCAGCGCTCATAAGGGGAAGTATGCCAAACCTGACTCGGATCTCGCTCCGTGCGCTTTCGCTCGGTTTTACTCTCACCCCCGTTCGGCTCTAGACTCCTCGTTCTGGCGCTTGCATTAGGTCACGATTAGTCGTGTCCTAACAACGCTCGAAGGGCAGTAGCTCAACTGGCCAGAGTTCCGGTCTCCAAAACCGGCGGTTGGGGGTTCAAGTCCCTCCTGCCCTGCAAGACAGGTCTATGTAATAAGAGAGGTAACACACGTGATCGACGAGAAGCACGATACTGAAGAAGGCAATGGTGCAAGAGGCCTCTTTGGTCGCATCAACCTGTTCTATCGTCAGGTTGTAGCTGAACTTCGCAAGGTTGTGTGGCCTACCCAGAAGCAACTCACTACATACACGGCCGTAGTATTCGTATTCGTAGGATTCATCATTGCAGTCGTATCTATTCTCGACGTTGCACTCACCAAAATCGTTTTCTGGATCTTTGGGTAAGGGCGCACAATGACAATAGGAAATCCATTTTTTGAAGAGTCTGCTGCACCCGAGAGTGTTCCAACTCCCGTTGATGCTTTCGAAGCCGCGCTGACCGCAAACCCAGTCGCAGAACCTGTAGTCGAGACCATCGTCGCCGATGAAGAAATCGGATCCGCGCCAGCGTTAGAAGCGATTGACGAAGAAGTTGCTCTTGAAGCCGAGGACGAAAACGATCCAAATGCCGAATTCCGTCGCGCCCTTCGCACCGCTTCTGGTGATTGGTACGTCGTTCATTCGTATGCGGGTTACGAAAAGAAGGTTAAGGGAAACCTGGCCAACCGTGTACAGGCGCTCAACATGGAGGATTTCATCTTCCAGGTAGAAGTCCCTGAAGAAGAAGTCACTGAAATTAAAAATGGAGTGCGTAAGCAGGTAAAGCGCAATGTCTTCCCTGGGTATGTCCTCGTTCGGATGGATCTCACCGATGAGTCTTGGTCATGTATCCGAAACACCCCTGGTGTTACAGGATTCGTGGGGAACGCTCACCATCCTTCACCGCTGAGTTTGGAAGAGGTTGAAAATATCCTCGCACCCCGTCCAGCGAAGAAGGGCGAGAAGGCTGATATCAAAGTTGTTGACTTTGAAGTTGGCGAGTCGGTCACCGTTATGGATGGCCCATTTGCGACCTTGCCAGCATCGATCTCAGAGATCATGCCAGAGCAGGCAAAACTCAAGGTACTTGTTTCGATCTTCGGACGCGAAACACCTGTAGAACTTTCATTCAATCAAGTACAGAAGATCTAGCGAAAATTTAGCCCCAGCTAAATATAAAAAAAGGAAACCAAAAAAATGGCACCAAAGAAGAAAGTAACTGCACTTATCAAGTTGCAGATTCAGGCAGGCGCTGCCACACCAGCTCCACCAGTGGGTCCTGCCCTTGGTCAGCACGGTGTAAACATCATGGACTTCGTTAAGCAATATAACGCTGAAACTGAGTCACAAAAGGGTCAGATCATCCCGGTAGAAATCACCGTCTACGAGGATCGTTCTTTCACATTCATCACAAAGACACCACCTGCTTCACGTTTAATCTTGAAGGCCGCTGGCGTCGAAAAGGGCTCTGCAATCCCTCACAAGACCAAGGTTGCAAACATCACCAAGGCTCAAGCAGCAGAGATCGCCAAAATCAAGATGTCAGACCTCAATGCAAATGACATTGATGCTGCAACATTGATCATCGAAGGTACCGCACGCTCTATGGGAATTACGGTTTCCAACTAATTTAACAAAAACTGGGAAGTGGGAGGAGCACGCAGCTCCGCTAAACCACAACTCCAAAACAACTAGGGAGAAGAAATGAAGCGCAGCAAGAAATATACGGAAGCGGCCGCTAAGGTCGATGCAAAGAATGTTTATTCACCACTGGCTGCAGTCAAGCTTGCGAAGGAAACTTCGGTTACCAAGTACGACGCATCAGTTGAGGTAGCACTCGTTCTCGGTGTTGATCCAAAGAAGGCTGATCAAGCAATTCGTTCTACAGTTAACCTGCCACACGGAACCGGTAAGACCGCTCGCGTCTTGGTATTCGCTGGTGGAGAGCGCGCCGAAGAGGCACGCGCAGCTGGTGCTGACATCGTTGGTGCTGACGAATTGATTGAAGAAGTTTCTAAGGGTCGTCTTGATTATGATGCCGTTGTTTCCACACCAGAATTGATGGGTAAGGTCGGTCGCCTTGGAAAGGTTCTCGGACCTCGTGGCTTGATGCCTAACCCAAAGACCGGAACCGTAACAACAGATGTTGCAAAGGCTGTTACAGATATCAAGGGCGGAAAGATCGAATTCCGCGTTGATAAGAATTCAAACCTCCACTTCCTGATCGGCAAGGTTTCATTTACCGCCGAGCAGCTCGCTGAAAACTATGCAGCGGCGATCGAAGAGGTTATTCGTTCAAAGCCAAGTTCATCTAAGGGACGTTTCCTTAAGAAGGCAGTTATCTCGACCACGATGGGACCGGGAATTCCAGTAGATACCTCAGTGGCTCGCGAAGGCGGACCTTCGATCCAATAAGCGCTTTATAGCCAGATTCTTTACGTAAAGGGTAGGCGTCGATCGAGCGGGTTTGACCCGCAGCGGATCGATGGCCTACCCTTTCGCTATCACCAAAGACTGCAGGTCTCTAAGTTAGCCCCCAAAAGGCTAGTTAGAAATAATTCTCGAAAGAGAGCCCGCATAGGTACACACGAGACCTCGTGCGCACTTATGCGCCGGGGATTTTTTTATGTTTAAAAGATTCCAGGCGTGGTGAAGAGTAGAAAGGGAGCTAATGGCTCGTTCTGATAAAGAAACAGCTGTCGCTGAACTGACGGAAGATTTCCGCAGCTCAAGCGCGACTGTCCTCACTGAGTACCGC
>Ga0302322_100000425_pt1 | contig 32283 bp, 34 predicted proteins | sample Fen_T0_2_FD_203757 | JGI IMG/M metagenome (GOLD analysis project Ga0302322, IMG submission 203757) | Peat permafrost microbial communities from Stordalen Mire near Abisko, Sweden - Fen_T0_2 | ecosystem: Environmental > Terrestrial > Soil > Wetlands > Permafrost | place: Sweden: Abisko...
GACGGCTCGATCGACGCCGGCGCAGTAGCCGCGGGGGTTCGCCAGGAGGACACGGCGACGACCGGGCAGGGACGTGGTCACCGGTCCATCGTAAGTCGGCGTCACCACGTCGCCCCGCCGTGGGCGGGCCGGCCCGGGCGCCCCGTAGGCTCCCCGCGTGGCACTGCAGACGTCGGCCGAGCAACCGGCGCCGCTGCGGACGATCGCGACGGCGGTCGCGTCGTGGATCGGTCGACTCGGTGCCGTCTGGGTCGAGGGACAGGTCACCCAGGTCAGCCGACGGCCCGGCGCCTCGACCGCATTCCTGACCCTGCGCGACCCCGTCGCCGAGGTGTCCGTCACCGTCACCTGCCCGACCGCCCTGCTCGGCACCGTCAGCCCACCACTCGCCGACGGTGCCCGGGTGGTGGTCCACGCCAAGCCGAACTTCTACCTGGCCCGCGGAACCTTCTCCCTGGCCGCCAGCGAGATCCGCGCCGTGGGGCTGGGCGACCTGCTGGCCCGCGTCGAACGCACCCGGGTGGCGCTGGCGGCCGAGGGATTGTTCGCCGTCGAACGCAAGCGGGAGCTTCCCTTCCTGCCGACGGTCGTGGGGCTGGTGACCGGACGGGCTTCGGCCGCCGAGCGCGATGTGGTCGAGAACGCCCGTCGCCGATTGCCCGCCGTCCGCTTCCGGGTCGAGGAGGTCGTGGTCCAGGGCCCCAGCGCAGTGACCGAGGTGGTGGCCGCCCTGCAGCGGCTGGACCGCGACCCCGAGGTCGACGTGATCGTGGTGGCCCGGGGCGGCGGTTCGGTCGAGGATCTCCTGCCGTTCTCCGAGGAGGAGCTGCTGCGGGCGGTCGCCGCCGTCGCCACGCCGGTGGTCGCCGCGATCGGCCACGAGCAGGACGCCCCGCTGATCGACCTCGTCGCGGATGCCCGGGCCAGCACACCGACCGACGCCGCGCGGCGGATCGTCCCGGACGTCGGCGAAGAGCTGCGCCGCATCGCGAGCGCCCGCGATCGCCTTCGCTCGCGACTGGTCGCTCGGATCGACGCGGAGGCCCAACGGTTGACGCAGCTCCGCTCCCGCCCGGTCCTCGCCGATCCCGACGCCGGGCTGGTGGAGCGCAAGCGCAGCGTGGAGCAGGACCGGGCCCGCACCCGGCGATCGGTCGTCCATCTGCTCGCGCGGGCCGTCGACGACCTCGAGCACGCGAGGGCGCGGGTCCGGTCGCTGTCGCCGGCTGCGACGCTCGAGCGCGGCTACGCAATCGTCGCCACCGCTGGGAAGGACCAGGGCCGTGAGGAGGGCGAAGTGATCGTGCGCAACCCCGACCAGGTCGGAGTCGGATCGATGCTGCGGATCCGGGTGGCTGACGGCGAGTTCGCAGCTGTGGTCTCGGTGCCTGGGCCCACCTAGGCTGAGCGACGTGACCGAACCCGAGCTCGACGGACTCAGCTACGAGGCAGCCCGCGAGGAGCTCACCCGGATCGTGGCCACCCTCGAGGGCGGCGGACTCACGTTGGAGCAGTCGTTGGCGCTGTGGGAGCGCGGCGAGCGGCTTGCCGACCACTGCCAGCGCTGGCTGGACGGAGCGCGCGCCCGCGTCGCCACCGCGCTGGAGGCGGCCGCTACCGAAGCGAGCCCGCCAGCGTCGTGAGCTCGCCCACGTCCGCCTTGCCCGTGACCACCACCAGCACCGGCTTCCCGGAGTCGTGCCGGGTCAGGACCAACGCCTGCTGGCCCGAACCCGGCGACTCCAGGTGGGTCCACGTGCGACCCCCCGCCGGCACCGTGCCCACCCGCCGCCCGGAGTCGGTCCAGTCCCGAATGGCGACGGCTCGGTCGCCGTCGGTCTGGCGGACCTCGGCATAGGAGCCCGACGGGGTGAGGTACCCGAGGAGCAGCACCGACCCGTCGAGACCCGGATCACTCTCGGCGCCGGTGGCGTACCAGGCGGCGGTCGGCCGCCAGGTCGAAGGGAGACCGTCCGGGGCCCACACCGGGAGGGCGTTGCCGATCCGCACCGCCGACACGACGCCGGCCACGTCGACCGGCCGGATCACGCTCGGCCCACCTCCTTCGGGGCGTTGCCAGACGACGACCAGGAACAGCAGCGCCACGACCCCGCCAACGACGGCCATCGATCGAGCCATGTCGGCGACGGTCTCGCGGCCGCGCTTGCGAACGGCGGTGGCACCCTCGGTCATGCCCCTATGGTCGCCGACCCCGAGCCCCGAAGGCCACTCGAGCCCGGCCGCTACGCTGCCTTCACCGCCGGAGCGACGAGGCGAACCAGGAGGCGAAGCCGTGAGTTCAGACGCCGAAGCCGCAAGCGACCCCTCCCCAGAGGTCCCCGACCGGAACCTCGGCTTGGAACTGGGCCGGGTCACCGAGGCCGCGGCGGTGGCCGCCTCCCGGTGGGTGGGTCGCGGGGACAAGAACGGCGCTGACGGGGCGGCGGTGCACGCGATGCGGCGCCTGATCAACACCGTCTCGATGAGCGGCGTCGTCGTGATCGGCGAGGGTGAGAAGGACGATGCACCCATGCTGTTCAACGGCGAGGAGGTGGGTGACGGGCAGGGGCCGACCGTGGACGTGGCGGTGGATCCGGTCGACGGGACCACGCTCACGGCCAAGGGCATGGGTAACGCCTTGTCGGTCATCGCCGTGGCCGAGCGTGGGTCGATGTTCGACCCGTCGGCGGTCTTCTACATGGAAAAGCTCGCCGCTGGACCCGAGGCGGCCGATCTCGTGGACATCCGGCTGCCGGTTGCCGAGAACATCGCCCGGGTGGCCAAGGCCAAGGAGATCGAGGACCGCGACGTCACGGTGTGCATCCTCGACCGGCCACGCCACGACCGGCTCGTTCAGGAGGTTCGCGAGACCGGTGCCCGGATCAAGTTCATCTCCGACGGCGACGTGGCCGGCGCGATCATGGCGGCCAGCGACGACACCGGCGTCGACCTGCTCCTGGGGATCGGGGGCACTCCGGAAGGCATCATCGCGGCCTGCGCGATCAAGTGCCTGGGCGGAGTGATCCAGGGACGCCTGTGGCCCACCGACGACGACGAGCGCCAGCGCGCGATCGATGCCGGCCACGACCTCGAGCGGGTGCTCTCCACCGACGACCTCGTTCGCGGCGACAACGCGTACTTCGCGGCCACGGGAGTGACCGACGGTGAGCTGCTCAAGGGCGTGCGCTTCCAGCCAGGGGGAGCGACCACCCAGACTCTCGTGATGCGCAGCAAGAGCGGGACGATCCGTTTCATGGAGTCCCACCACAAGCTGACGAAGCTTCGGCTGTACGCCGACACCGAGTTCTGAGCCGCGCCGCTCCCGTGTCCACGACAGCACTGGAGCTGCGCGACGTCGTCAAGTCGTTCGGCCCGCTGACAGCGGTCGACGGTCTGAGCCTGGCCATCCCACGCGGGATCGTCTTGGGGCTGCTCGGCCCCAACGGCGCCGGGAAGTCGACGACGATGCGGATGCTCACCGGACAGGCGATCGCCGACTCGGGCGAGATCAACGTGCTCGGACTCGACATCCCGGCCGAGTCGAAGACGGCCCGCGGGCGCATGGGCGTCGTGCCGCAGCAGGACAACCTCGACACCGAGCTGACGGTGGTCCAGAACCTGGCCATGTTTGCCGTCCTCTACCGCGTGGGGCGTCGCCGGCGTCGGGACGCAGTAGATCGTGCCCTTGCCTTGGCCCAGCTCACGGACCGGGCCGACGCCAAGGTGACCGAGCTGTCCGGCGGCATGAAGCGGCGTCTGCTGATCGCTCGCGGACTCGTCCACGACCCAGAGCTGATCCTGCTCGACGAACCGACGGTGGGCCTCGATCCGCAGGTGCGACAAGACGTGTGGACGTTGATCGACGCGCTGCGCAGCGAGGGGAAGACGATCCTGATGTCCACCCACTACATCGAGGAAGCCGAGCGGCTCGCCGACGACGTCGCGGTCATGTCGCACGGCAAGGTGGTCGCCCAAGGTGCACCACTGGCCCTGCTGTCCGAGCACGTCGGCACGGAGGCCACCGAGTTCTACGGACCTCCGGACCGACTCGCCGACGTCGAGAGTCGGGCACAAGCCGCTGGGCTCGTGACGCGTCGCACTGGGCCCTCGGTGTCGGTACTCGGGTCGGAGAGTGCTCCGACGGCGGTCCTTGCCGGCCTCGGCGATGGTGTGGGCCGAGCGGCCAACCTCGAGGACGTGTTCGTCCTCCTGACCGGGGAGCGACTCGAATGAGCACAGATGTCACGGGCCCGGCAACCCGCACGCACCGGTACGAGTGGCCCGCGTTCGAGGGCGTGTGGAACCGCGAGTTCACCCTGTTCAAGCGGTACTGGGCGTCGACGACGTTCTCCTCGATCGTGCAGCCGACGATCTACCTGCTCGCCTTCGGGTTGGGCGTCGGAACCATGGTCGACGTCGCGGGCGGCACGGCCTACGTCGAGTTCGTCGGCACGGGCACGGTGGCCACTGCCGTACTGTTCTCGTCGGCGTTCCCCGGGATGTTCAACACCTATGTCCGCCGGGTGTTCCAACGGACGTACGACGCAGTTCTCGCGGCACCCGTGAGTGTGGACGAACTGGTCACCGCGGAAGGTTCGTGGATCGCCCTGAAGGCGGGCGTCTACGGCACGGTCCCGATCATCGTCACGTTCTTCTTCGGTCTCGCCCCGAGCTGGGGGATGTTGACCATCCCGTTCATCGCGTTCCTGACCGGGCTCGGTTTCGCCTACTTCGGCATGTGGGTGTCAGCGGTCGTGAAGACCATCGACTCGTTCACCTACGTCACCTCGGCCGTGCTCACGCCGTTGTTCCTCCTGGCCGGCACGTTCTTCCCGATCGCCAACCTCCCGCAGTGGGCCCAGGTGCTGGCCCAGTTCAACCCGCTGTACCACTGCGTCAAGCTGGTGCGCGACGCGTCGTTCCACTGGTTCCCGGTCGAGGACCTCTACCACCTGTCGGTTCTGGTCGTCTTCGCACTCATCACCTGGGGTCTCGCACTGGGATCGCTGCGCGGCAAGCTGATCGACTGATCCCGCGACCCCTCCGGCCGTCGCCGGCCCCGGCCGCCTCGCCTAGTCTTGACGGCATGCCGGAGTTCGCCTACGCCGACCTGCTACCGACCGGACCGGACGCGACGCCTTACCGCCTCATCACGACCGATGGGGTCGGGTCCACGTCGGCTCTGGGGCGACAGTTCCTCGAGGTCGACCCGTCGGCGATCACCCGGCTCACCTACGAGGCCATGCACGACATCGCCCATCTCCTGCGCCCCGAGCACCTGCGCCAGCTCCGAGCGATCCTCGACGACCCGGAGGCATCCCCCAACGACCGATTCGTCGCCCTCGACCTCCTGAAGAACGCCAACATCGCAGCCGGCGGTGTGCTGCCGATGTGTCAAGACACCGGCACGGCGATCGTCATGGGGAAGAAGGGCGAACGGGTGCTGACCGGGGGTGGCGACGCGGAAGCCGTCGCCCGCGGCGTCTACGACGCGTACACCATGCTCAACCTGCGGTACTCCCAGATGGCACCTCTGACGATGTGGGAGGAGCGCAACACCGGGTCGAACCTGCCCGCCCAGATCGAGCTGTACGCGACCGAAGGCAACGACTACCACTTCCTGTTCATGGCCAAGGGCGGTGGTAGTGCCAACAAGTCCTTCCTGTTCCAGGAGACCAAGGCCGTGCTGAACCCAGCAGCCCTGCGTCGTTTCCTGGACGAGAAGCTGCGAGGTCTCGGCACGGCTGCCTGCCCCCCGTACCACTTGGCGGTGGTGATCGGTGGAACGAGTGCCGAGCACACCCTCAAGACGGCCAAGCTGGCGAGTGCGCACTACCTCGACGCGCTCCCGACGCGCGGCGACGCAGCCACCGGACATGGCTTCCGCGACGTGGAGCTCGAGGCCGAGATCCTTGGCCTCACGCAGGAGTTCGGGATCGGCGCGCAGTTCGGCGGCAAGTACTTCTGCCACGACGTCCGGGCCGTCCGGTTGCCGCGGCATGGCGCCAGCCTGCCGATCGCGGTCGCCGTCTCGTGTTCGGCCGACCGCCAGGCCAAGGGCAAGATCACGGCCGAGGGCGTGTTCCTGGAGCAGCTCGAGACGGATCCCGCCCGGTACCTTCCGGACACCACCCACGACGACCTCGACGGTGACGTGGTCCGCCTCGATCTCAACGCCCCGATGAGCGAGCTGCGCGCCGAGCTCAGCAGGTACCCGGTCAAGACCCGCCTCTCCCTCACCGGATCACTGGTCGTCGCGCGCGACATTGCCCACGCGAAGATCAAGGAGCGCCTCGACGCGGGCGAACCGATGCCGCAGTACCTCCGCGACCACGTCGTCTACTACGCCGGACCGGCCAAGACGCCCGAGGGCTACGCGTCCGGCTCGTTCGGACCGACGACAGCCGGGCGCATGGACAGCTACGTCGACCAGTTCCAGAGGGCGGGAGGTTCGTTCGTGATGTTGGCCAAGGGCAACCGCTCCCCCGCCGTCACCAAGGCATGCAAGGAGAACGGCGGCTTCTACCTCGGCTCGATCGGCGGCCCGGCGGCCCGGTTGGCCCAGGACGTCATCAAGAGCGTCGAGGTCGTCGAGATGGCCGAACTGGGCATGGAGGCCGTCTGGAAGATCGACGTGGTCGACTTCCCGGCGTTCGTCGTGGTCGACGACAAGGGCAACGACTTCTTCGAGTCGACCTCCCGCCCGGCAGCCACGCTGGGGACCTCGATCCCGGTCCGTTCCTGAGCCGGTCCGACCCCGGTTCGACCGGGGTCAGCCGGTGACCGACACCTGCGCCTGGTCGATGGCGACGACCGACCCGTCCTCCATGGACCGGTCGTAGGCCTCGATCACGTACGTTCCCGGCGAGAGCTTCGGGGTGACGAAGCTCCAGGAGCCCCGGTCGGGTGCGCCGATCGACGCCGTCGCGGTTCCCGAGGCAACGACCTGGCTCCCTTGTCGGATCCGCCAGGCAAGCTGCGCCTCGAAGACGGCGGCAGTGCCGGTCACGCGGATCGTGGGTCCGGTCACCGTCGCACCCCACTGGGGGTTGATGATCCAGATCGGGGCAAGCACGTCGGCCTGCGGCGCCCGGGCGACACTGTGCAGCGTGACCGTGCTGCTCCCGCTGCTCTGTCGGATCGTCACGGCCCGGGTGCCCGGTTGCGCCCCGGTTGCGGTGTAGACGAGCTGTTGGACCGCGAGGGACGACCGAGCCAGTGGCCGCGCGCCGTGCAGGTCGAGCGCGACCGTCACGACCAACCCGGCCAGACCGGATGCCGTGAGCGTGGTGTTCGACGGCCAACCCGAGTCGTACGCCGGATCCGCCGCCGACCCGGTGAGCATGACGCCGAGTGCAGCCGCAGCCGCCGAGGCCGCTCCGGGCGTCCCCGGCGCCGCTGACGCGAACTCACGGAACAGCCGAGGCCCTTGCCTGGTGGCACCGACCCAGTACACGGGCACCGTGACCTGACCTGTCGGGTTTGCCGAGGCGGACATGCTCGGGCTCATCGAGGCGGGGGTCGACGGGCTGGCTGAAGTCGCGCTCGACGCCGTCGTCGGCGGCGGCGTCGGCGAACTAGCCGGCGACCCGGCCCCACAGCCCGTGAGGATCGTTCCCGTCGCCAGGACCGCCGCGCAGATGCGAAGACGCGATGTCATCGTTGCCTCCTGGACCCACGGTATGCCTCGCCGTCTCGTCCCACCGACGGCGACCCGCAGGGATCAGAACTGGCGGGCAGCGGCGCCGGTGAAGGTTCCGCCGGCGGAGACTCCGGCCGGGTTCGTCACGGCGACCGACGGCGTGAACACCGGCGTGCTGCTGGTCACTGTGGCGGGACCGGCCCCGGAGACAGCGCCGAGTGTGACGGTGAGGGTGTGTGTGGCGGAGCTCCACGTCATCGTGCTCCGGTTCGTCCCGGCACCGCTGAAGGTGACGGTGGCCGTGGTGTAGGCCGTGGAACCGAGGTTCAGCGAGCCGAGGTTGATGGTGCATGCGCCGGACGAGAGGGTCATCGTGTCGTTGCCGGCCCCACCGTTGGTCAGCGTGACGACCACCTGACCGTCGCCGTTGAGCACCTGGTCGCTTGCGTCGCCACTCCAGGTGGAGCACAGCGTCGACACGGCCACGACGTCAGAGAACGACACGGTGAACGAGTCACCCGCATCCACTCGACCGGTCGTGCCGGTCCCGTTGGTGGTGGTCGTGCCAGTGACGTACACACCGACACTCACCGTGGTGCCGACCGACACCGTGTTGCCGGCGTTGTCGACCCCGGTCAGCACGAACTTGTAGCAACCGGTTGGCAGTCCGGCCTGGACCGGCGCCCCGACGAGCACCGTGCCCGACCCGAAGGTGCCACACGCGCTTCCGGTCAGGGGCGCGAACTGGCGGGTCAGGGTGCTCGAGGCCAGACCGGAGTTGGCGTCCACGTAGTCGGTGCGGGTGCCGATCGTGAACGACGGTCCGTTCGATGCACTCGTGGTCCCGGCGGCGCTCGCCGCAACCCCGTTGACGGTGAGTGCGCCGGTGGTCGGGTTTGTGATGTCGTACCTGACCGTCGTGGAGACGCTCGTCGCGTTTCCGGCGTTGTCGGTCCCGGTGAGCGTGTACTTGTAGCAGCTCGTCGCGAGGCCGGTCTGCACGGGGGCACCGGTCAGCGTCGTCGAGGCACCGAATGTGCCGCATGCTCCCGCCGTGTAGGTGGCGGTCTGTCGGGTGAGGGTGCTCGACGCCAGCCCCGACGCAGCGTCGGTCCAGTCGATTCGAACGTCGATCGGGTACGACGCGCCGTTGCTGCTGCTCGATGTGCCGACAGCGCTCGCGACCGTTCCGTTGACCGTGAGGGCACCACCGGTCGGCAGCCCGAGGTCGACCTTCACGGTGGTCGAGCGCGACACGACGTTGCCCACCTTGTCGGTGCCGGTCAGCAGGAACTTGTAGCAGCCGGTGGTGAGACCACTCTGCGCCTGGGCACCGACCAGGACGGACGGCGCTCCGTACGTTCCACAGGTGTTGCCGCTCAGGGTCGTGCTCTGAAGGGTGAGCGTGCTCGAGGCGATACCCGACGCCGCGTCGGTGTAGTCGGTGCGCGTGCCGATCGTGAACGAGCCCGTGCGGTTGAAGCTGGTCGACCCGGCGGTGCTCGCGCTGACCGCGTTCACCGTCAGCGCACCACCGGTTGGCACGGTGGTATCACGAGTCATCGTGACCGTCGACGTGGCCGTGTTCCCCGGGGTGTCCTTGATCGTGATCGTCTGGTTCGGCGGACGTCCCGCCCCTGACGTCCACGAGTACGTGCTCGAGGTGTACGTCAGCGTGGGCAGTGAACCGGTCCCAGTCGTCACGGTTTGCACGGCGTGCGTCCAGCCGGCGGTGGTGACGGCAGGGAACAAGGCCGAGGCCGGTGAGGTCTGGCCGTCGGTCACCGCAGCGTTGAGCACGAACGAACCGGCCGCGTTGCTCTTGTAGTACAGGACGCTCCCGGTCATCGAGGCACCGGTCCCCGAGGCCAACGAGAATGCAGCGGTAGGGGCCGTGACGTCGTACTTGACCGTCGTGGTGACGCTCGACGTGTTGCCGACGTTGTCGGTGCCGGTCAGCGTGTACTTGTAGCAGCCCGTGGTGAGGCCGCTCTGGCTGGGGGCGCCTACGAGCACGCTGGTCCCACCGAACGCGCCGCACGAGTCGTTGACGAGCGTCGCCGACTGACGGGTGAGGACGCTGTCGGCGAGGCCCGATCCGGCGTCGGCGTTGAAGTCGGCTCGGGCATTGATCGGGAAGGTCGCGCGCGCCGTGCTGGTCGTCCCGGCTGCGCTCGCCGCGACCCCGTTGACGGTCAACGATCCGCCCGTCGGTCCGGTGTCGTCCGCGACGAAGGTCAGGGGGGTGTCGACGGTGTTGCCGGCCGCGTCCCGACCGGTGACGACGTGGCCGGACGGGATCGCCGCACCGGCTCCGAACGCGTACGGGCTCGACGAGTACACGACGGGACCCGTCCCGGTGCCCGCGGAGACGGTTTCTGCGGCGTGGGTCCAACCCGACGCGGTCACCGCAGGGAACGTGGCCGAGGCCGGACCTGATCCGGTGTCGTTGACGGTGTCCGTCAAGGTGAAGCTGCCCCCGGCAGCGCTTCGGAAGTAGACCGTCGCGCCACCGAGGTACGCGTTGGAGGCGCCGACGGACATGGTGACACTCTGCGACGGATGGCTGCCGTCACCGACGACGGTGACCACGTTCCCGGGGCCGCTCGTCGAGGTCCACGACCGGAACACAGCCGTCACCCGGTAGGTGTAGGTGCCGTCCGTGACTGCAGTGTCGTTGCAGGTGAGCGTGCCCGCGGGGAGGTACGTCGCGGGTGTCGTCGGGTCGGTGCCGCATGCGTTCGACGGTGTCGAGCCGGCGTAGCGCGTCACGTAGTAGCCGGCCAGGCTGCCCGTCGGTGGGGCGACGCCGGTCCAGCTCGTGGTCACCGTGCTGAATGCCGACGAGGACGACACCGAGCCCGGAGCCGTCAGGTCTCCCACGGTGCCGAAGCCGATGCCGCTTCCGGTGGTCGTCCAGCCGGCGTAGGCGGCAGCCCCACCAACCGCAATCAGGGCCGCTCCCAGCAGCAGCCCAGCGACCGATGTCAGCATGCGTCGGCGCTGTGGGCCACGTGCACCCCCGACAGCGTGACGAGGCTCCGGCCTCATCGGCGCTTGCTCGCCTTCGCCGACAGCGCCAGCCGAACCTTGGCGCCCTTGCACGCGTCCTGGTTCACCGTGGCGAGATTGCGCAGCGTGATCGAGAGCTTGATCGCGGCGCTGTGGTGCCCGCGCACTCGCACCGACCGGTGCCGCTTGTCCGCCTTGAACGCCGTCGCCCGGAACCACGTGCGTTGGCAGCCGATGACAGAAGTCCGCTTCGGCGTCACCTTCACGCTACGGACGTAGACGGGGTAGCCGAAGGGATTACTGACGCGCACCTTGAGCAGCCGCTTGTACCCCGGTACGAGCGGGCCACCCACGACCTTGGCACTCACCGCGAGGTGGTGACCCTTGACCGGCGCGCTCGCGTCGATCCGCGCCACCTGGGAACCGGCCCAGACCGCGCCGGCCGATCCCAGGACCAAGCAGGCGACGAGCGCGAACGAGACCCACCATCGGCCCTTGGGCCGAAGGCGGGTCTCGTTCGTCGTCGTCACCATGAGCGTGCGCCCGGAGGCGCTGCGTCAGCTGACGGTGTAGGTCAGCTGCAGCGTGGCGTTCTTGCAGCCGTCCTGGTTGACTGCCCGGTCCTTCATGGACACGCTGGCGCCGGTGTCCACAGCGTCGAACGCCTGGGTGGCGCCTGCGCCGATCGCGACTGGTCCACCGATGTTCGGCTGCACCACGTCGAAGTCCGCCGCGGTGCAGGCTCCCGGCGACGAAGTGACCGTCAGCGCGATGCTCACGCCGCTGATCGTCTCCGGCCCGGTCCCGAGGAGGTTCTCGACCTGGAAGTCGACGTCCGCGGCTGGGCCGCCAGGCACCAGTCCGGAGATCGTGGACGTCTGGGTCACCTTCACGTGCGTGTCGGTCCCGACGGTCGCGGTCCCGGTGCCGGAACCGGAGGTGGTCCAGTAGGCGAAGGCCACGCCGCCGCCCAGCAGCAGCACGGCCAGCATTGACGCGACGACGCCGAACCTCTTCTTGTTGTGGCTCATGGAACTTCCCTCGCTCAGGTGATTGACCTTTGGAGGGGTATCGGGCTAGCACTCCCTCGACTTGACCGTGACCCTCGTCACGACCACCCCGCCCGCGCGCCCACCCCCGGCCAGGACACCCGGCGGGGATCCCCCAGTTGTTGATCTTGGACTTCAGGTGCAAGTTGATCACCAGGACCCCACAACTTCTCCAAGATCAACGCGTGACGTCGGGCAGCGGGCGACGGCGTACCGTGCCCTGAGACGGGGGTGAGGAGCAGTCGATCTCCTGGCGGCGGCAACTCTCACTGTTGATCAAGGAGAAGATGCTGGTCCGGGGTGATCAACTTGCACATGAAGTCCAAGATCAACATGGGAGGCGGGGTGGGGTGGGTGTCTGACCACGGTGGCCGCGATCCGGGCCAGGGCCCCGACGAGGTGAGCCGGATCGAGCACGACAGCCTGGGTGACGTCCTCGTCCCCGCCTCGGCGCTGTGGCGGGCCCAGACGCAGCGCGCCGTCGACAACTTCGCCTTCTCGGGCCAGCCGCTTCCGGCCGCCCTGGTCCACGCCTTGGGCGCGGTCAAGGCGGCCGCCGCCCGGGCCAATGCCGAGGTCGGGGTGCTCGACGCGGAACTGGCGGCGGCGGTCGCGGCCGCCGCCGACGAGGTCGCCGCGGGCCACCACGACGCGCAGTTCCCCGTGGACGTGTTCCAGACCGGCTCCGGAACGTCGACCAACATGAACGCGAACGAAGTGATCGCCACCGTCGCGCAGCGCCGCCTCGGCCGTCCGGTCCACGCCAACGACCACGTCAACGCATCCCAGTCGAGCAACGATGTGTTCCCCACCGCCTTGCACGTGGCCGTTGCCTGCGGCGTGGCCTTCGCCCTGATTCCAGCGCTCCGCCGGCTCACTGCCACGCTTCGCACGGCCGCGGACGAGGCCCGCGACATCGTGAAGTCGGGCCGCACCCACCTGATGGACGCGGCACCGCTGACGCTGGGGCAGGAGATCGGCGGCTGGGCGCGGCAGATGGAGTTGGCGGTGGAACGGCTCGAGACGAGCCTCCCGAGGCTGCTCGAGGTCCCGCTCGGTGGAACCGCCGTCGGGACGGGACTCAACGCCCCCGACGGATTCGAGAGCGCGGCCGTCCGCCACCTCTCGACGGCCACCGGCTTGCACTTCACTGGCGCACACGACCACTTCGAGGCCCAGTCGGCGCGGGACGCGATCGTGGAGGTGTCCGGGCAGTTGCGCGTCTGCGCCATCGGCCTGTACAAGATCGCGAACGACCTGCGGTGGATGGGATCGGGACCCCGTGCCGGTCTCGGCGAGATCCGACTACCGACGTTGCAACCGGGATCGAGCATCATGCCGGGCAAGGTCAACCCGGTCATTCCCGAGGCCGTCGCGATGGTCGCGGCCCAGGTCATCGGCAATGACGCGGCCATTGCTTTCGCCGGCGCCTCCGGCAACTTCCAGCTCAACGTGATGATGCCGTTGATGGCACGCAACATCTTGGAGCAGATCACGTTGCTGACCCGGGCCGCCGAGGCGCTCGGGGAGCGTGCGGTCGCGGGCATGGCGATCGACGCCGACCACATGCGGCAGGCGGTGGAGTCGTCAGGCGTGCTGGCCACCGCGCTCGTCCCCCTGATCGGGTACGAGCGCGCGGCCGCCCTGGTGGCCCAGGCCCAGGAAGAGGACACCAGCCTGGCCGACGTCATCACCCGCAGCGGGCTGGTCGCGCAGGGCGTGATCACCGCGCAAGAGGTGGATCGGGCCCTCGACGTGGGTCGCCTGACCCAGCCTCCGCGGCCCTAGCCGTCGACCGTCAACCGTCGTCCTCGGGTTCGTCCTCGTCGTCGGCTTGTTCGGCAGCGGCAGCGGCGTCGACGTCGGCCAGCAACGCGCGGGCCAGTTCCTCCTGGTCGGCACGCACCACCACGTTGCCCGGACCCAAGGGCAGTCCGATCACCTCTCCGGCATCGGCCGCGTTGCCCATCCAGGCTTCGACGCCGTTTGCCCTGAGCATCCCGACGGCCACCAGCGCCTCGGCCTCGTCGGTGCTGAGCACGACGACCGGCGGCCGACCCGTGCGACCCTCGTCACGGCCGCTCACAACGCCACGTCCTCGAGCATCTCGGTGACCAGGGCCGCGATCGGCGAACGTTCCGACCGGGTCAGCGTCACATGGGCGAACAGTGGGTGGCCCTTGAGCTTCTCGACGACGGCCACCACGCCGTCGTGACGTCCGACTCGCAGGTTGTCCCGTTGCGCGACGTCGTGGGTGAGGATCACCCGTGACCCCTGGCCGATCCGTGACAGCACCGTGAGCAGCACGTTGCGCTCCAAGGACTGCGCCTCATCGACGATCACGAAGGCGTCGTGCAGGGAACGCCCACGGATGTGCGTGAGCGGAAGCACCTCGAGCATCCCCCGGTCCACGATCTCGTCCACCACCTCGCTGGTGGTGAGAGCTCCCAGCGTGTCGAACACAGCCTGGCCCCAGGGGCTCATCTTCTCGGCCTCGCTCCCCGGCAGGTAGCCGAGATCCTGACCGCCGACGGCATAGACGGGGCGGAAGACGACCACCTTGCGGTGCTGCCGGCGTTCCAGCACCGCCTCCAGACCGGCGCACAGGGCGAGCGCCGACTTGCCGGTGCCGGCCCGCCCCCCCAACGACACGATCCCGACGTCCGGGTCCATCAACAAGTCGAGCGCTACCCGTTGCTCGGCGCTGCGGCCGTGCAGCCCGAACGCCTCCCGATCGCCGCGGACGAGGCGGACCTGCTTGTCCTGGGTCACCCGGCCGAGGGCGGAGCCGCGTTCGGAGAGCAGGACCAGGCCGGTGTGGCAGGGCAGGTCCGCCGCCTCGACGACGTCGAGGTGGTCCCCGTCGTAGAGCCGGTCGAGGTCACTGCCGGCCACCTCGAGCTCGACCATCCCCGTCCAGCCCGACTCCACCGCCAGCTCGGCGCGGTACTCCTCGGCTGGCAGCCCCACCGACGAGGCCTTGACCCGCATCGGCAGGTCTTTGGACACCACGGTCACGTCGAGTCCGTCGGCCGCGAGGTTGCGGGCGACCGCCAGGATCCGGGTGTCGTTGTCGTCGAGTCGGAAGCCGGCCGGTAGCACGGAGGCATCGGTGTGGTTGAGCTCGACCCGAACCGATCCGCCGGATGGCCCGATGGGGATCGGCTCGTCGAGCCGTCCGTGCTGAACCCGCAGGTCGTCCAGCATCCGCAGGGCGGATCGGGCGAAGTAGCCGAGCTCAGGGTGCGAGCGCTTCGCCTCGAGCTCGGTGATCACGACCACCGGGAGGACGACCTCGTGCTCGTCGAACCGGGTCAGAGCGCCCGGGTCGGCCAGCAGGACGGAGGTGTCGAGGACGAAGGTGCGACGGTCACCCGCGGACCGCCGACGAGTTGCTGCCACTGACGTCCGACTTCCCGACCCGAGCGCGCACCCACGCCCGTGTCAGCACCTCGCCGTGGACCGGAACCGGACCCGAGGGCCGGGTGCCGGCCCCCCTGTCGTGCTGCGACGGCTGCACTCGTGGGCCTCCCGGGCGGCCGCCGGTCGGTGGCCGTCGTGGCGACGCTACGACGGCGGCGCACACCCGCTCGGCAGCCACGCCGACCGCGCGGATCAGTTCCCGAAGCGGCGGTGGCGCTGCGCGTACGAGCGCAAGGCCCGAAGGAAGTCGACGCGCCGGAAGTCCGGCCAGTAGGCCTCACAGAAGTAGAACTCGCTGTGCGCGCTCTGCCAGAGCATGAATCCGCTCAGCCGTTGCTCGCCCGATGTCCGGATCACGAGGTCGGGATCGGGCTGCCCCCGGGTGTACAGGTGCTCGGCGATGTGGTCGGCGTCGATCGTCTGCGCGAGGTCGGCGAGGCTCGTCCCGCGTTCGGCGTGCTCGGTCAGCAACGAGCGCACCGCGTCGGCGATCTCGCGTCGACCGCCGTACCCGACGGCGATGTTGACCAGCATCCCGTCGATGTCGGTGGTCGCGGCCGCGGTCTCCTTCAGCAGCCGGGCCGTGTCGGGTGGCAAGAGGTCCAACGCACCGACCGGGTGCAGCCGCCAGCGCTTCGCGGCGGCCAGGTTGCGCACGACGTCCTCGATGATGGCCAGCAGCGGCGCCAGCTCGTCGTCGGGCCGGTCGAGGTTGTCGGTGGACAGCAGCCACAAGGTGACCACCTCGACACCGCTCTCCTCGCACCACCCCAGCAGCTCGGTGATCTTGGCCGCCCCGGCCTGGTGGCCCGAGCTCGGCGACGACCCCGTGGCCCGCGCCCACCGTCGGTTGCCGTCCAAGATCACGCCGACGTGGCGCGGGGTGTCGGCGTCGGCGAGAGCGGCGAGCAGACGTCGTTCGTACGCCTGGTAGGCCAGATCGCGAACGCCCACCGCCGGGCTCCTTCAGTCGGCTCCCCCGTGCACCACTTCGCACCGGGCGTTCGCAGCCTAACCGGCGGGCATGCGGGACGGGCCGTTCCGCGACGGCGGCCCCTCTCTCGCGCCGGGACGGCGCACGGTCAGCCGAGCGGATCGCGCGCGCGGACCTCGTCGACGGTCTCCATGGCGGACCGAAGCTGGTCGAGCCACTCGGTGGTGTGCTCCCCGACCAGGCGGACACACCAGGCCAGCGCGTCGGCTCGGGAGCGGGCGACCCCGGAGGCGACCAGCGTGTCGAGCACCTGACGTTCCGGTTGCCGGAGCCGGGTCATGACCGGCACGGCCAGGTGGGTGAACAGCACCCGTTCGTCGTCGACCAGGACTCCCCAGGCGACCTTGCGTCCGTCCCGGCGCTCGACCTCGTCGGCGATGGTCATCCGCTGTTCCCTGGTGTCCTCGCGGAAGGCGCGGGCCCGGCCATGGCGGGCTGCGCGCGCCTCGTCGTCCGGCACGTCGTCGGCGAGCTCGGGGGCGGAGATCCGCCCGACCACGGTGATCTCCTCCCGGTCGGCCACCACGTCGATCGGCTCGACGAACCAGTCGTCGGGAAGGCGGCCGGTCAACCAACCGCGGAGCTTGTTGACGGATTCTGAGTGCTTGGCCATGCAACGATAATTACATCATTACAGAACCGTCGCAAGCCGGACCGGGCTACTGCGGCCGCACGCCCAGCTGTCGGGCCAGCTCATCGGGGTCGGACGTCGGGGCACGGCACGCGAACTGGCGGCAGACATAGGCCGTGGCGCGTCCGTCCACGAGCGGCCGACCGGCGAGCAGCGCGACCGTGGAGTCGGGGGAACCGACGCTCACCACGGCCCCGGGCGCCGTGGCCAGCAAGGCGGTGGCTCGGAGCCGCTCCCGATGCGGATCGTCGGCGTCCCCGAGGACGGCGACCTCGAGGGGACCGTCGACCCACGCCTGCGCGACGGACAACGTCGCGCCGGCGAAACGCGGAGCCCCGACCGCGATCCCGGCGGTGGCCGTGAGTGCGTCGCGCACGGCGTCTCGGTAGCGCGTCGACCCGGTGAGTGCGGCGGCCGACAACAGCGCGCCCGCCACCGACGCGTGTCCGGACGGTGTGGCGTTGTCGGCGGCATCACGTGGCCGTCGGACCAGCTTCTCGGCATCGTGCGCGGTGTCGTAGAAGCCGCCGGAACCGTCGGCGAACCCGACGAGAACGGTGTCGAGCAACCCGACGGTGAGGTCGAGCCAGCGTGCCTCACCCGTGACCGAGTGCAGGGCGAGCAACCCCTCGGCAAGATCGCCGTAGTCCTCGAGGACACCGGCGGCCGTGCCGACCCGTGCGTCGCGTGAGGCTCGTCGCAGGCGGCCGTCGAGCAGGTGCGTACCGGTCAGCAGCTCGGCCGCCGACGTGGCCGCGGCCACCAGGTCCGGTCGGTCGAACAGGGCACCGATCTCCGCCAGTGCGGCGATGGCCAGCCCGTTCCATGCAGTGACGACCTTGTCGTCACGCGCCGGGCGGGCCCGGGTGTCGCGCGCCGCGTTCAAGGCCTGACGTACGCGGGCCAACCGTGGGGCGTCATCGGGCGGGCGGCGCAGCTGCAAGGTCGACGCACCAGCTTCGAACGTGCCCGAATCGCTGACCGAGAAGACGTCAGCCGCCCAACGCCCGTCGTCGGGTCCGAGCGCATCCACGAGCTGCCCAGGAGTCCACACGTAGAAGGCGCCTTCACCACCGGGTGAGTCCGCGTCGAGGGCTGAGGCGAAGCCCCCGTCTCGGGTTCGCAGCTCGCGCACCATGAAGTCGGCGGTCTCCAGCGCGACCCGTCGCCCGAGCTCCTTCCCCGTGGACCGCCAGAAGTGCGCATACACGCGGGCCAGCAGGGCGTTGTCGTAGAGCATCTTCTCGAAGTGCGGGACGACCCAACGGGCGTCCACGCTGTACCGGGCGAACCCGCCACCAAGCTGGTCGTACATGCCACCCAGAGCCATGGCCCGCAATGTTCCTTCGGTCATCAGCAGCGCATCGGCGTCGCCGGAACGCGCGTGTTCGCGCAGCAGGAACTCCAACACCATGGACGGGGGGAACTTCGGGGCCGAGCCGAAACCTCCGTTGGCCCAGTCGTACTGACGCATGAGCACCTGAGTGGCTCGATCGAGCTCCGTGGGCCCGGGCGGATACGGCCCGGCCCACTCCGAGCTGCCCCGAATTCCCTCGAGGCGCTCCACCACGCTCTCGGCTTGGTGCACGACTTCCGGGCGACGCTCACGCCAGGCGTCACTCACCGCCGCCAGCACGTCGGTGAACGTCGGCAGGCCGTGACCGGGTCGACTCGGGAAGTAGGTGCCGGCGTAGAACGGCCGGGCGAGCGGATCGAGGAAGACGGTCATGGGCCAGCCGCCATGACCGGTCATCGCGGTCACGGCGTCCATGTACACGGCGTCGACGTCCGGCCGCTCCTCACGATCGACCTTGATGTTGACGAACCGCTCGTTCATCAGACGAGCGGTCTCCGGATCCTCGAAGGACTCGTGGGCCATGACGTGGCACCAGTGACAGGCGGAGTACCCGACGGACAGCAGCACCGGCACGTCCCGCTGCTTCGCCTCCGCGAAGGCTTCGTCACCCCACTCGTGCCAGTCGACCGGGTTGTCCGCATGCTGCAGCAGATAGGGGCTCGTCGACCGCGCCAACTGGTTGGGCACCGTTCGTCCTCCTGGGTCTGAGCGGCGGGCACCGTCGGTCGTGAACGCGAGCGTATCGCCGCGCGCGAAGGCGGTTAGACCGGTCGAGGGAGCGCGTTCAAGCGACGTCCGGCTCTGGTCGAGGCTCAACGAGGCCGCACAGGCTCGAACGGTGTGGGCCAGGACACGACATGGCGGGGGCTCGATGACAAGCGGCAGGTCAGCTGATCGATGGCTACTACGCTCGGCCGTTACGGCCGTCGTCGGCCTGGTCGCAGCGACGCTCGGCCCAGCGAACGCCGCGACGGCGTCAGTGACCTCCTCAGGCTGGAGCATGACGAGTGCTGCAGGAGATCCCGTCGGGCTGGGCCAGACCTACGCCTACGTCCCGCCGGACATGACCTTCACCATCACGGGTACCGCCTCTTCGCTGGAAGTCGCAGTCGCCTCGAGCAGCTATGACCACTGGTGGTGGGCGGACTTCGCCGCTCCCGAAGGGCAGACGTTGACGAGCGGAACCGTCTACTCGAACGCGGAGCGGGCGCCGGCCGACGACCCGACTCGTCCCGGGCTGGACGTCGCTGGCGACGGGCGCGGCTGCAGCGCCGTCACTGGGTCGTTCGAGGTCGACGAGATCACCATCGATCCGGTGACCCAAGACGTGACGAGCTTCGGCGCCCGCTTCGAACAGCACTGTGACAACCTCGCGGCTCCGCTGGTCGGCGAAATCCTGCTCAATACCGACTACCCCATGGCGCCCGCGTCGACCACCCAACTCTCGACGTCCCCGACCCTTCCCCCTGGCAGTGATGTCCTGGCGATCGGATCCGTGTCGGACTCAGAGGGTCCGATGGCCGGGGCTCCGGTGCAGGTCACGCGATGGGACGCATCAGGCACGACTCAGCTGCCACCCGCGTCGACCGACGACTCAGGAACGTTCACGGCGTCCGACACCCTGGGATCGTCAGACGCCGTGTACGTCGCGACCTACTGGGGCGATGCTGGACATCAACCATCCACGGCCAGCGCAGCTGTCCAGGCCCAGAAGCTGCCCTCGGTTCTGAGATTCACCGCACCCAAGGCAGCCGAGCGGGGCAAACCCGTACGGGTTTCTGGTCAGTTGAGCAGTCGAGGCACGGGTGTCGCTGCGAAGCACCTGACCCTCGTGAGGGTCGACCTGGCCGGCGACCACAAGCTGGGCACGGTGTTGACCGCAGCCGATGGCACGTTCTCCATGAAGGACGTGCCCCAGGTCGGTGGTGTGGTCACCTATCGGGTCAGTTGGCCCGGCAGCCAGGCCATGGTCGGCGCACAGGCGACCCGGCAGGTGCAGGTGAGCCGGGACGCCGCGCCTCTCTCGATCACAACGAGTCGAGCGTTGTTTCCCTTTGGCGCCAAGGCGCAGGTCACTGCACATCTTGGCCGCAGCTACAACAACCGGCGGGTGACGATCTACGCCGTGCCCATCGGGCCCACACCCAGCAGTGTCGGGAGCAGGATCCGGACCGGGCGAGTGAACTCCGACGGGAATCTGTCGGTCGAGTACCGCATGCACCAGAAGACACGCTTCACCGTCGTGTTCGAAGGAGACTTCCGGTTCCGACCGGAACGGGCCGCCGTCACAGCAAACTCCACCACTCGCGTCTCGGTGGCGATGACGGGCTCCACCGGCAGGTCCGGGAATTCGTATGTCTACGTCGGGGTCGACCCGGTTGCAGTGGCTCACGCCGCACCGAATCGGGCAGGAGATTGTGTGTCCTGGTTGGCGCAGGCGTTTCGCGACACGAAGTGGGTGCACGTCGCCTCCCTCAAGTGCACGAAGCTCGACTCCGGATCGGCCGCACGCGCTGTGTTCGTGAGCAAGCACGTCACGGGTGTTCAGTACCGAATTCGTGCCTCAATCGGAAGCGGCCGACCGAGCGGTGCCGGGAGGAGTCCCTGGCGCTACTTCATCTTCAGGTGAACGCGAGCCACGTTCAGCGACCGGTCCAGCCCGGCACGAACCGCGGGGTCCGCGCGGCATACGCGGGGTAGTCGGGGAACCGTTCGGCCAGCCGGCGCTCCTCCCAGCGCGCCTTCACGTTGATCAGTGCGGCCAGCAGGACACCTGCGACCAGCACGACCCAGCTCTCGCTGCTCAGGCAGTGGGCCGTCGTGAAGAGCAACAGACCGAAGTAGATCGGGTGGCGGACCCACCGGTACAGCCCCCCCGTTCGCAGTCGTGCGCTCGCGTTCGGCACCGGCAACGCCGTCAGACCACGGCCGAGGGAAAGCGCCGCCGCGATCATCACCACGATGCCGACGAGCGAGACGACCCGAGCCGTCCGCATCAGTCCCGGACCGAGCGACCAGTCTCCCTGGCTCGGAACGAGTACGACCACTGCCAGCAGGACGAACTGACCCAGCACCCACAGCCGCGCCGTGGTCCGCGTCCGGTCGGGGGACTCACTGACCGGCCGGTCCGACGCAGTCACGCCGACGGACGCGCCGCCGCGTCGGCCGTCAGCCTTGCCAGGGCGGACCGCAGCTTCCCGGCCGCCTCGTCCGCCACCGACGACAGGCCGGCGTCGCCCGTCAGGTCCACCAACATCTTGGGATCCACCGCCTCGACGACCGTTCCGACTGACGTCCGGCGCACCACGACGTTGCACGGCAGAAGCAGACCCAGCGACGGGTCGACGCCGAGCGCACGGAAGGCGAGGTGCGGGTTGCACGCCCCGAGGATCAGGTACGGCTCCATCTCGGCGCCGAGCTTGGCCTGCATGGTCGCGGCGACGTCGATCTCGGTGAGTACGCCGAAACCCTCCTCGCCGAGCGCCGTGCGCACGGCTGCGACCACCTCGTCGAAAGGCTGGCGCACAGTGACGCAGAGATCCCGACCTGGTGCCTCGACGTCCATCACTACGACCTCCGTCGCTCCCTGCATTGATACCCCTAGGGGTATCGTACCGGACCTCCGCACGCCCGACGATTCGGAACGGGCCCACCGCTCGAGTATGCTCCCCCTACTTGAAGACTCCTTCATGTCCACACATCGTTGAGAGCAGGGGACCTCGTCATGCCGGTTCCGCTGTACCAGGCCAAGGCGGAGTTCTTCCGAACGCTCGGCCATCCCGCTCGCATCCGGATCCTGGAGCTGCTCAGTGACCGCGACCATGCGGTGCACGAGCTGCTGGACGCCATCGACATCGAGGCCAGCAACCTGTCGCAACAGCTGGCCATCCTGCGGCGAGCCGGCCTGGTCACGCAGTACCGGGAGGCCGGTGAGGTCCGGTATGCAGTGAGCGTCGCCGACGTGCGCGACCTCCTGCTCACGGCTCGGAAGATCCTGGGACTGCTCGCCGACGACCAACTGGCCCTCAAGCGCCAGCTTCGCTCGTCGAGCCGGGCGAACCGGTGACCCAGACACCGGTGCAGCCGGCCGCCTGGCGCCAGACGGTCCGCCGGTGGCGGACCCGGTCCCAACATTTCCTGCCCGGCGCGGCCGAGCTCGCGGGCGCCCGACGACACCCGAGACGGGACCTACTCGCGGGAGTCACGGTCGCAGTCGTCGCCTTGCCGCTGGCGTTGGCGTTCGGCATCACGTCAGGACTGGGTGCCCGCGCGGGCCTGGTGACCGCGATCGTCGCGGGACTGATGGCCGCCATCTTCGGGGGCAGCAACTTGCAGGTGTCCGGGCCGACGGGGGCCATGACCGTGGTCCTGGTCCCGATCGTGGCCCAGTTCGGTGCCGAATCGGTGCTCGTCGTCGGGCTCATGGCCGGGCTGATCCTCGTGGCGCTTGGTGCTGCCGGCGCGGGACGGTCGATGCGCTACATCCCACTGCCGGTGGTCGAAGGGTTCACGATCGGGATCGCTGTGATCATCGCCTTGCAGCAGGTTCCGCCCGCCCTCGGCGTTCCCTCGTCCGGCGGAAAAGTGCTGGCGTCGGCTCTCCACGCCGTGACCGAGTGGGCCGGCGCTTCGGCGACGGGGTCGGGTCACTGGGCGCCGCCAGTGGTCGCCGTGGGGGTCGCGACCACCATCTTGCTCGCGGCCCGTTGGCGTCCGGCCTGGCCAGTGTCACTGGTGGCCGTGGTCGTGGCGACGGCGCTGGTGTCGGCCACGGGTGTCGACGTCGCGACGATCGGGCGGATCCCCTCGGGACTGCCGCGGCCGAGCCTTCCCCACGTGGACGTGACCCAGATCAGTCCATTGATCCTCCCGGCGGTCGCGGTGGCGGCGTTGGCCGCGTTGGAGAGTCTCCTGTGCGCCACGGTCGCGGACGCCATGAGCGTCGGCGAGCGGCACGACTCCGACCGCGAGCTGTTCGGCCAGGGAGTCGCCAACGTCGTCACGCCGCTGTTCGGTGGGATTCCGGCGACCGCGGCGATTGCGCGAACTGCCGTGAACGTGAGGGCCGGGGCACGGTCGCGGCTGGCGGCGATCACCCATTCGCTCGTTCTCCTCGTGGTGGTGGTCGCGTTTGCCCCCAGCGTGTCGGCGATCCCGCTCGCGGCGCTGGCCGGTGTGCTGCTTGCGACAGCGACTCAGATGGTCGAGGTGTCGAGCACGTTGGCCCTGCTGCGTTCGACGCGGGGGGACGCCGTGGTCCTGGCGATCACCGCCACCGCCACCGTCGTCTTCGACCTGGTGACAGCGGTGATCCTGGGTCTGATCGTGGCGGGTGCGGTCGCCCTGCGGCAGATGGCGCAGTCGGCGCACATCGACGAGGTGCCGCTGGACCACTCCGACCACGATGACGAGGAGCGGTCACTGCTCGCGGAGCACATCGTCGCCTACCGCCTGGACGGTCCGCTCTTCTTCGGGGCAGCGCACAAGTTCCTGCTCGAGCTGTCCGAGGTCGGTGACGTGCGCGTCGTCATCTTGCGGATGTCGAGGGTGGCCACCCTCGATGCGACGGGCGCGTCAGTCCTTGCCGACACTGTTCGCCGCCTCGAGGGCCGAGGGGTCACGGTGCTGTTGTCGGGGATTCGCCGTGATCACACCCAAGTGCTGGCGCAGCTCGGTGTGTACGACGAGCTCGCCCACGAGCAGCACGTCTTCGACAGCACACCGGCGGCAATCGCCCACGCCCGCACCCACGCCGCTCGCCTCGCCCACGAGCCCCACCCGACCTCGGCCACGCCCACCGAGCGTTAGCGTTCGACCCGGCGAGCTGCCGCGACGTGCGGCCGCCCGGGGAGGGAGCGGCCGTGTCGCGGCGGGGCTGGGCGCTGTTCGTGGCGCTGTCGCTGATCTGGGGGATGCCCTACCTCCTGATCAAGATCGCCGTGGACTCCGTGTCCCCACCGGTCGTGGTGTTCGTCCGCGTGGCGCTGGCCGCGGCCGTTCTCCTGCCGCTGGCGGCCGCGCGGGGCACACTGCGACCCCTCGCCCGGGTCTGGCGTTGGGTCGTGGCGTTCGCCGTCGCCGAGATCGCGATCCCGTTCGCCGCGCTGACCTTCGCCGAGACCCGCCTGACCAGCTCCCTCACCGCACTGCTCATCGCTGCCGTCCCGATCGTCGCCGCGGTGGTGGCCCATCTGCTGCACCTGGACGACCGGGTGACTCCCGTCCGGCTCGCCGGTCTGCTGATCGGGATCCTCGGTGTGGCCGCGCTCGTCGGACTCGACGTCCGTGGCAGCGAGCTGGTCGGTGTGGCCGCCCTCAGCCTGACCGTCCTGGGCTACGCAGCCGGTCCGATGATCGTCGCGACCAAGCTCTCCGACGTGCCTTCCGTGGCCGTGATCGCCGTAGCCATGAGCATCAACGTGGTGCTCTACGCACCCGTCGCGTGGCTGACCTGGCCCACGGACCAGGTGCCGGCGTCGGCGTGGTGGTCGCTCGTGGTCCTCGGCCTGGTCTGCACGGCCCTGGCGTTCCTGGTCCTGTTCGCGCTGATCGCCGAGGCAGGTCCCACCCGAACCACGGTGATCACCTACATCAACCCGGCGGTGGCGGTGCTGCTGGGCGTGGCCATCCTCGGCGAACCGGTGACGCTCGGCATCGTGATCGGCTTCCCGTTGGTGCTGGTCGGTTCTTTCCTGGCCACTCGAAGCGCCCCCAGCCTCGAGGACGAGCCGTACCCGGCTTGACCGGCACCGACGATCGCGACGGGTGGTCGATCGCCGGGTCACGACCGGTCCTCCGTCGTCGGTAGCGTGGACCTGTGCTGCGCGTGCTGCTGACCCCCCGGTACGCCGCGCTGGTCCTGGTCGCGCTGCTCCTGGCGAGTGCCTTCGTCGCGCTGAGCCTCTGGCAGTACCAGCGCGCGCAGACGACCAGCACCGGATCGTCGCCGCTCGACCTGGCGCCGATCCCGCTGTCCAACGTCATCTTGCCCCTGACCCCCGTTCCGGACGGCGACGTGGGCCGACCGGTCAGCATCAGCGGACACTTCGACGCCGGCCCGCAGCTGCTCGTGCCGGATCGCACGCCGCGAGGGATCCCGACCGGTCCCGACGACCGACCGGTCGGCGTGTGGGTGGTGGCCCCGCTGAGCATCGACGGCGGCACCGTGGTGCCGGTGGTGCGCGGCTGGGCGCCCGACGCGGAATCCGCGCCGACGCCCCCCACCGGACCGGTGAGCATCACCGGTCGCCTCTACCCCTCGGAGAGCTCCGCGTTGCGCGATCCCAACGTCACGACCATGCCCCCCGGCGAGGTCGACATCGTCAGCGCCGCCGAGCTCGTCTCGTTGTGGTCCGGCGACCTGATCGACGGTTTCGTCACCGTTGAGCAGCAGTCGCCCGCGAGCCCGGAGCTCCGGCCGGTGCGCGTTCCGGTCCAGACGACGACGCACGGTCTGCACTGGCGCAACGCCGTCTACGCCTTTCAGTGGTTCTGCTTCGCGGCCTTCGCGCTGTTCTTCGCCGCCCGGGTGGTGCGCGACGAGGCGATCCGTCGACGTGATCCCGACCCGGAGGCGGCGACGCCCGCTCCCCCGCCGACCACGGTGTGACGCACGGCCTACGCTGACCCGGTGCACTCATCGTTGACGTTCTACCGGGTGATGGCCTGGATCGTCGGGGTCCTGCTGATCGTGCTCGTGCTGATCGCGGTGCCGCTGAAGTACCTCGGCCACAACGACGTCCTGGTGGCGATCGTCGGCCCGGCCCACGGCTTCCTCTACATGGGGTACCTGATCTCGGTGTTCATCCTGGCCCTGCGCGTGCGCTGGATGCACGACGGTTGGGGGTGGTTGCGCACCCTGCTCGTGGCGCTGGCCGGGACGATTCCCTTCCTGTCCTTCGTGGCCGAGCACCTCGTGACCAAGAACGTCAGAGCCGAGTGGGCTCAGGCCTCCGGAGCCGCTGCCGGGGGTTCGGTCGGCGGCGCCTGATCGTCGGCGGCCGGCCGATCGGGCTCAGCCGCTTCGGGGTCGGCCGCTTCGGGCTCAGCGGCTTCAGGCCCAGCCGCGTCGGGCTCGTCGTCGAACGTCGGGGGGATCTTCCGGATCTGCTTGACCATCGAGAACCACAGCAGGACCGTCGCGAGGCCCAGCAGCACGACGATGATGAAGGCCACCAACCCGGGGCCAAGCGAGGTGTTCTCGACCGTGTCCATCGTGGTCAGACTCCTGGCCGGATGCCGGCGAACAGGTCGTCCTCGGGGATCGAGGTCTCGACGAGCGAACGCGCGAGCTGGAAGTCCTCGGTCGGCCACGCGGACTGCTGCATCTGCATGGGCACCGAGAACCACCAGCTGTCCGCGTCGATCTGGGTGGCGTGCGCCCGCAGCGCATCGTCTCGCGCGCCGAACCACCGGCCACACTCGACGCGGGTCGTGACGCGTCCCTCGTCCTCGGGTCGGTCGACCCACTCGGCCAGCCACTCCGCGTAGGGCGACTCCAGACCGGCCGCCAGCGTGGCCTCGTGGAGGGTCACGAACCGCTCCTTGTTGAACGACATCTGGTAGTACAGCTTCAACGGCTGCCAGGGGTCGCCGGCTTCGGGGTGCTGTGCGGCGTCGGCGGCAGCGTCGAACGCGGCCACGCTGACCTCGTGGCACATGATGTGGTCGGGGTGCGGGTAACCGCCGCGTTCGTCGTACGTGGTCACCACGTGCGGGCGGAACGACCGCATCAGCGCCACCAGCGGGGTGGCGGCCTGCGCCACGTCGAGCCGCGCGAAGCACCCTGGCGGGAGTCCGTCGAGGTGCGTCTCGGGCTCGTAGCCCTCCACGTAGCCGGAGTCGACGAAGCCCAGCCACTCCTGACGGACGCCGAGGATCTCGCGCGCGCGGTCCATCTCGGCGCGTCGGACGTCGGCCAGGTTGGCCAGGATCTCAGGGTCGTCGACCAGCTTCGGGTTCAGGACCTCGCCACGCTCGCCACCGGTGCACGTGACGACCAGCACGTCGACGCCTTCGGCGACGTAGCGCGCCATGGACGCAGCGCCCTTGCTGGACTCGTCGTCGGGGTGGGCATGGACGGCCATGAGCCGAAGCCCGTCGCCACCCGCCGTTGCCACCCGGGCAGCGTAAGGGACCTGTCCGACACCCACGTCGGGGGGAGGAACGGGCCGCCGCAGAATGGACGCGTGGATCCAGCCGCGCGCGTCCCGCTGACCGCCGACCAGATGGCGCTGCTCGACCGTCGGTACGGGCCGGCCCGGCGACGACCCGTCGGCCTGCTGGTGGCCGTCGGTCTGGTGGTCGTCGCGCTCGCCGCATGGCTGGTCTGGGCCGGACTGCTGGCGGCCAACCCGCCGGTCCGCTGGGAGCTGACCGGGTACTCCCAGGTGACGGACCGCTCGGTGGTGGCCAGCTTCACGGTGACCAAGAGCGCCGACGACGACGTGGTGTGCACGGTCCAGGCGCGCGACTTCGACAACCAGGAGGTGGGTCGCGCCGACGTGCCGATCTCCGGCCCGCAGACCCGGGTGGACGTGGACTACCGGCTGTCGGTCATCGCTCGCCCCACGACCGTCGAGGTGCTCACCTGCGTGGTGGCCCCGCCGACTCCGGCGACCGGCGCACCATCGGGTTAGGTCGGGGCGGCCCACTTGTTAACCTGACGGCTCCGGGGAAACGCCCTTCCCCTCTGCCCTCTGCCCTCTGCAGGAGACGACCGTGACGACGTGGCTGACGCAGGACGCCTACGACCGGCTGAAGGGCGAGTACGAGGTGCTCGTCACGGAGGGACGGGTGAACATCTCCAAGAAGATCGGAGCGGCCCGCGAAGAGGGGGACCTGCGCGAGAACGGCGGTTACCACGCCGCGAAGGAGGAGCAGGGGAAGATGGAGGCGCGGATCAAGCAGCTGCGTCACCTGCTCGAGACCGCCCAGGTGGGCGAGCCCCCTGCGGCTGACGGCACCGCCCAGGTCGGTCACCTCGTCCGGGTGACGTTCGTCGGGGGTGCCCTCGACGGGGAGACCGAGACCTTCCTGCTCGGTTCGCGCGAACAAGCCGGCGACCACGACATCGAGGTGTTCAGTCCGCAGTCACCGCTGGGTGGGGCGGTGCTGGGTCAGGCCGTCGGCAGCCAGGCCACGTACACGCTGCCCAACGGCAAGCAGCTGGGCGTTCGGATCGAGGAGTCCACCCCCTTCATGCCGTGAGCCTCACGGGCTCGGCGTCGGGTTGATCCCGAAGACGTCGTTCACGCACTGCTGCTGCTGCGACTGCGTCAAGTTCGGGTCGATGCACTTGCTGAGGTCTCCGAAGATGCGGACCAGAGCCACGGTCAGGACGATCGACAGGGCCAGCGCGACCGCGGCGGCGATCGTGCCGGCGATCGCCAGCCCGAGACCGGACGAACGCCCGCTGCGGGCCCGCGTCCAGGCGACGATGCCGATGACGAGGGCGACAACGGCCGCGATGATCCCGACGAACGGGATCCAGCACAAGACGACGGCCGCGATGCCAAGGACGAGGGCCGTGATCGACCATCCGCTGCCTGGTCCCTGCGGCCCTGGCCCCTGGGCCATTGGTCCTGGCGTCACCGGCGCGCCAGCCTGCGCGTACCTGGGGTCGTATGGCTGCCCCGTGGGCGGACCGTATGCGGGAGGCGGGGGGGAGCCCGGCGGCGGAGCCGGCACCGCCGGAGGGACTGGCTGGCCGTACGCCGAGGGAGGCGGTGAGCCGGACGGAGCCACGGGTGGCACGTTCGTCGCGTACGGGTTCGTCGCAGACGGGTTCGTCGCGTACGGGTTCGGCGGGGCAGCGTCGTCGTCGGGTGCGGTCACGGGTGGAACGGTAGCCCGCGGGTGTCACCGCCGTCCTTCACCGGTCCACCCTCCCACCCCTCGAGTTGATCTCGGAGAAGATGCTGCCCTGGGGTGATCAACTCGCACATCAAGTCCAAGATCAACGACTTGGGCGGGTCAGCGGGAGGTGGTCAGGCGGTAGCGCCGGATCGCGAGGGGGGCGAAGATCGCCAGCAGCACGACGATCCAGCCGATCGACATCAGGATCGAGTGCTGTTCGGGGAATGTGTCGCCGACGAACGGGTTCGGGTTCCCGAACAGCTCACGCGCCGCCGCCACCACCGACGACACGGGGTTCCAGATCGCGATCGTCTGCAGCCACGGCGGCATGCCCTGGAGCGGGACGAAGGCGTTGGACAGGAACGTCAACGGGAACAACCAGATGAAGCCGGCGGTGTTCGCCACCTCGGTGTTGGGCACCACCAACCCGATGTAGGCCCCCACCCAGCTCACGGCGAAGCCGAACGCCAGGATCAGCACGTAGGCGAACAGCGCCGACCAGAACCCGGTCTCGATCCGCCAGCCCACGAGCAGTCCGCAGACGCTCATGATGACGACGATCAGCACGCTTCGAATCAGGTCGGACGTGGTCCGACCCGCCAGCACGGCCGACCGTGCCATGGGCAGCGAGCGGAAACGGTCGACCAGCCCCTTCTGCATGTCGTCGGCCATACCCACGCCGGTCGCGGCGCCGTTGAACGCGATGGTCTGGACGAAGATGCCGGCCATCAGGTACTCGCGGTAGGCGTTCGGGCTCGGGTCCCCGGGAATCGGGATCGCACCCCCGAAGACGAAGGCGAACAAGAGCACGAACATGACCGGCTGGATCGTGGAGAACACGAGCAGCTCGGGGACCCGCGGGATCTGCAGCAGGTTGCGCTTGGTGACGACCAAGCCGTCGTGCACGGCCCAGCGCAGTCGGCTGATCGGACCGGTCGAGCCGGCGGCCGCCGCCGGCAGGGCAGACGTGGTGGCGGTCATCGTGGCTCCCTCGCGTGCGCGATTGCCGGATCGGTGGCGTACTCCTCGAGCAGGTTCTCGATCGGATGGTCGAGCCGGACGGTCTCGTCCTCTGCCGGCCGGCCGGTCAGGGCGAGGAACACGTCGTCGAGGGTCGGCCGGTGCAGTCCGATGTCGTCGAGCTCGATGTGCAGCTCGTCGAACCGTCGCAGGACGTCGATCAGGATCGAGGTCCGGGCCCGCACGGGAGCCGACACCGCGCGCGAGCGTCGGTCGACCGGGGCGTCGGCGGCACCGGTGAGGGCGCGCAGCTCCGCGGCCGCCTCGTCGAGCCGGTCGGCGTCGTGAACGACCAGCTGCAGCCGCTCACCACCGACCTGGGCCTTGAGGTCGTCGGAGGTGCCGCGGGCGATCACCCGCCCGTGGTCGATCACCGCGATCGTGTTGGCCAGGCGGTCGGCCTCGTCCAGGTACTGCGTGGTGAGCAGCAACGTCGTTCCGGAGGCGACGAGCCCGGTGATCACGTCCCACATCTCCTGGCGGCCGCGCGGGTCGAGCCCGGTGGTGGGCTCGTCGAGGAAGAGCACCTGCGGTCGTCCCACCAGGGCTCCGGCGAGGTCGAGCCGACGCCGCATGCCCCCGGAGTAGGTCTTGACGGTGCGATCGGCCGCGTCGGCCAGTCGGAACCGCTCCAGCAGCTCCTCGGCCCGAGCCTTCGCGGTGGCCTTCCCCAGGTGGTACAGCTGGCCGAAGATCACCAGGTTCTCGCGTCCGGAGAGGTTCTCGTCGACCGCCGCGTACTGGCCGGACAGGCCGATCAGCCGCCGGACCTGCTCAGGGTCACGGCCGACGTCCACGCCGGCCACCCGGGCCGTGCCGGAGTCGGCGCGCAGCAACGTGCTGAGGATCCGGACCAGCGTCGTCTTGCCCGCGCCGTTCGGCCCGAGCACGCCCAAGACGGTGCCCTGCGGCACCTCGAGGGTGAGCCCGTCGAGTGCTTTGACCCGATGGTCGGACTTGCCGAACGTCTTGCCGAGATCGACGGCCTCGATCGCGTGCGTCATCGAAACGCCCCTCCCAGTGGTCGTGATCGGTCAACGATCGTGGCGCAGCAACGATTCCGCCTCGTCGACGCCGAGTCGTCCGGCGGCGACCTCCTCGAACACCTGACGACGGTCGACCGGAGGCGCCACCGGCTCCAGACCGAGCCGGGTGAGGACGTCGGCATAGCGCTGCCGCGCGGTCGGGTAGCTCACGCCGAGGTGGCGCTCGAGATCCTTCATGTTGCCCCGCGAGACGAGGAACACGCGCAACAGCTCCAGGTCGTCGTCGGACAGTCCGCAGAACGCGCAGGGCTTGAACCCACCGGACAGCTCGGTCCCGCAGGAGGAACAGCCCAATCGCGTCACGAACAGCCGGTCGCGACACACCGGGCAGTCGCGCGGCGGACGGTGCGCGGGCCCGGTCATGCGGTCAGGACCTTCGCCGAGCCCATGGTCACGAACAGGTCGAGGTTCCCCGTGCCGTCGCCGCAGACGGTCTCGGCCCGGCCGTTGCCGGCCACCTTCGCGCCGCCGAGGCTGTCCGCCACGGCGATCGACCCGAGCTCGGCCCGGGCATGGATCGTCACGTTCGACCCCGGGATCAGCCGCAGGTCGATGCTCCCGGCCTCGGCGCGCAGGCGGGACTGGCCGGCCGGCAGCAGCACGGTGAGCTTGGCGCTGCCGGCCCGGATCACCCCGTCGACCAGCCCGTGGCAGTCGGTCGCCTTGACCGCACCCGCGTTGACGCTGAACGTCAGCGGAGCCCGCCATCCGGTGACGTCCAGCGCCCCGGCGTCGACCGCGACCTCGACCGGCAGGGTGGGGTTCGCCCGGACGATCACGGTGTTGGCGACGCCGCGGCGGTTCAGCCAACGCCGCCACTGGCTGGAGGACTCGGTCAGCGAGTAGCTCTCGTCGTCGCCGTCGTCGGCGGGGGGCAAGGTGTCGGCCTCGACCCGCAGCGTGGAGCCGTCCTGACGGATCCGGTGGGGTCCGCCCTCGACGTGGACCGTGGCCACGGTGGGGTCGGCGATCAGCCGGACGCCGCGTGCCGACACCCGCAGGGCCAGCCGGGTCACCGGTCCGGAGGCGGGGGACGACGCGGCCGCAGCGGAGGTCGGGGAGTGCGGCTCGGCATCGTTGGCGACCGACCCCTCCGCGGGCGTGCGGGCCGGGACCTCGTCGTCGAGCAGGTGGGCCGCCTGGTCGGGGGACAGGCGCCCCTCGGCGACCTCTTGCAGCAGTCGGTGGAGTTCGCTCATGTGAGAAGTGAAAGCAGGATGTAACGAAATGTCAAGTCCTACTTTCCTTTTCG
>Ga0302322_100000427_pt1 | contig 32193 bp, 12 predicted proteins | sample Fen_T0_2_FD_203757 | JGI IMG/M metagenome (GOLD analysis project Ga0302322, IMG submission 203757) | Peat permafrost microbial communities from Stordalen Mire near Abisko, Sweden - Fen_T0_2 | ecosystem: Environmental > Terrestrial > Soil > Wetlands > Permafrost | place: Sweden: Abisko...
TGATGCGAATGCGCACTTGATCTGTGGTGGCTGGGACGGCCAGGCGCACGAGCCGCTTGCGGCCAACGGTCGTCTGTTCTTCGGTGGCGGCCGGCGCCGTCCAAGCGGCGCCGTCCCACGTCTCGACGACAAACGACTCGATGCGCTGGCTGCGGTGGTCGACCGCTTCCTGCAATGAGACAACGTCGAAGGTGACAGTGCCGGGCAGCGTCAGCGTAAAGTTGGCGGTGGTGTGGCCGGCCGCCGCTTCCCACCACGTGTCGAGATTTCCGTCGTGCACGAGGGTAGGGCTGTTCGCCGGATTGGAGCTGTCGGCGGAGAGCTTCGCTCCCGCGGCGAGGTCTTGCGCGAAGGTGTCTTTGATAACCACGGACATTTTGTGCAATGATGAGAGTTCGTTATCGGGAATCAGGCCGCGCGTGTCGGGCGCGAGGCTCAGCAACATGACGCCGTTGCGACCGACGGACCGGTAGTAATAGTCGACCAACTCGGCAGGGCTCTTGGCGCGTTTTTCCGCGGACCAGAACCAACCGTTGAGAATCGAGGTGTTTACTTCAGCTGGATACCACCAGAGATGGGAGCCGGGCTTGAGTTTCTCGCGGCTCCCTAAATCGCCGCCCTGCATGTCCGCCCACGTGAATTTCTCCGGGGACTCCGACAGTGGGATGACACTCCACTCGGTCGTGCGGCCGACACCGCCTTCGTTGCCGACCCAGCGGACGTCCGGACCTTTCACCGAGATCACGGCGCCAGGCTGGAGTTTATGGATCAACTCATACCACGCGGTGTAGTCGTAGGTTTCGTGAACACTCGGGTCGGGGTTCGCGCCGTCGAACCACACGACGGAGATCGGGCCGTATTCGGTGAGGAGTTCGTAGAGCTGGTTCAGGAAGTAGCGGTTGTAGTCGTCCACTTCGTAGCTAAAAGTCGGAAAACCCGGTGCAGGCGCGCGGCCGCGGGCCGGGTCGGTTTGGAAGCTCGCCGGGTCGGTGGGAATTGTGGAGCGGACCTTGGGACTGCCGTTGCCGTAGTAACCAGCAGGGTTCGTCGGATTGGTTCGCAGTTGATAGAGATCGGCGGGCGAGAGATAGACGCCCAGTTTGATGCCGTGGGTGCGGGCGGCCTCCGCGACCTCCCTGACCATGTCGCCCTTGCCGTCGCGCCACGGGGTCGATGCGACCGAATGCTTGGTGTAACGCGAGGGCCAGAAGCAAAGCCCGTCGTGGTGCTTGCTGACGAGGATCAGCAGATTGCCGTCGGCATCCTTCATCGCGCCGAGCCATTGATTCGCGTCCAGCTCGGTTGGATTGAAGATCGACGTCGACTCGCGCCCGTCGCCCCACTCGACCCCGCGAAATGTGTTCGGACCGAAGTGCAGAAAGAAGGTCCGCTCCAGCCTCATCCATGCCGATTGGTTCGGGCGCGGCAGGACTTTCGCTGCCTTCTCCGCAATCACCTCTTTCGAATCTTCGGGAGAGATTTTTTGCACCGTCGCGTATTCGATTGGAGCAGGTTTTAAGGCAGCGCCCTCTGCGTGGGCGGGGCTGCCTATAAAAGCTAGAATCGTTAAAATGGCTCCTGCCTGTAGCAAGTTTCTTGCAGTGCCGATCTTTACAAGTTTCACGCTAGAATTGATGTAATATGAGTTCACAAAGTATCACCCCTGCACAAATGAACGATTTTATATACAGCGTATATAGTCTGACACACCACGCCTTAAGATACCCTATCTTAGGTAAAAAAGCGGGCCACGATTGTGACCCGCTTTAACCTAACTTGTCCCTAATCCTAAACCAAATTAGTTGGAATAGAATTCACGAAACTGTTCCATGATCTTTAACGAACATTAGAACGTGAACACGCTGCTTAGTTCGTAGGTTTGTCCCGACTTAATGCGGCTTTGAGCGACGGAGCCGTCTGGCTCAAGAGAGATCGGAATCAAGCCTGCATGCTCGGTTACGTTCCTGAGATTCAGCTGAACTTTCCAGTTAATTTTGGAAGTAAGCTTATGCTCGTATCCAACCCAGAGGTCGACATGTGACTCAGTAGGGCCATATAGAGGCTGATTCACATCTGTGATCCAAGCGCTCTCTCCATACACAGTGGCTAGATGAGTACCGTACCCGAGAATCGCCCGGTCTTCCCAGCGATACGCGAGGCCCACATTGATACCCTTTGCGAATCCTCGATCGAACTTGTAATTCGAAACGATATTGAATCTCCATTTTTTCACTTCGGGTTGGTCCGAACCGGTTAGCGCAACTTGGGTGAGATAGGGAGCCCAGAGGTTCTGCATAAAATTTTGTTTCTGCGCACCGTAGTCAGTATAACCACCCCAGTTAGCGACTTTGCCAATGGGGCTATCGAGCCAAAGCTTGGCCATATTGTTCAGGTAGCTCGAAGCAGCGGCGCCGAGAGAAGTCTGGTAGGCCTTCACTTTAGCTCCATTGAACGTAATATCCCAATTCTTTACGGGCTTAATTGTCGCTTCCAACTCATAGCCCTCGGAGACGAGATTTTGATCGATGATCGGAGTTTGTCCATGGATCGAGTGATTGGCTGTCCCATTCCATGGCCAAGGGATATTATTATTCTTCAGGACGTGGAGCCAGTCTCCATTCTTCACAGCCGTGATATCAACGTTACTGCCATACTGATCCCAATAGGATTGTGGGAACATGGCGGCAAAATCCGTTTTTAGCGAGGCAGCAATCTGTTTGGCTACGGTGGGGTGATCGACCGCCCATTGCCACAACCAGTTAGCATCAGCCAGGTCTTTGGGAACATTCGCTACGCCATATTCCTCTACGGCAAGAGCGCTCGCTGCCATGGTGACGGTCCACACCGGAAGCGAATCGATCATCCAGCCATTGGTTCCGAGCGGCTGTCCGTAGGAAGCCTGAGCATTGTTATCAACCGTTTTGAATTTGGTGAAACGTAGACTCGCTCGACCATGAAACGCATCGATCTGAACCGAGAAGTCATCAGTTTTCCCGGTTTCATTTGGTAGCTGCGAGCCATCAATACCATAGCGCACCTTCGGCGTTTCATTAGCGCCATGGAAATAATAGAACGTCACATCCGTGCCCTCAGGAAGGACCCCCTTGACGGATTTCGGAAGATGCACTGCTACACCATAACTCTTCGACTTTGTCGTAGCTTTGACGCCCGAGTCGGTTAGTTTGTAATTAATCGAATAGAGGCCTGTCGTGGAATCCAGAGGGGCGACATTGCCCCGTTGACGCGTAGTATCCTCGCGCCAGCCAAACGACGGGATGATCGTATCATCCCAAATATGCCCCTGATAGAGCAGGGCTTTGGATGAGATCGTTTGCTCAGCCTTTGAACCACCAGTATACCCGAGCTGTGCACTGTTCGCCGTAGAGCTGAGAACATTAGTGGGTATGCCAACATAACCCGCATAATTTGCTGGGTTATCGGCCTGGGTTAGCACCTTCGTTACATTACCTGGCAAAGTGATTGTCCACGGATCCGCAGGATTGACCGCTGTTCCGGCCGTCCATGTCTTGATGTACGAGGACAATGGATAAGCAGTTGGCGCAATCGAGGTCGTCAGGCCACTCAAGTTCGCACCAACGCCGCTCTTGCCAAGCAACGAGGGTCCCATGTACGCGAGCCAATTGATACCGTTATCGGAAAGTTTTGATCCACCGCCGTAGGCAATTGCCCACGCAGGATCAACACCGTACATTTTATAAGATCTGCTTTCCTCGGTCTTCGTGTATCTCCCTCCAAGGCCCGTGAACTCATGATGGCCTAAGATCTTAGCCAAGGCACTGGTCGGTGCGAAGTCCTTGAAGTTCAAGTCCCACGCCGCCGTCACTTGATAATTGTCGCGTGTAGAGTAGTTAGAACTGCCGCTACCATAGTCGCCAAAAACCACAGGCCTGCCAACATTGGGGTTGGTCTGGGCCTGAGAAGGAAGCCACGACGGATACGTTAACAGGTAGCTGTCCAAATCAAGTAGGATAGCCGGCGTACGAGAATTCAGCACACCTTCCTCGCCGTGGTCGTAACTCTGATGGTCTAAGACCGCCTGAATAACCAATTTGTCGTTAAACAGACTCTCAACGATGCCTATGTTATAAGCATTCCACTGCTTCCATTCACGCGCGTTAGGCCCGTCAATGAGATTGTTTACATAGTCAAAAACTGTCCGATCAGAGAGTGTCTTGTCCTGGTAACTGACGGTGCCTTGATAGGCTCCCCTAAACTCTCCACCATCGACATTATTGTGCGCTTGGAGATAAGCATAGTTAGATGCTTTAGCAAACTGTTGATATCCCATCGTGTGGACGTGGTAAATATTGCTACTCACATCACCTGAACCATAGCTTGCAGAGGTAGGTGCCGACCATCCGGACTGCCCCGCCTTAAGAACGGCACCTGTTTTGGCATCAAAAAAATACTGCGCGCCGCTTCCCCATTGATATTGGTTAGCGATAGAGCCATTGGCGCTCCAGTAACTTGCAGTTGGGTCGCCACCCGAATCGTTAAATTTATATGTCCATGGATTGTAACCCGTCGCGCTTGCCCTCGGATCATTGAGGTAGCCAGTGACATAATCTACAGGAGGAACGGTACGCGGGTTGTTGGAGTTCTCTTTGCCATGCTCAACATTTGCCTGAATTTTCATGTGCGAAGATTCAGTAGCGAATACTTCGGGATCAAAGCGCACCGCACCATACGCCCGCTTACTATGATTAAAGGCAGGCTTTTGCTGAAACTGCTTATCATCGTTTACCAAATCCAGTCTTACGGACAGTTGAGACGGGATGAGAATCTTGTTAAGATCCAAAGATTCACGCATCGTACCAAAGCTGCCGTAATGAAACTCGACAGCTCCTAGATCCTGGTAAACGGCATCTTTCGTGGAAACGTTATTAATACCCGACGGACTTCCTACGCCAAAAAGGAATGAGTTAGGCCCTCTAGAGATTTCTGCACGGCTGATGTTAAAACCATCCCAGGGGATGTCGCTTTGGAAGTAGTTTCTGGTGTTGTCCAAGGCGGTGAGACCACGGGAGCGATTTGTTCCAGAAGGATTGGCCCGACGGGCTCCTTCAGCGGCGCCCGAGATCGAAATGCCAGCGCCACGACTGACGACACCTGAAAAATTGCCGTTAAGACCAGCGATTTCCGTGTTGTTGGTGTAAATGAACAAATCCTGAGCATTTGTAATACCCAAATCCCTCATGAACTGAGGGGTGATCACGGAAATAGCAGACGGAGTATCGGCGAGCTTGGTGCGCACGCGTGCGCCGCCTAGGGTGTCCGTAGCCCCGTAGCCCTCTGGGTCGGTGGTGACCGTAAACGGGTCCATAACCAGCACCTGATCATCTGACTGAGCAGTGGCTGAGAGTTTCGGGTCAATGTTGTTCTGGGACGGGTCGTTCTTGGCCGCTTCTTGCCCGGTTTGGGCAAAAGCGGTAAATGCTAGCGCTGAGTACAACAGCGTCAGCATGCATTTTTTGCAGGTTGGTGTTTTCATGTCGGTTTTTGGGGTGGGAAATCTCGTATCGCTTCGATACGAAAAACGGGGATATCTGTGATGTGAGCAGCCAACTGGCACGAGGGCGCGGTAGGCTGGCTTAAGTTTTTGGAGGGCACCTAAACTTATCTATTTAACGCTAAATCTAAATATTGTGGGGAAGCGATGCTGGGGACCTGGAAATCACTTACAAAGTGGCCGACTGTGGTCATCGCCATTCACGCCGAGCAAGTATCCACAGGTAGAGGTGCTATATGGCTATAGGCATATAGGTCGGATCATGCGCGTTGGCATGACGTTCCTTGTCCGAAAACAGGCTTGACCTCGTCCTCCGAATCACGATGCCCGTTTTAAAGCTGTCTCTAAACTCGGTCTCTACTCCAGCTGCACAAGGCCACGCTTAACTGCGACCAAGATTGCCTGTGTGCGATCCATCACGCCGAGTTTCGAGAGAATGCTGGAGACGTGCAATTTGACCGTGCCCTCGACCAACTTCAGGTTCGCTGCAACTTCTTTGTTACTCAGTCCCTTGGACATCAAGGCAAGCACCTCAAGTTCGCGATTTGAAAGGTTCACCGCTTGCCGACCTGCCAAGCTGCGCGCGATTTCCGGGAGGCAAACAATTTCACCGGCATAAACACGCCGGATGGAATCGAGCAGACGGGGGAGTGGCATGTTTTTCAGCACATACGCCGAGGCTCCACTTTGCATTGCAGCACTAATTTCATGTCCACCACTATAACTACTCAATATCAGGATACGGACAGCCTCGAACTCCTGCTTGAGGAGCGCCATAATTTCCAGGCCGCTTTTGTCCGGCAGCCGCATGTCGAGAATCACGACATCAGGGCGGAGCGAACGATAGGCCTTGATCGCTTCAACGCCGTCCTCGGCCTCCGCAACGACCTCCATGTCAGGCTGCTTGTTCAAGGACGAAATCAGCCCGATGCGCATGAGGATATGGTCATCGACAACCAGAATGCGGATCTTTGATTCAATGCTGGAGTTAGACATGGGAAATAGTTATAAATTGGCGGCTGGAACACGGACCCGGATGGTCGTGCCTTTGCCTGGAGAGCTTAATACTTCGTGCGTCGCGTGTATCCTGCCGACACGGCTTCGCAGGCTGCGCAGTCCAAAGTGGCCAAGTCCACCCGTGGTAACCCGGTCCGGGTTAAAGCCGCAACCGTCATCTACAATACTTAGCACGACCGCATCGATCTCATAACCGAGCACCACATCTAGATTGTGAGCAGCGGCGTGTTTGACCGTGTTGTTCATCGCCTCCTGCGCAATACGCAGCAGATGGTGTTCGACGGCGGAGGCAAGCCGCCGTGGAGTTCCTTCTACTCGTACCGTACCGCGAAGCGACTCAGGGGCGATCTGCCTCATGATCTTTTCTATCGCAACCGGCAGTTCGGAATTTTCGAGCATGGGAGACTGCAGTTCCCAGACCGCGTTCTGTACTTCGGTTCGACTGAACGAGGCCATGCTACACGCAAGGTCTAAACTCGAACGAATCTCAGGCGGGCAGGACTCAAGGCCGGCAGTGCTCTCAAGTTGGAGTAAAAGTCCGTTGAGGCCCTGCTCAAGGCTGTCATGAATTTCGCCGGCGAGGCGGTCGCGCTCTGCAAGGGTGGCCGACATGCGCGCTTCATGCTGCAGCTTTTCCATTGTGGCATTGAGTTCGGCGGTGCGTTGTTTCACACGTCGGCGCAGCTTATGAATCCATAAGCTCGTGATCACCGTAACCAAACCAATGAAGCTAATGACAAGAAGAGCGCGTTTCACCACCCACCACTCAGGCTTCTGAAGGACCGCTACATCGGAGGAACTGCGCAGCAATAGTTTCAACGGCAGAATAGAGGACGTTGAATTCGAGGCATGAACCCATTGAAGAAGGCCAGCCTCTTTCACATTGATGCCGGTCAGTTCGACGATACTCCCACGCGGAACCTCTCCAACCGAAGCGCGACGACCAGGCAACGCTACGCGGAACATCCGCTGCTCGGCTTCCAATTCGAGCGGCTCGCCCTCCTTTGAGCCCAACGTCCGTGAGACGATAGCGCGAATCCGCACGAGCTGATTCGCAAAGCGGCCGCTTGCAGCTTCGAGAGGACTCGCCAGAAGCGGTTTTACACCTGCGCCAGAGGACTTCACCCGAATCAAAGCGTGCCTCAGGACGCCGCTTTCATCTTCTCCCCAATCAGGAAAACCGACGATCTCAACTGTCGAACCAATATCAACCGGCATGGCGGTCTCAAGTTCGACCCTGACTCCACCGAAATCATCCTGCATGTAAACTACCGCCTGATCGGCGTAGGTGACAGTGCCCTGTAATCTTGTGCGATGCCGTGATTGATTTAGAAGATCTTCCGCTGTCAGCGAGTGAGTGGACGCGAGCGTGCATCCGAATGGATCATTCAGAGGCTCCTTGGTGATTTCTAGCTGTTCCGGAGACGGCACCAGCAGCAAGCGCTCCCGTTCATTGGGATAAACTATCACGCCGCGAAGACGAACTCCTGCATCCACGTGAACGCGAAGTCGCGCGACCTGCGCGCCCGACACAGCAACGGTGAATGTTTCGCCTCGGGCTTTAACCTCCATGAGGCCAGTGTCGGTGACCGACCTGACTATGCCCTCCAGTTCAATCCAGGAGCCCTCGCCGCGTTTTGGCAAAAGATATTCGGCTGGATGAATGACGGGCGTGGGAAGCGCGGCTGGCCCGAGCAAAAACAGATTGTCCGCAAATAGATTGTTAGTGGGCGGCGCCCAACCTGGATTGCTAACCACTTCAACATAACTTCCCGGCCGCACCAAAAAAAGATTCGACGGGTCGCGTCCAGCCAAGAGCGTTGCAGCCGATTGATCCTGCATGGCCCAGTAACGCCGGCCAAGCACGTCTCCACAGAAAGTGACCACACCTCTAAAACGGAAAAAATCGAACCCACCCCACTTGCGATCCCCGTCACTCAAGCGGGCAATTTCGACCAAGGGCCTCCAACCCGATTGGAGCTCGGTACTCACGGAATCCTTCCGCTGCTTGCTAACCGAAGCGTCAATAATCGTGGGTACGCCGTCTTTCGTCGCAACGTAGCCGACAACGTCGACCACTTCACCCATCCCAAAATTTGAGCGTTCATTGGGTGCTACGGCTACAGTATTGAATCGGCGCTCCAGTTTGAGCCATGCGGGCTGAGTAGTGGCTTGGGCGGTGTCATTTATGGACCTAGTCGAACTACCTGCCATCTGCCATCGCCATTGCATGCATGTTGAGCGCAAGCCAGCTTCCATGGTTTGTACCAGGTCTACAAACTGGGCGTCAGGGTCTAGGCCATCACGTATCATGACGCCCGCCCGCGCAGCTGGGTCCTGCGCATCGAACGACTCTAGCCGCGCAACAATACTTCCATTTCCCTCAAGTGGTTCGTAGGCAAAAGTAAATTGATCAGGAGAATCCCAGATGTCACTGCCGACTCCGTCCACCACGTACCGCTCTCCAGTTACGCTGACCTGACCGGCACCAGCCGGATTACCGATGTCGGACGAAAGCGGCAAACGTGTTAGTCCTGAGACGTTGGTGAAGATAGCTCGCGATGACTTGGTGGGCATACGCGAATTGACCGCGAGACCAACGTACACCTTTGAGCCCATCGCCATCTCGATCGGACTTCCAATGGCTCGCCAATCCAACCCATTGCTTGAGGTAAAGGCAGCAAAGGTCCCGCTGTCACTTATCGTTATCTGGTTGCCGTCCTGCCTCACAACCCTCCCGACAACTTTGACCGCGGCATCCCGAAAAGTGGCTGGATCACTCGTGAGTTCGGAAATCGTGGTGAGTCGTGAGATATCTGGCTGAGGCGCCTGGCTCGTCACGGTGATCGCACTCGATGCGCGCGCCCAAATACGCCCAACCGTACGGATGTCTCCATTTTGCAGGAAGGATTCAGCTGAGCCTACCACCCGCACACGACGACCGCGCAGGTGAGTCGGCACCTCGCCACGCCACCCGGACAAAATCGCCTGAACACGCTGCCCGTGGTCGTTGATCTCCAACGTCAATCGGTCACCGTCACACGCTAGGAAATCGACAGTTCCCTCCACCTCGCTCCAGCGAAAATTATCGCTGACCGCGATTGCCTGTCCTGGCTGGACTTGGACTGGTTCGGGTAAACGATCTGTTCCGAGCACCTTCACCGTCGTATCTCTCACTGAAAGCACGGACTCCAGTTTTCGTGGCGCCAAGAGCACGTCTGGAGTGTCCACAGTGACGTCGTTCCATACTTCCCGAAGAATAGAACCCCGTTGAAAATCCGCGGATGATTGACCCGCTGTAGCTTCGCCGCTCGCTGTCGGATCAGGCACCCAGGGGCTTAGGTATTTCCCGGGAATCACATCAAGGGGCAGATCTGGGCCTTCCCACGCCACACTGAGATGCGTCGCACCGCCCGCCTGCTGATGTACTGCCTCGATGTAATACGCGCGACCGGCTTCCAGGAAAATACCATCAGAGCGCTGTGGAGTGGTTCGGCTCCAATCACGTTGCCGGGTGTAACTGAGCACCCGCGCAATGATACGTCGTGAAGCTGGCGTATTGTCGGTTGCAAGCAGCAGTTGCGACGAGTCGTCGCTTGCAATCGCAAAATGATACAATCCTGTCACCGGCGGATGTAAGTACCCTCGAAATCGCGCAACGTAGAATCCATTTTGTGCCGCCGGAACGAATTCGAATAAAGGCAGCAGCTCTTTGCGATCAGGTCGATGAGGATACCGCGGCAGGTCTGGCAGAAGAGGCCAGCTGTCTGCCGTCGCCACCGAGACGCGTTGGCCGGGCAACGCTTCCAACTTGCTCTCACCAAAATCAAAGGCGACAGCGCCGGTCGCGTCCTGCACGACAAGCAAATTTCGCGTGATATCAACGTGCGTGACTATACCCTCGAGCGCGATCGGGTGACTCTCAAAGTTCTCCCACTTTTGAACGGTCCGAATGGCCTCGACGCTTCGGAGAGGCTCTGGACCGGCAGCAGCAAGACCAGTTATAAATATAAACGACCATGCAACTATCAAAGGGAACGAACCAAGGCGACCCACATGGACTTTAAGTCCACCGTGGAGCAAAAACAACGGATTCGATCTAGCAGGGCGCACAATGGGTCACGATGTGCCGCGCGCCACCCGCCGCAACTGTATACGTCGGTGTGCGGACCAAGTCTGCACGTGAGGATTTCCACGGACAATCCATGGAAATCCCTCGCCCAGCATAGAAGCTAGTGGCGGCTCTCAGTCCGCTATGGGGCCTCAAAGAGGCCGAAGTTCGACGAGCCAAACGTCGTTTTCTCGCAGTTCGAAACTTCGAACGAACATTCCGTCATCGCCAACCGCGATCTTCTGATCGATCACCGGCTGGCCGGAACTTGCCTTGCGCAAGGTCTGAACTTGGGCGCGCGTAAGCTGCGCAGGCGATCCCATGTCACGCCACGCCGCCTGCACATCATTAACCCTGTAGCCGACTTTGTAGGCGAGAAGCTGATACGCACCGCCACGAAGATGGGAAAGTTTGAGCTGGGTGCCTTCCTTTGGTTTGGGCGGATGATCACCGACGTAATACGCCTGGTTTATTACGGACGGACCGGGATGCGTGATGGTAAAATCCCAGAACAAAGCCTGCACCGAACCATTTGCACTACGACAAACGATGGAGTCAGGATCAGAGCTCACCAATTCGTGTTCACCAAGCTTGTTCAGAAACTGATAGGCGTAGAACGACGGCTTGCGAAGGTCTTGGTAGTTCAGCAATCCAAAGCCTCCGTGAAATGGCGTCATACGAGGACCAGATTCCTCGAAGATATCGGTGAACGTCCAATACGACATCGACTCGGCCTCAGTTCCAATATTGTGCATTTTATCCAAAATGAAGGCCGGGCTGTGATAGCTGTCATGGATGGGATCAGCCGGTGTATAGGAACTGCTCCATTCTGTATAGTGAAGTTCGACGCCGGGACGCATAGATGCGCGGATTTTGGCCCTTACGTTCTTCACCCCGGCTGTGATGGAATTTCGGTCAGGAGAAAAAACAGTGCCGGCATTACCGTGCTCATCGAGATAGCCGCTCATCGTCGCGTAACTATGGGTGCTGATAAAATCGAGCGGCAGATTTTTCTCGGCGACATGAGCCAGAGTCTCGTCGATCCAACCTTCGCCAGCGGTGGCGGGACCACCCACCCGATAGGAGGCGTCTACCGATTTCACGCCGCGCACGGAGCTCTCGTAGAGTTTAAAGTATTCGGCGCGAGCGACGACGGACCATTCCTCGTAGCTTTTTTTCTCGGGGTTACCCATCCAGAAACCATCGAGGTTTGGCTCATTCCACACCTCAAAATACCAAGTTTTCACTTCGTCGCGTCCATAGCGTTCGGTGCAGTGCTGGACAAATGCCGCAACAAACATCTCCCATTTATTATAGTCCTTTGGAGGAGTTACGTTTCCCCGATACCAAAAGATCGTTTGCTTCCCGCTCGCCAGTCCACTGGGCATGAAACCGAGTTCCACGAACGGCTTCATTCCTATGCCGTGAAGAAAATCGAAAAGCTCGTCCACATATTGCCAATTATAAATCGGACGTCCCGAGTTGTCTTGTTGGTAAACACCCATGTCGTCACAAAACAGCCCGTGAAACCTAATATAACGAAAGCCACATTCGGCCCGCACTTCCTTGAGTTGGCGCTGCCAATCAGCCCGGAGCCCCTCATTGGCCCGCCCCGCCCCGACACAGAAGTTGTACATTCGATTCGTCGGCCCCTTATCCTTCGAGAAATCCGCGTCGATGACGCGTGAAGCAGAACCAGCGAACAGAGCGAGTGAAGACGTGCAGAGGGTAAGGAGTAGAGCTTTTTTTATCATGCAATTCACATTGACCACCCCTCCGGGGGGACCTCGGCAATCATCCAAAGGACTAGCCGTGACTAGACCAAAGACATATCATTTGCTTAACTATCCGGGCGCAGGAGGTTGCTGACATTGACCAATTTTTGGAATTTGGCGGGCTAGCAATTTAGGAAAGAGAAGAGGTTCGTGTGAAATATCTCCAGTTGTCAACGCCACCTCACAGTCGCTGGAAGCTCAAAAGATCCACTACGCTGCCCTGCCAGATTGCCGCATCTTTATCGGTTAATTGCAGGGGTGTGATCTGTCGCAGCGTAGCGCTTCTTATATATCTTTAGTAAGGGTAGGCCTAGACTTGAGGATGCTTGTCTCTGACTACGAGGCGAGGCCGATTGTTAACTGGCATATTCAAGGTGCTGCTTGCTTAGGGTGCGCATGCCCCAGATGCAGGGGCATGCGTGCAGCATCGTAGTCTATGGCTCTCGCAGCGGGCGTAGGCGCGGTTTAGTGCCTATTCTGGTTCATCACGGGCGATTTGGGTATCCACACGATACACCTACCGCGTTCGTGCTTATGGAAATTGGTGGGCCCACTGGGATTCGAACCCAGAACCAAAGGATTATGCTTACCACTTCGACTTTCGCCGCCGGAAAAACCCGTGCGTGGTCTGGACCATGCCTTCATCGTGCCGTTGCCGGTTTAGATGGGTGATTATGGCCTCTACACCTTCATGTTTCCGAATGCCGGTTACACGCTTGGCTCGGCGTTGGGTCACCCTTGCGGGCAGGCCGTTCACCGAATTTACACCTGACTACTGGCACGTTTCCACGCCAGCGACCCGAAACTGAGTCCTCTGCTCTGACCGTTGAGCTATAGGCCCACAAAAATCCAAAGAACTTCAGCATCGTGAATGGCTGAAAGCCGTACCTCAACAGCAATTCCAAGAAATTTATGTGGCGAGTAAAACTGTTCACTGTTGTCTCTGCGGGATCAGAGAACGCAGAGGTGCAAACAGTCGGCGGAGCGGCATCTGACATTGATGGCGGAGGCTGAGCGCATGACCTGTGGTTGCCGTGACACGCCGTAAGCTGCTGGTTGCGGCAGCTAAAAGATAGAGCGAAGAAGAGGTGGTCCACTGACGGCGATGGCTTGGTTGCACTATTGTTAGACTGAGGACGCTTTTGCCACACCGTGAGTGGGGTTGAAAGGTTCGCGTCTTTAATCGCGAATCACACAGCTGATAGCGGACGCTGTTAAAGTGTGCAGCTTGCGTCGGCTAACGCGTGTATCTCGATTATTTCTCCCCGCAATCCTTCAATATATCTTGATGCTGATTTTCTGTGCTTCACGATTTTTGAATATTCCCCCAATTTGCAGTTCCGTAAACTGATGCTTTCGAGCATCGAAGACAACGCAACGTCTCTCCATGAAATTCCCTTTTCTTGCCCCCGATTTGCCCCTGGTGGCGCGCATTGATGACTTGGTCTCGCGCCTGACACTGCCGGAAAAAGTTGGGCAACTTATGCATGACAATGCCCCGGTGGAACGGCTTGGAGTGCCGGCTTACAACTGGTGGAGTGAGGCGTGCCATGGTGTGGGCCGCAATGGTCGTGCGACGGTTTTCCCTCAGGTTATTGGTTTGGGTGCAACGTGGAATCGAGAGCTCGTGAACCGTATTGCGACCGCGATTTCCGACGAGGCGCGGGCTAAACATCATATCGCGGTGAAGGCCGGAATGCGCGGCCTCTATCAGGGTCTCACCTTTTGGACACCCAACATCAATATCTTCCGTGATCCGCGTTGGGGACGCGGTCAGGAGACTTTTGGTGAAGATCCGTTTCTGACCGGCGAACTTGGTTTAGAGATGGTACGTGGTTTGCAGGGCAATGACCCGAAATACCTTAAGGTTGCAGCGTGCGCGAAACACTTTGCCGTGCACAGCGGCCCGGAGTCGGAGAGGCATTCTTTTGACGCGCAACCCTCGGCCAAGGACATGGCAGAGACTTATCTGCCGGCCTTTGAGAAACTCGTGCGAGCTGGCGTGGAAACTGTGATGGGCGCGTACAACCGCGTTTACGGTGAGCCGGCCTGCGGCAGCCGTCGGCTGCTCGTGGAAACACTGCGCGGCAAATGGGGCTTCAAGGGCCACGTGGTTAGTGATTGCGGCGCGATCGACGATTTTCATCAGCATCATGCTGTGACCAAAAATGCGGCCGAATCCGCAGCTTTGGCGGTACGTAACGGTTGTGATCTCAACTGCGGCTGTACCTACAACGACTTGCTGGTGGCGGTGCGTGAGAAGCTCATCACTGAGGCTGAGATCGACACATCAGTACGCCGATTGTTGGAAACTAAATTCCGCCTTGGATTATTCGATCCTCCGGCTCGGGTGCCGTTTACTTCGATCCCGGCCTCTGTTGTGGAGAGTCCTGAGCATCGCGCGCTCGCTCGGCAGGCTGCGGTGGAGTCGATTGTTTTGCTGAAGAATGCCGACAACATTTTGCCGCTCCGGCCGGATGTAGCGAGCCTGCTCGTCGTCGGTCCGACGGCAGCCAACATCGGGGCTCTGCTGGGCAACTATTACGGGGTGAGTGCGAATCTCATCACGATCATGGCAGGCATTGTTGAACGTGCCGCTCCGGCCTCGCGCGTGAAGTACCGTCCAGGTTGCCCAATTTCGCAACCGGGAGCACCGGGCGTGAATTACACTTTCTCGGCAGCAGATGGTTCGGAAGTTGTAGTCGCTGTCATGGGCCTAGATCATACGCTAGAAGGGGAGGAGGGCGATGCTGTCGCTTCAGTTGTGGGCGGCGATCGGCCGGCGATCGAGCTTCCTGAGAACCAGCGTATATTCCTAAAAGAACTACGCCAGCACTCGAAAAAATTAATTCTGATTTTAACCGGCGGCAGCGCTTTGGCTATTCCGGAAGAGTTCGATTACTGCGACGCAGTGCTGCAAGTCTGGTACCCGGGCTGCGAAGGCGGTCGTGCGGTAGCCGATGTACTTTTTGGCGATGCTTCGCCCTCGGGCAAACTGCCATTGACTGTGCCGCGTAAGACGGCGGATTTGCCGGCGTTTAATAATTATTCCATGGCGGACCGCACGTACCGGTTTACCAAGAAAGAGCCGTTATTCCCGTTTGGTTTTGGTTTAAGCTACACAAAAATTAGCTTTGATCAGATCAAACTTGGGGCGGAGCAGTTGAGCGCGGGTGAGAACCTGCGCGTGAGCGTGAAAATTGGGAATGCCGGTAGTCGCCCAGCTTTGGAGACCGTGCAATGTTACCTGCAGTCTCCGCACACGATTGCCAACGCCCCGATCGTTAGCTTGATCGATTTCAAGAAAGTCTCGGTGGGGCCGGGTGCTTCCACGCAGGTTGAGTTCACGCTTTCTCCAGACGTTTTGCGACAGGTCGACGAGCATGGCAACAAGGTCTGGCTGCCGGGCCGCTATACGATCATCGTCGGCGCGGCTTCACCAGGAGCTCGTTCTGAAGCGTTGGGAGCGCCGAAGCCGATAACGGCTTCTGTGTTATTGGCTCAGGCGTAAAAAAATCAGTCGGACAACCGAGCACCCTGCGGTCACGAAAAACGGCCGCAGTTTGTTCGCAGCTGACGTCGATTTTTACCTTCGCAGACCGCCTGGTTTATGAATTCAGGCAAGCGCTGTATCGTCTGACTGATCGCACCTTTGTGCGGCGGTTTGATGGTTAGAGAATGCCTGATCAGAACGCGGCGGCTCGGCCTCCGTCCCGTTGTTTTTACAACACGAGCCCGCGAAACTTTGATTTTTGTGAGTGGGCGAAACGCCTGGTAGGCAACTCCGCGAGGGAGGCTGCTGATGTTAAGTAGCCACTTGGATAGCCTTCCTTTGGCAGGAAGCTCCAGGCGAGAATATGTCACTGAATACAAGGCCATGAGATTTGGCTTTCATCCAACGTTCGTGGGTAATGCGCACCGAGCGAAGCAGTAGTCTATCACCATCCCAGCGAGCTGCGGCTCGGCAGGGACTGTACTGTGCGGGGAGATGCGACGCCTCGCCCTAGCAAAATTTACAACGTAGGTTGTATTACTACTCACGAATCACATACTAAGTGCGGGAGCAGGTTGTGGTGGCGAACTGCGAGTTTTATTTCACTACGTAGAAGATAGCACATGGTTCGCCTTGGCGGGAATTGATCAACGGGGAGCTCTCGATCGGGTTTCTGCAAAATATTTTCAATACGGCGGGTTCTGAAGGGTGAAAGATCCTGCTATGGCTAATGTTAGACTAAAGGATTTTTGATTTTTCATCATAAGTGGAATAAATTGGCGTCATTAGCCGTGCTTTAGTCCTCAGGCATAACTAATAGTCCCCTCTAAATTCCCGTTCATAATGCCGTCTGAGTCGCGCGTGCTGCTTCTCTACTATGCGTACGCGCAATGCGATTTTGTTAGCCCAGCCTATATTACATCCCCCCGTCAGATATTCCCACCACACACCATATGAAATCCGTCCGACAATCATCACTGCGGATGACGGCGTTGATCGCCTTCTCCGTTTTGGCTACCGCCGCCTATCCTCAAGCGGCTTCCAAGTCTGATACCATCCCTGTAGAACCTGCAGCCCCGCCGTCCGGAACTCCAGCGGATGACGAACTCTTAGTTCTCACGCCGTTTGAAATTAGCTCGGCGAGAGACACCGGTTATCAAGCCACTCAAACGCTCGCTGGCACACGCATTCGCACCGACTTGAAGGATGTCGGGTCCGCGATTTCAGTTATCACGAAAGACTTCATGACGGATATCGGTGCCACCGGTAGCGCCACGCTGCTCCAGTACACGACCAACGCCGAAGTTGCCGGCACTCGCGGCACCTATGCCGGTTTGGGCAACAGCACTTCGCTTGATGAATCGAGCAATCTCCGATCTCCCGAAGGCGCTAACCGTGTACGCGGCTTGGCCTCGGCCGACAGTACGCGCGATTTCTTCGTCACTGACATCCCGTGGGACGGCTTCAACGTTGATCGCATCGATATCCAGCGCGGCCCGAACTCGATCCTATTTGGTTTGGGTAGCCCGGCCGGTATCATCAATGCCTCGACCCATAACGCCGACTTCCGCAACTTCGGAGAAGTAAGTGCTCGCACGGGTTCTTATGGCAGCACGCGGGGGAGCATTGATATTAACCAGCAGTTGCTCCCGGGTGTTTTGGCAATCCGTGTCGATAGTTTGTTGAGTGATCAGAAATTCGAGCAGAAGCCTGCTTTTGAAAACGACAAGCGTCTCTATGGCGCTCTTCGCTTTGATCCGAAGCTTTTTGGCCCCAGCTTCCACACCAGTTTTAAAGCTAAATTCGAGCATGGTGACATTTCGGCCAACCGGCCGCGCCTTATCCCGCCCTATGACAGCATCACGCCATGGTTCCGGCCAGATGCAGCTACTCCAGCTCAGAGAGATTTTAATAGCGGCTTGGGTAAGCTCGCTGTCCCCAATGGCTATGTGCTTGGTTCGTCCGCCTCAACCTTCAATCCTTGGTTGGGCGGCTTCGTCGGCCAGCAGCAACCCGCCTGGTTCATCGACGGTGCGAGCAATCAACTCTATCGAATCTACGGTGGTTATGTTAACACCGGGGCGCTCGATTCCACCGGAAAACTCCAAGGCGCTGGCACCAATCTCATAGGTCAAAGGTATGCGGATACGTTCTCCGATGTTGGCAGCTTTAGCGCCTATGCCACCAATGCGAAACTGCCTAATTGGCAATATGGCCAATACAAGGACCGCGTGCTAACCGATCCCTCGGTCTATGATTTCTACCACAATCTGATCGACGGTCCTAACAAGTCGGAGTTTGAGAAATGGAACGCCTACAATCTCGACTTCACTCAGACGGCGTTTGATGACCGTCTCGGCCTTGAGCTATCCTTGGACCGACAGAAATACGGGCGCGGGGGCCAGACGCTACTCGGCAACAGCACCAACAGCATCCCGACACTCAACATCGATCTCCTGCAGAATTTTCAGGATTACGTTGTCGGACCGACCAACGCCGACAATAAGAACGTCGCCAATCCTAACTTCGGCCGCCCCTTTGTTCCCGCAGGTCCCGGCGGTGGCAGTTCTTATTATAGCGATCGCAAATACACACGAGGATCACTCTTCGGCGAGCTCCGGGCATCGGATTTCCTCGATGGTAAGAGTTTCCTCGCTCGCTTGCTCGGCAAGCATCGTTTCAACGGTGTTTATAGCGATGAGAAATACTACACCGAAAACCGGAACTGGCAGATGTATGCCAACTCCACAGCCTATGCGTCTCTCAAGCTCCAAGGGAACCCAGACGGCATCACCAACATCCCTCCAGTCGCGGTCATTTACCTAGGCTCTACGTTGAAGGATGCGACGTCAGCGACGAACGCTCATATTGCGGGCATCTCCTCGAACGTGACGCTGCAGGATGGCAATATCTATCAGTTTGATGCGACTTGGCGGAACCCGACGGGAGTGGTCCTTAGCGACCCCTGGAACGTGCCGACCAATTTGCAGCCGTTCTTCAATGGTGCACCGGTGATCAACACCACCGTCAATCCCAACGTTCCTTATGCACAACTTACGCAGGCTTCGAATCCCGCCAACTATGTCGGCTGGAACAGTAACTTCGTTGATACCTTGCAACGTTATAATAATGGCGCCGACCAAAGTCTTGTCACGATTGCGGCGAAAAGCCTGCGCGAGACGAAATCTTACGCCGGTTCTTGGCAGGGTTTTATGTGGAATGACTCCATCGTACCCACCCTCGGCTGGCGCTACGACGAGGTCCAAAGCAAAAGCGTCTCCGCCTTGCCAACGTCTGCGCGCGGCGCGTTGAACCTCGATCCCAATGTTTATACGCTGCCCGGCGATTATAACCCCAACCTGACTTTTAAGAACCACTCCACTGCGGGCGGTTTGGTGGTCCACCTTAATAAGCTATTCGGCCAGCGCGATTTCCTGCCGATCAACATCAGTGTGTCGTATAATAAGTCGAACAACTTCCAGGTCACGGACGCCCGTCGTGATATCTACGGTAACGCAATTGCCAACCCAGTCGGTTCCACTAAAGATTATGGCATCACCTTGTCCACCAAAGACGGCAAATACTTACTGCGTGTGGTTAAATATGAGAGTGGTTCGATTGGTTCCACCATCCCAGGATTCGATAACAGTGGCATCACTAATACTATTAAAGATGCCATGAATTGGAAAAATATTAAGACCTACTATATGTCAGCCTATGCCTGGTCTACGGCTGGACAAACCAACCTTACTCATTACACAGGTCAGCGGTATCTATGGGATGCGGCCTATATAGATAATACGACAGGACGGCCGGTCGCTGGTGGCCAGTCCGCTACTCCGCCTGCTAATTCCCATTTGGAAACGCAGGCCCAAGCCGATGCGCGCCGAGATGCTTCGATCACTGCGCTCAATCAGATGGAGGTATACCTTGCGGGCAAAGGCTATTTCACAGCATGGAACTACGCGGCGGGACCGACAACGATATCGGCGCTACAGACCCCTGGCCAATATCTGGCCAACCCCATTCAGCCTGATCCAGCGAGCGTGTATGACTATCGCACCGCCCCGCCGATGCAGGGCTTTGCAGTTACGTCCAATACTCAGTCGAAAGGCTATGAGTTCGAATTCGTGGCCAATCCGCTTCCAAACTGGCGCGTGGCATTTAATGCCTCAGAGACCACAGCTGTCCGCTCTAACATTGGTGGTGCAGCGCTCGATCAATTAGTGACGTACCTGGACGGAGTGATGGCTGGGCCCGGTGGTGATTTGGTTCGGTTTAACTCCGATTATTCCGCCGCGAACGAGCTGCGGAATGATTGGAATCCCTGGCGCGGCAAATACACCCTGTTGAAGCTGCAGGAAAACACGGATTCGCCGGAGCTCCGCAAATGGCGCTACAACTTTGTCACCAACTACGCGTTTACCCGCGGCTTCCTTAAAGGCGTTGGCGTTGGCGCTGGCTACCGTTGGCAGGACAAAGTCGTCATCGGTTATCCGGTAATCCCAGACCCGGTCAATTCGGCTTTGGCCAGCTTCGATCTGAGCAAACCCTATTACGGCCCGTCGGAAGACGCGGCCGATCTCTGGGTCAGCTACGAGCGTAAGCTGACGGACAAAGTGAATTGGAAGATTCAGCTCAACGTGTATAACGTTGGGAAGAAGGATAAGCTCATCCCGATCTCAGTTGAGCCGGATGGCCATACCTGGGCCTCAGCGCGCATCGCGCCGACTCAGGAGTGGCAGTTGACCAATACGTTCTCGTTCTAATCTCTTAGTGAAGTTCAAGGCCGCCTTCCCCATCGAGGGCGGCCTTTTTTATTCACGATTTAGCGGGTAAGACTCTGCCATTATTGGTTGATCGAAGCGCTCAGTTTTCAGACGCCGTTGGCATCCGCGCGGGGACAAGTAATGGTGGTCAACGCTCCTCGGCTTGTAGGTCTGAAAAGCACGGGTATCGTGCCTGCAAGAAGCTCGTAAAACGCTGCTGAGAACGATGTAGTCCTTTTCTCTAATGATTCTCCCCGCGATTACCTCGAACTCCGGTTCCAAATGGCGCCTTTTTCTCAGCGCGACACTGTTGGTACTGTGCGGCGTTTCGCTGCATGCTGCATTGGGTGATGCACCGGTCGTTACCTTCACATTGGAAAAAGGAGCGCTGGCGATTGTAGAAAACAAGACCGTGGCGCCGATAGTAGTCGAGGCCAGCGACTGGCCCGGTGTGCGCCGCGCGGCTGGCGATCTGCAGGCTGATTTCGAACGCGTGACCGGTTTAAAACTCTCTCTTTCCGGGAATGTTTCTGGCCAGCAAAAAACGGCTGTTTTTATCGGCACGCTCGGCCGTAGTCCGTTGATTGACGAACTTGCTCACACCGGTAAAATTGACGTCACAGCTATCGCCGGCAAGTGGGAAGCGTTTGTGCTTCAAGTCGTCGACAAGCCACTGCCGGGTGTTGACCGTGCGCTCGTTATTGTCGGTAGCGACAAGCGAGGCACGATCTACGGTATCTACGAACTTTCCGAGCAGATCGGCGTGTCGCCGTGGTATTGGTGGGCCGACGTACCCGTGACGCATCACGACTCCATTTTCGCCAAAACCGTTCGCTTGGTCGAAGCTGGTCCGGCGGTGCGTTACCGCGGTATTTTTCTCAACGACGAAGCTCCCGCGCTAGCCGGGTGGGCGAAGGAAAAATTCGGCGGATTAAATAGTGCTTTTTACGCTAAGATCTTCGAGCTCCTCCTGCGTCTGCGCGGAAATTATCTTTGGCCGGCGATGTGGTACAATGCCTTCAACGAAGACGATCCTGCGAACGCGTCTCTTGCCGATGAGTATGGGATCGTCATGGGTACATCGCATCACGAGCCAATGTTGCGCGCGCAGCAGGAGTGGAAACGCCACGGGAGCGGACCGTGGAATTACAAGACAAACGGCGATGTCCTTCGTCAGTTTTGGACCGATGGCGTCCGTCGTAATCACGCTTTTGAAAGCATCGTGACGGTCGGAATGCGCGGCGACGGTGATGAGCCGATGAGCGAAGAGGCAAACGTCGCCTTACTTGAAGGCATCGTGGCTGACCAACGCGCTATCCTGGCCCGCGAAGTCAACCCCGATGTCACGAAGGTTCCTCAGCTCTGGGCGCTCTACAAAGAAGTGCAGGAATACTACGAGCGCGGCATGCGGGTGCCGGACGACGTTACGCTGCTCTGGTGCGATGACAACTGGGGCAATATCCGTCGCCTGCCTACATCTGCCGAACGCACACGTTCTGGCGGGGCGGGAGTGTATTATCATTTCGACTACGTGGGTGGGCCGCGTTCCTACAAATGGCTCAATACAGTGCCTATCTCCAAAACCTGGGAGCAGATGAACCTGGCTTGGAATTACGGTGCCGATCGCATTTGGATCGTCAACGTCGGTGATCTCAAGCCGATGGAATTCCCGATCGAATTTTTCCTGAGCCTCGCCTGGTCGCCTTCGCGCTGGTCTCACGAAAAACTCGCCGAGTTTGGGCGCCTTTGGGCCGCCCGCGAGTTTGGGGTCGAGCATGCGACCGAAATCGCCGAACTCGTCGAAACCTATACAAAGTACAATGGTTGTCGCAAACCCGAGATGCTCTCGCCGGAGACATTTAGCTTCGTGAACTATGGTGAAGCGGAACGCGTTTTGACGGAGTGGCAAGAGCTGCGTGATCGCGCGGAGCGTATCGGCACCAAATTGCCCGCGTCTATGCGCGATGCCTATTTCCAACTCGTGCTCTGGCCCATTAAGGCCTGCACGGTCGTCAACGAGCTCTACATTACTGCGGGTCGCAACCGGCTATACGCTGTTCAAGGTCGCGCGTCGACCAACGAACTCGCTAATCGCGTGATGGAGCTTTTTTCCGCCGATGAGGAACTCACGCGCATATATAACGATGATCTTTCCGGAGGAAAATGGCGGCACTTTGCCGATCAAACACATATCGGCTATACCTATTGGCAGCAGCCTGTGCACAACGCCATGCCGGCTGTCACCAAACTTCAACTACCGAAGGATGCGATGCTGGGCGTTTCGATGGAATGTAATCTCAGGGCCTTTCCGACGGACGATCCTAATCAGTTCAAAGTGCAGCTTCCGCCGCTAATGCCGGATGGTCCGCCCACGCGTTGGATCGATGTTTTTAACCGTGGACTTACGCCATTTGCCTTCGAGGCTACTGCAAGCGAGCCATGGATCAATCTCTCGCTTACCAAGGGCGAAATCACGTTGGAGCAGCGGCTGCAGGTCAGCGCTGATTGGTCGCGTGTGCCGGTCGGCGAGCACCGCGTTAAAATTTCCATTCGCGCTCCGCAGCTTGGACAAACGTTCACGGTTGACCTTCCTGTCTCTCGCCCCTCGGAACAGCCTCCGATTGATTTCAAAGGTTTTGTCGAAGCAGACCGGCAGATCGCGATCGAGGCGGAGCATTGGTCGCGGGTAGTGAAAGGTGATATTGCTTGGCATGTGATCGCCGGGTTTGGTCGCACGCTTTCTGGTGTAACGCCGATGCCCGTCGATGCGCCGAGCCGTCAACCTTCGGCTGATTCAGCGCGTCTAGAATACGATCTATTTATCCACTCGGCTGGCGAAGCGAACGTACAGCTCGTCGTGGCGCCAACGCTTGAGTTTGTGCCGGGCCGCGGGCTGCGTTGTGCGGTTTCGCTCGACGATGGTTCACCGCAAATCGTCGATCTGCTCGCAGATAAATCACAAATAGGTTGGGAGCGCGCAGTGTCAGACGCGGTGCGACAGGTGAATGCTGGAAAATATGAGATTACAAAACCTGGCCGCCATGTATTGAAATTCTGGATGGTCGATCCCGGCGTGGTGTTAGAACGTATAGTGGTTGATTTTGGCGGAGTAAGGCCGAGCTACTTTGGACCGCCAGAAAGCGTCCGCTTCGGGCGTTAAATTGGATCCCCAATTGTACGGATTCTGATAGGGTAGGGTTGATCGATCTCTCTCGTTCGATGGGGGAAATGCAGAGCATTGCCCCTCGATAGAGGACGCCAAACCACACGACAGGTTTGGCGTCGACGTGCGCGTTACGGTTCTAGACGCGTATGCATACCCACGACTCCGCCGGTGAAATGCATGCCGCCGCCGGCAGCGTTCGTAGTGATTGCGGTGAGATCGGCATTAGCCGCAAGTGTTTGCCATTTGCCGTCGTGAGGCTTGAACGAAAATTCGCCGATTAGCTGGTTGCCGGATAAGCGAAGCTCAAGTTCCTTTGTCTCCGAAAGCGGTGTTTGGGCAACGATCTCGGCGGCCGAACCATTAGAGCGCTCTAGAAAAAGTGTGAGCCCGTCCTTGGTGCGTTTCACGCCGAGGTAGTAGTAATGGCTTTCGTTTTGAAATGCGACGAGTCCGGCGGAAACGCCGACAGTTTCGGGAACTGAAAGGGCGGTGGTTGCCTCAAACTTCGCGTGTTGCAGGCGTCGCGCTAAGAATGATGGGTTGCCTTTGCCCGAAATGGTCTCCGCGCTTGGTGTCAGGCTCAGGTGTCCTTTGGGATTTCCGAGACTCCACCACGTTTGGTGTGGTGTACGCAGCATCAGCCAGAGCGATGCAAGGCGTTCGGAGTCAAACTCGTCACGCCAGGTGAAATTGCCTCCAGTCGGTACGAGTGCCGGGCTGGTAGACGCGACCTTTGGCGCTGGCAGTAGGATTGGCACACGCTCGCCTTTGGGTAAGATCAGAGGCCATCCATCGTCGGTCCACTTAACGGGGAGCAGGAAGGTCTCACGCCCAGTCATTTGGAATCCTTTGGCGAACGGACGGCAGGCGAGGAACACGGCCCACCATTGGCCGTCAGGTCCTTCGACTAGATCGGCGTGGCCAGTTGCGGTGATAGCGTTGGGCACATTCTCATCGAGGTCGCGTTGCGTGAGAATGGGGTTTTTCTCCCACGGAACAAATGGCCCAGTGGGTGATTTGCTGCGCAAAATAACTTGTGAGTGGTTAGTGCTCGTGCCGCCTTCGGCACAACACAGGTAATACCAGCCATTGCGTTTGTAGAGGTGTGGTCCTTCGATCCACACCGGCTTTTTGCTTAGGTCGACGCCACCGTTGACGATGATAGAACGCGGACCGACGAGTTTTCTCGTGGCCAGGTCGAATTCCTGAATCCAAATCGCGCGATGACCTTCATAGAGCGGTTTGTTATCGGGCGGATTGCCGTTATTGACCATCCACGCCTTGCCGGTGTCATCGAAAAACAGCGAGGGGTCGATGCCGTCAAAACCAAGCCACTGTGGGTCAGACCAAGGTCCTGCTGGGTTGGTGGCAGTGACAAAAAAATTGCCGCCTTTGCCGACGTTTGTGCAGACAACGTAAAATGTTCCGTTGTGGAACTGGATTGTAGGGGCAAACAAACCCTGCGTTACACGTTGGCCGGTGAAATCAAGCTGCGTGGGACGATCGATGACGTTGCCGATTTGAGTCCAGTTCACCAGGTCGCGACTATGGAAAATCGGAATGCCGGGGTAATATGAAAAGGTGGAATTGATCAGGTAATAATCATCGCCTACGCGACACACAGCAGGATCAGGATAGAAGCCGGTTAGGATTGGGTTGCGATAATACCCAGCAGGCAACACGTCTGGTGAAGCTTCATCGCTACCTGAATACTCAAACCAGTCGAAAGCGACCGGTGCGGGTTGTGATGCGCGAGCTGCGATTGATAAACCAGCAAAAAGGGCTAGCATAGTGAGGAGTGTTCGGTTTTTCATATTTACGGTTAAGTTATAGCCAAGCTTATTTCGTAGGTGCGAGAGTCCAGTTGTCAGAGCGGAAGGGAGCGGCCGGCAGGCCGGCGCCGTTGTAGAGCGTAGCCAATGGATTGGCTTGCCAAGCATAGCGTACAGCCACGGGCTTTGACACTTGTGGAGACGAGACGATGACGGTGTCACCATCTATATGCGCCTCTGCCCAGTGCCATTGACGATCTTCGCTAGCCACGGCGAACTCGCCGAGCTTGGCACCCTTTACGACCAGACCGCCGTCGATCCCTGTGTAGCGGATGCGTAGCGCGCCGGGTAACACTTCGAGCTTGGCGAAGGTTGGGCCAGTGCAGACGGCTTCGTGTCGGTGGTAAACATTCTTCAGCGCGAGAAGTGCGAGGCGCTCGCCGACAGGCTGTTTATCTATGGGGTGAATATTGTCGGCGTCGCCCGTGTCGACGGTGACTGCGAGTCCTGAGTTTGGCACCGTCTGTGCGGTGAACGCCTGTGCTTCGCGGATTTGTGTCCAACCGTCGGTTGTTTTCATTGGTTCGGTCTGGCGAGTTGTAAAAGCTGGTAGACTGACAATGTAGAAGGGGAAGTCGCCCTGTCCGAAAGCAGCGCGCCAATCGGCGATCATTGCTGGCAGGAGTGTGCGATACTGCGACGCTTTTAACTGGTTAGCTTCACCTTGATACCAAATCACTCCGGTGAGCGCGAGCGGCGTCAACGGGCGGATCATGCCCAAAAATAGCACGGACGGCATTGTGGGATAGTTCTCATACCCTAGTGGCAACGGGTGAGGCGCCCGAGCATCGACGCTGACCATTCCTTTCCAATTCCCTTCTAGTGCAACGCTGGATCCGTCGCCGAAAACGATCTTCAGATCTGCGGCCGGATTTATAAATCCGCCGTCAGGTTTGGTCTTGAGGACACGGATGGTAATTTGGTTTTTGCCGGGATGAAGCACGCCATCGCCGATTGCATAGACACGTGGGTTTTCGACCCAAGAGCTAGCGCCAATCCAGCGGCCGTTGATGTAGATAGTATCCATTTTCTCAACGACACCGAGGAGAATCCTGGCTGTCCCAGAAGGCAACGAAGTGGGCAATTCGATCTCACGCCGAAACCAGCAGACAGAAGGATAATCAGGCACTCCCAGATCGGCGAACGCGGATTTAAGCGAGGTCGCCTTCCAAGCGGAATCGTCGAACTGGGTGGTGTTCCATCCCTCCTTTTGGCCGCGATCATATTCGTCGTACCAATGACTGATGTAATTCCCATACTGCTCACCTCCAAGCCCCTTCAATCGCTCCATTTCGTCGAGCGCAGGAATAAAATCGGGCATCCGGCGCAGGGAATCGGGGTTCATCCACGTCTCAGCGGGTGTGCCGCCCACGGCGCTCTGGATTAACCCAATCGGCACGCCGGTCTCGGCATTGATTTTTCGACCGAAATAATAGGCGACGCCGGAGAAACCACCTTCTGTCGTGAACGCTTCAGGTGTGCAGATGCGCCATTTGCCCTGTGGTGCGGCGGCTGGACTGTAAGCGGATTTCGAACCAACGCGGAAGAGGCGAATGGCAGGCTGGTTCGCCGCTTGCGCTTCGGCGGCGCCGTTACGCGCATGGTTTAAACCGAATTCCATATTCGACTGTCCGCCACACAACCATACATCACCGACAAGAATGTCGTCGAACGCGGCCTGCTGTGGGCCGTCAACCTTGAGGACATAAGGACCACCGGCCGGCGGCGGTACGAATTCGGCTTGCCAGCGGCCGTCAGCTGCGGCGAGGACAATAATTTTTTTGGCGGCGATTTCTACGCGAACTTCTGCACCGGGCTTAGTCCAGCCCCAAATCTTATTGGGTTTGCCGCGTTGGAGTACCATGTGGTTGCCGAAAACAGGGCTGACAAATGGCAGCGTTTCTGTATTTTCAGCGAGGACGCGGATCGGCGTCACGCTAACCAAGAGCGTGAGAAATAAGAGGGCGGAATAATATTTAAGCACGTGACAACGGAGACAGGTATTTATGCGATACGAAAGGATGGTTCCAGAAACTCACTTCATGTCGCCGGGATGCCCAGGTACGTAGTGCAGTTGGGATTTCATATAATAGTCTAGAGATCGTTCCGGCGGCTCTACCCCGGCGGGAAGAGGGCGCTTTGAAAATGTCTGAAAATATAACAGACATGCGTCGCGCCAAATGCGTGCGTCGCGTTCCTGGCGGCGCAGCAGTGCTGCGACGTATTCGAAACGTTCTCGGTCAATGTGCTGCTCTAGGGAATTCCAAGTTTTTATCCAGGTGCGAACGTCATCTACTCCAGCTTGGTAATGCAGGCAAATCTCATCCCACAAGGGACGACCTGAGCGGAGCGGAAAATCCCACGGCAGGTGATGGAACCAGAGGAGAAGCGTTTCTGGACACTGCTTTGGATCGCCGAGTATTTTGGCTACTTCGGGATGGTATTGTGCCACGGCGTTGGAGCCTGTTTTCGAACGATCGAACCCGATGCCATCTGCGGCGGCTCGATGATAATATACAGAATTCCAGTCAGCGCGTGCAAGATTATCGACCCAAGGGCCTGGCCCATAGTGATGGCCCTCAGCCATGATGTGGTGCAAACCTAATGGCATCGAGTAATTGACCACTGTCTCGCGGGACCGGAGCAGCATTGCGACGAGAGGCTGCACGACGGCGGGCTCGTTTGAGAATGTCATCCGTGTCCACTCCTCGGCGATTTTGCTGCTTGAGAGAGTGTGGTCCCAAGCCAGGCGGCCAAAGGCGAACCAATTAGCTGCGGCAAGAGGATGACCGGTCCAGTTGCGGCTGTTACCGGTGTTGGCGACTCCCGCGATGGCCGAATCGACATGATGATCGACGCTGCCGTCGATCACTCGAGCAACGGTCGAGCCGGCGCCAGACGCAAATGTATCGGAGTCCATCGTTTCTTTCCACATCGGAGCGAGGAAGGCGAGTTGGGTAGAGACGCCGAGATATTCCTGTGTGATTTGAAGTTCGAGCGTGAGGGGCGTGTGCGGCATCGCACCAAATAGCGGATGAAAGGGCTCGCGCGGCATGAAATCGATCGGCCCATTTTTGGCTTGGACGAAAACGTTGGGGTGGAACTTTCCATCGAGTGGCGTGAATTCGTTATAGGCCTGTTTTGCCCGATCTTCAGGAACTTCGTTGCTATAAACAAATGCCCGCCACATCACCACGCCGCCATGTGGCGCCAGAGCATCAGCGAGCGTGTTTGCGCCGTCGGCGTGAGTTCGCTTGTAGTCTTGGGGACCGGGTTGGCCTTCAGAATTTGCCTTAACAAGGAAGCCGCCGAAATCGGGCACATAGCGATAAATCTCATCCACCTTGTTTTTCCACCAAGCTTGAACCCCGGGGTCGAGAGGGTCGGCGGTCTCGAGGCCTCCGATTTCTTTTGGTGCGCTAAACCGAGCTGAAAGATAAACTCGGATACCGTAAGGACGGAACACGTCTGCTAAGGCGGCGATTTTCACCAAGTATTCCTCGGTGAGTATAAAAGCGCTAGCGTTGACGTTGTTTAGGCATACGCCATTTATGCCAATCGAAGCACAGGCACGCGCATAGTCGGTATAGCGAGGTTCGAGATAATCTGGCAGCGTGAACCAATTCCAAAATGAGGCGCCTGCGTAGCCGCGTTCGATAGTGCCAGTTAGGTTGTCCCAGTGGTTAAGCAGACGGCGGTGAATTTTCGGAGCGTCAGAAAAATTTAGGGAGGCTACTGGTTGCGTTGTCTGCACGAGGCGCAGAAGCGCGAATACGCCGTAAAGCGCGCCGACATCGTTGTTGGCGCTGATGTTAAATGTCTTTTGATTTGGGTCTGATCGAAGGTTGAAGCCTTCATCGCCAATTCCTGCGGTCGGGCCTTTTGCCTTTTCAATTTTAATTCTTGGCTTTTGCCCGAGGAGCCCGTTGAGGCCGATTTCAAGTTCGGTGCGTGCCGCAGCAATCGTCAATGACTCCGCGCCAGTGGGTGTAATTAAAACAATTTGGCCGAGTGCAACTGCATAGGTAGTGCGTAGAGAGGAATCAGCGACGGGTTCGTAGCGGAGCCACAGGCGATAGCCGTCTTCGGCGTGGGTCGGTATCGTAACGGCGATAGCGGAGAGAAGCGGCAGCAAACGGAGTAAAAGGCGGAGTTTCATGGCAAGCGGGGTAAAGGCTATGGAGTATGTGGACGGTAAATTTGGTAACGACCGCCTGTCTGCATCAAGGCGAGGAAATACAGCAGACCGTCATAATAACGTTCGCGACCGGAGGGGATGGGCATGTCCCAAAGGCGTTGAACGAAGAGTTTCGCATCAGCGGAATTGGCGGCAAGCGCGCCCACGGCGGCCATAGCGGGCAGGCCGGGCGAATAGTCGGTAGTCAGTGGTTTTCCAGCGAGCGTGTAGTTGTTGGACGGTTTTGGGCCTTGGGCTGCTAGGAAGGCTAGCACGCGATTGCTCTGCTCGATCTGCCACGGATCTCGCCCGAACCAAGACCAATCGAGAGCGACGTTGCTGATTGTACGGTAGGCATCGAAGAGGAAATTATCGTGCCCGCCACGGGCGTAAGGCGTGCCGTCAAAACTAGCGTAGTCCGGCATCAATCCGGTGACTGGGTGCGCTGTCGCGTGGAAGAGTTTTCTGCTCACTTGAGCTGCCTCGGCCAGAAACGCGCGATCAGCCGGATCGGCTGCCCAGCGCGACCACAGTTCGTAGAACGCCGGCAAATGATAAGACGGATCGGTGAAATGGCTGGCCGGGCCGTTGGGCACGAAAACGATTTGCTTTTGTTCGCGGTTGAACATCGGGGCAGGCGAGGCGGCGGCACCGTCATTATTGTTCAGCATACGATGGAGGAGTGTCTGCGCTTCGGCCTCGTAGTTGAATATACCTCCTCCGTTTCCCCAACGATGTGCGGCAAAGAAAAGTGCCATGACGAACCATTCCTCACCGTCAGGTGCCGGACCGGCGTGAATCTGCGTGCCATCGTAGCGGCAGTGCCAGGCGAAATAGCCGGCAAACGGACCGTCCGGGTGAAACATGTAGTGCTTTGTCCATTTCCAGATGCGGTCGAACTCGGGTCGATTGTTCATTTGAACGGCGAGCATCATGCCGTAGGATTGGCCCTCGGTTCGGACGTCGTCGTGAGCGATGTCAGGCAAGTAGGTCATGCCATCGGCCGTGGTGTAAAAAAGCCGTTCCGCCGCCGGGTCGCCGACTGTGAATTGGTGCCACACGGCCGCGAGCTTGGCATCGAGTTCGGCTTCGGTCTTGCCGAGATGTTCAGAAAAAAGATTCCGGTAATGGCCGGACTCGAAAGCGGGGGATTGATCAGGGGCGGCGGAGAGCACGACGTTTAATGCAAGGATGCAACCAACGAAAAAGGGCTTACCGAAGGTCATAGCGAAGAAATGGAGGCAGGGTGTAACACGAGCAAACTGACACACGAAAAAGAAAGAGACGAGGCGTTCAGAGAGAAAGTTTCTGGTGACACGTTTTATTTGCCGCACCCGATAATCTCGAAGCCGCCGCCCACTTGAAGGAGCGACATAAAATAGAGCAAACCATCGTAGTAACGATAACGTCCGCTCGGAATAGGTGCATCCCAAAGACGCTGCACAAAAGGGCGTCCGATCGATTCGTCGGCGGCAAGCGCGCCGACTGCCGCCATTGCGAAAAGGCCGACCGATGAGTCTTTCGATAGCGGCTTGCCGTCGAGTGTGAACTGATTGGCGCAGGAAGGCCCCTGTTGATTTATAAAAGTGAGCACGCGGTTGGATTGCTCGACCTGCCAGGGATCCTGCCCGAACCACGCATGATCGACAGCGACATTGGCAATCGTCCGCCAGGCGTCGAAACGGAAATCCCCTTTTTCTCCCGGGCGTGGCGTGCCATCGAAATCCGCGTATTCCGGCATGAGCCCGGTTTTGGGATGCGCGGCGCGTTTGAAAAAAGCGCGACTTTCGTTTGCGCAAATAGCCCAGAAACGACGCCCGTCCTTGGTCTTGTCCCAGCGAGCCCAAAGTTCGTAGAACGCAGGAAGGTGGTACGATGGATCGGTGAAGCGGCTGGCTTCCTTAGTCGGAGCGAAAACCACTTGCCGATGTTTCGAATTGAAGATGGCAGCCAGTTCGTCACTGCGGTTGTCTTTGCGCATGGCGTCGAGTAGGGCCTGCGCCTCGGCTGCGTAATTAAAAATACCCTCGCCCGAACCCCAGCGATGCGCGGCGAACAGCAAAGCCATGGCGAACCATTCTTCACCGTCACTCGCGGAACCTGGATCAATCTTGGCTCCGTCAAAGCGACAATGCCAGGCAAAGTAACCCCGTCGTGGCCCGTCAGGATGGTACATGTAGTTTTTGGTCCATTTCCAGAGTTGGTCGAACTCGGTGCGCTTGTTGAGCTGCACCGCGAGCATTAGGCCATAAGACATCCCTTCGCTGCGCACGTCGACGTTTCCCGTGTCGGCGATGTAGGCCATGTCGCCGCCCACCGGATA
>Ga0302322_100000428_pt1 | contig 32182 bp, 30 predicted proteins | sample Fen_T0_2_FD_203757 | JGI IMG/M metagenome (GOLD analysis project Ga0302322, IMG submission 203757) | Peat permafrost microbial communities from Stordalen Mire near Abisko, Sweden - Fen_T0_2 | ecosystem: Environmental > Terrestrial > Soil > Wetlands > Permafrost | place: Sweden: Abisko...
GCCTTTCAGGACGCGCATGAAACCGGCAAGGACGATTAAATCCACATTTGCCGCCGACAAGGCCGCCACGAAGGCGCGCTCGGCGTCTTCATCCAGCTTGGTGCGAAATTTGCCGGGGGCGATGAATTGTGCGGGCAGGTTGCGCGTACGGGCGTGGGCCAGAATGCCGGCTTCGGCGACATCGCTGAGGACAATGCCGATTTCCGCTGGAATTTTGCCGGCGGAAATGGCATCGGCAATGGCCACGAAATTGGAGCCCTGGCCGGAACCGAGGATGCCGAGTCGAAATGTATTGCTCACCGCAATTGAAATAGCAGAGCGACCGGCCAAAAAAAAGCGGAAAGGAAGAAAGGCCAAGGCCGCCAGTTCTGGAACTGCTTGGGCGGCGGGGCGGCGACAGGGCACAAAATTTTCCCGCCCGCCATTTGCAACCGCCTGCGCAGGGGTCATTTCAAAGGATCGGCCGCGGCATAGCTGCGAACAAAGGTCATCAGTTCCTTTTCGTTCAAATCGGAAACCGCCCAAAAAGTCATGCCGGCGTCCGACCAGTGGATGACCTGATACCCCTGAATGGCCGTCAGCGGCACGGGCTGGGGATGATTTTCCGAGGCCGGCCAGATGAAAAGATTGATAATATGTTTCTGTCGTTGAAAAACGAGCGCCGAGACGCTCCGGCCAGCCAGATAGTCCAACCGGCCGCCAATGAGGGGGAAATCCAAGGCGGCCAGGTTTTTAACCGGCGGCGAAAAATCGAGTTTTCCATTAAACCAGGGCTTGACCGTGTGCTGGTCGGTGGAAACGACATCCAGGGCATGACTGGCCATCAGCGAACGCACGTGGCTGGCAACAATTTCCCGGGCGAGCCGTTGCTCCGCCGTGGGCAGATTCAGGGTTACCGTCAAGGCCAGCGCCAGGCAGGCGACGGCGACGCTGGAGGTGGCCGCCGTCAGCCAGTTCCAACTGCCAAAACTCCAGCGCGGCCGGGCTGCCCGTGGCGAAGGCAATTCAGCTTTCAGGCGGCGGCGCAGTTCGGCCGGCGCGGGAAAGAATAGCGCGTCCTGTTGCAGGGACTTTTTCAAGGTTTGCGCGTTGCGCCAGACCTGCGCACAGGCGGAACAGTCGTGCACATGACTTTCCAGCGCCAAAACCCCGGCGGCGTCCAGTTCACCGTCGACGTAAGGAGCAATGAGCGGTCTGGCTTGCTGGCAATTCATGATGGGCCTCCGGGTTGGAATTCGCCGGCGAGCAGTTTATGCAACTGTTTCCGGGCGCGCGAGAGGCGCGACATGACCGTGCCCACGGGCACAGCGGACAGGTCGGCGATTTCTTTGTAACTGAATCCTTCCATCTCGCGTAAAACGACAATTTCCCGGAACTCAACCGGCAAGGCATCAATGGCGCGGCGTACGGCGGCGGCATCGGCGACGCGCAAATTGACTGCTTCCGCGTTGACAGAAACGTCTTCGACAGCCAGCGCCTCGTCGTCCAGTCCACCGACCGCTTCCGCCGGCCGATTTTTCAGCAGCCAGTTGTAAAACGTGTGGCGGACAATCGTGAGCAGCCAGGCCCGCGCGTTATCGCCGCGAAAACCGCCGAAAAACTTGAACGCGCGCAGGCAGGCTTCCTGCGCCACATCCTGTGCGTCGTGGTCGTTGCCGGCGAGCCAGCGCGCGAGGTTGTAGGCCGCATCGAGATGCGGCAGCACGGTTTGTTCAAACAATTTCAGTTGTTCGCGTTCGTCCACTGGAACCAGTTTTCGGCCATCACGTCATATGGCAAGACCAATTTGCCCGGCATTTTATTCCCGAAAGATATTTTATTTCGCGGGAATAAATTCGCGGCGCCCCCGGTCTGGAGCACGGAACACATTAACCTATGCCAAAGAACAACCAAAAAACAAATCCCAGGCGGATCCAAGAAACGCGCTTCCTGACGGCGGACGGCGAACACATTGACCACAATCTCGAAAACGACGGCGTTGACCGGCGGGGCTTTTTGAAATGCATGGCGTGGGCCGGCACCGGCATGTTGTGGACGGTCAGCGGCGGCGTGCTCGCCTCAAAAATTCTGGCCCCGCCCGCGGCGGCCGCGGCCGAAAGCGTGACGGGAGATTTCAGCTTCGTACAAATCAGCGACAGCCACATCGGTTTCAACAAGCCGGCGAACCCGGATGTTGCCGCCACGCTGAAGCAGGCCATCGCCAAAATCAACGCGCTGCCGGTCGCGCCGGATTTCATCCTGCACACCGGCGATCTCTCGCATCTATCAGAGGCGGAGGAATTCGACACCTTGGATCAACTGCTCAAAACCGCCAAAACCGGGAAGATATTTTACGTTCCCGGGGAGCACGATGTGATCAGCGACAACGGCAAGGAATACCGGGCGCGCTATGGCAAAGGCACCCAGGGCAGCGGCTGGTTTAGTTTTGACCAGCGGGGGATTCACTTCATCGGCCTGGTCAATGTCCTGAATATTGCCGAAGGCGGGCTGGGCATTTTGGGCGAGGATCAACTCGCCTGGCTGAAGGACGATGTCAGCCGGCTGGCGAGCAGCACACCGGTGGTGGTGTTCGCGCATGTACCGCTGTGGTCCATCTATCCGGAATGGGGCTGGGGCACCAAGGACGCGGAACAAGCGCTGGGGTATCTGAAAAGATTTGGTTCGGTCACCGTGCTCAACGGTCACATCCATCAGGTGTTTAAAAAGATCGAGGGCAGCGTCACGTTTCATACGGCGACGTCCACGGCTTTTCCCCAACCGGCGCCCGGGGCGGCGCCCAAACCGGGCCCGATGAAAGTTGCGCCGGAAGTGCTGCCCACCGTGCTGGGCATCACGGAGGTGAATTATATGGAGACGAATCACAGCCTCGCCGTAGTGGATGCGAAACTCGGCTGAACCGCGCACGACATGCACATGGATACAGCAATCTGGTCGCGCCTGCATGGTGGCGCGACCCACTTTCCCATCGCCCTGCTGGTCGTGTCGCTGGTTTTCGACCTGGCGGGATTCTGGTGGCAAAACGATCGCCGCCGGCGGGACCTGTGCGCGGTCGGATTTTATTCCCTGCTCATCGCGGCGGCGGCGGCACCCGCCGCCGTGCTATCGGGCATCGCCTTGAGCAAAGGGCAACTTTTAGGTAGCGGCCGGCTGGCGCTGCATCACTATTTCATCTGGCCGGCGTTCGGCCTGCTGATGGGGCTGGCCGCGTGGCGGTTGGTCGTGCGAGAAAAGGCGTCGCGGCGTGCGTTTGGTGGGTATCTGCTGCTGCTGGGCCTCGCCACAGCGGCCATGTTGGGAGCCGGTTATTGGGGCGGCGAAATGATCATTGGTAATTAAGCGGCTACCATGAAGTTACCGCTCCAACTCAAAGCCATCAGTCTGGCGGTGATTTCAGCTTGTGCCGCCCTCTCGCTCGCCGTGGGCGCCGGCAAACTGTTTCAATCCGCACCGGCGTCAGCCATTGCGCCGACCGGCGGCGAAAGCGGTTTGGTGAGTCCACCACCAGGCACACTGGCGGGGGAGGGTTATCAGTTATTCCTGCTCAATTGTGCCCACTGCCATGGCAGCGATGCCCGGGGTGATGAGGGCCCCAATCTGCACGGCGTGACGAAATCCGACGAACGCATCGCCGCGCTGATCAAAAGCGGAATCAAGGGAGAAATGCCAAAGTTTGGGTCCAAACTCAACGAGGCCAACATAAAAGCGCTCATTGCGTTCGTCCGGTTTTTAAAATAGTACACGATTCAATACATTTACAAATGGGGGGCAACGGAGACAGCATAGGCGGCCGGATGCGGCCCGCAGCCGACCAGTCACCGGGGGGCTGCGCGGCTGCCACAACTCCAAACAACCGGGGCATCAAATGGCCGTAAGGCGTAGAAAAATGTCCGTTTTTGCCGCTGGGCGGACATATTATATTGGTGAGCGCATTTTTTTTGAAACAAACCGGTCACGACGGTGTCATATCACACATGGATTCACGTCGAGGGCATAAAGGATATAGAGGGTTCACGTTGATTGAACTGCTGGTGGTCATTGCGATTATCGCGATTTTGGCGGCGTTGTTACTGCCGGTGCTTTCGCGGGCCAAGCAGCGGGCACAGGGGATCATCTGCCTGAATGGCGGCAAACAACTCATGCTGGCCATGACAATGTATGGCGGCGATAACAGTGATTTTTTCCCGCCGAATCCCGACGACGCCACGACGATGCCCGGCTACAACTGGTGCAGCGGCAATGTGGCGGAGGGCGGGCCCTATGAGTTTAATCCCGATGGGCTCAAGGACCCGGCACAAAATCTCCTGGTCACCTACCTGGCGGGCGTTACTTCCATATATCATTGCCCGGGCGACCGGCGCAGCGGAACTTACACGGGCAGCGACCCGAACCTGCAGGGGCATAATGTGCCGGCAGCCAGAACTTTTTCCATGAACCAGGCCGTGGGGACAATCGATCCGGGATTCAATGCCGCCGGCCCGGGGCCGGCCTCGGCCAACACGCACAGCGGCAAGCCGACGCTGCCGGTCAACGGCCCGTGGTTAAACAATAATTATACGCATCACCGCAACTCGCCGTGGCTGACTTACGGCAAGTTCACGAGCATGAACACCCCCGGCCCGGCCACGACGTGGGTCTTGCTGGACGAAGACACTCTAAACCTGAACGATGCGGCGTTCGCGTTTGGCATGGAATACCCTGTCTGGATTGACGTGCCCGGCGCGTATCACAATTCCGGCTGCGATTTTGCCTTCGCCGACGGTCATTCCGAAGCCCACAAATGGCGGATGGGCGGCCGCAAGCAGAACCCCGGAGCGATGATCAGCAATGCCCTGGACAAGCAGGACTGGCTCTGGATGCGTGAGCGCACTTCGGCCGACGCCACGGGCACCATGCCGGCCCCCGTGCTGTAGCCAGGCCGCGCTTTCCGGCCGGGGTAAAATTTCTTTTCGTGATCGCCAGCTGAAGTTACGGCCAGGCTGGCGAAACGGCCAATCCCGCCATCCCCTGCCCCGCAGTCCTGCCCGCCAAGCATTCCTTCTCACGCAAACTGTAATTAGAAATTTTTGTCGGTTTTCGCGCGTGGGCGGCGGCTATATAATAAAGACTCTCATGGAAGACCGCGAATTATTGCAGGAATATGTCGAGCGCCATTCGGAAAACGCTTTTGAGGAACTGGTCAGGCGGCATGTGGATTTGGTTTACGCGACGGCCTTTCGCCAATTGGGGGAATCACAGGCGGCGGAGGATGTCGCCCAGTCGGTCTTCATTCTGCTGGCCCGCAAGGCCAAATTCATCCGCGAGGGCAATGCGCTGCCGGGGTGGCTGTACCGTGCCGCCTGTTTGACCGCAGCCAGCACCCGGCGGACGGAACGACGCCGGTACCAGCGCGAAACCGAAGCCATGAACCAAATTGACGCACCGACGGAGCCCGGCCCGAAATGGGAGGACATCGCCCCGCTGCTCGATGAAGCGATGCAGCGACTGAATCAAACGGAGCAGAATGCGATCGTGTTGCGCTATTTCCAGGATCGTAACTGGCAGGAAGTGAGCGCCGCGCTGCAATTGAAGGAAGACGCGGCGCAAAAGCGGGTCAGCCGGGCGCTGGAGAAACTCCGGGCGCACTTGATCCGCCGGGGCGTGGCGGCCTCCACCACGGTGATCGCGTCGCTCATGGCGGCGCATGCGGTCCAGGCGGCGCCGGCCGGTTTGGTGTCCACTTTCACCGCCGCCTCCCTGGCGGGGGCCACGGCCGGGGCGCCCGGCCTGATTTCAACGCTGATCGAAACCATCCTTATGAAAAAAACCACCTGTATGCTATTGGGAGCGGCGCTGGTCGCCGCCGTCACCATTCCCCTCGTTGTCTCCAAGGCCGGCCCGCCGGGAGCGGCGGCAGCGGTTAGCCCGGCGAGCCTGCGCCAAGGATTGGTGCTGCATTTTGCCTTTGACGAGGCCGAACCGGGGGACAAGGTCACCGACGGCAGCGGCGCGGGCAATGATGGCCGGGTGGTGGGCGCCAAATGGACCGCGGGCGGGAAGCAGGGCGGCGCTTTTCAATTTGCCTCGCCGAACCAATATATCCAGGTGCCCAACCAGGCCTCGCTGAATCCGGCGCAGATCACGCTCGCCGCCTGGATCAAAACCAGCCGCAATGACGATACCTGGCGGCGGATCTTCGACAAGAGTTATACCCATGGATATGCCCTGAGCGTGGGCGGCGGCCACACCCCCGGCTCCCTCTTCAAGGGCCGGGCCGTCATGGAGCTTGGCTGGGACCTGAAAACCGATACGTGGAGCGACCAACCCGTAACCGATGGCCAGTGGCATCACGTGGCGACGACTTACAACGGCACGGAGGAATTCATCTATGTGGACGGAGTACGACAACAGCAGGTGGCACGCTGGCCGGGAAAAGTAACCACCAATGCATTCGACCTGACCATTGGCATCAACCGGGTGAATCCCAATCCCCAGTACGATGAAGTCGGGGCCTCGTTCGAAGGGCTGATCGATGAGCCCATGATCTGGAATCGCGCGCTTTCGGAAACGGAGGTTGCCTTTTTGTTTAATTCACAGAATGGCACGCCCGCCGGAACGGGTTCCCGGTAAGCCGGAACGGCTTTTGGCCCCGGGCAAAGGCTCACTTTTCGAGGTGCCCGGCGGAACGGGGCGCGGCGGGCAGCGGCCCGGGGCAAAGCTGAAAGAATAGTTACCCGGCGAGCGCCTGTTCCAAATCTGCCAACAAGTCGGGGAGCGCCTCGATCCCCACGGACAAACGAATCAGGCTGTCCGACACGCCCGCCCGTTCGCGGGCTTCGGCGGTCATGCCGCGGTGGCTGGACATGGCCGGCCGGGTGGCCAAACTCTCCATGCCGCCCAGGCTGACCGCATGCAGGATCAGTTGCAGCCGATCAAGAAACCGGTCGGCCGCCGTTTTTCCCCCGGCCAGTTCGAACGAGAGCAAGGCGCCGCCGTGCCGCATCTGCCGCTGAAAAAGTTCACGTTGGGGATGCGCGGTGAGTCCGGGATAATTGACGCGGGCGACCTCCGGCCGCCGGCCCAGCCACTCCGCCACGGCCAGGCCATTCTGGTTATGGGCGGCCATGCGCAAAGCAAAGGTTCGCATCCCCCGCTGCACCAGCCAGGCATCCAGCGCATTGACGGTACCCCCCAGATTTTTGTGAATGCCGCGCTGCGCGGCCGAGAGCGGCTTTTGGCTGACCAGACAGCCCCCGATCATGTCGGAATGACCATTGAGATATTTGCTGGTGGAATGAACCACCCAGTCCGCGCCAAAATCGAAAGGCCGTTGATTAAACGGGGTCGCGACCGTGTTATCGACGATCACCGGGGCACCGACGGTTTGGGCTTGCGCCACCGTGGCCCGGATGTCGGTCAACCGCAGCAGCGGATTCGAAGGAGTTTCCAACAACACGGCGCCAGCCCGGGCGACCGCCGCGAGCCAGGCGGCGGAATTGGTGGCATCCGCCACTTCAACCGGCACGCGGTAAATCCCGGCCAGCAGGCGTAATAGCTCGGTGCTCCCGCCATAAATATCCTGGTGGGTGACGAGGGGGCCGTCCCGGCCAGCCAGCGCAGCCGTCACGGCGCACAACACGGCGGCGTTGCCGGAACTCGTAACCAGCGCCCCGGCACCGCCCTCCAAATCGGCGATCGTCCCGGCGAGCAGATCCACCGAGGGGTTGCCAAAACGCGAATAGGCGTACCCTGGGCGGGAGCCCGAAAAAATCGCCTCGGCATCGGCCGCCGTGCCCAGGCTAAAGATCGTGCTTTGCGCAATGGGTTGCTGAAAAGGTTCGTTTGTCCGACCGGTTTGGGGACGGCTCGCGCCGCCATGGGCGCAACGGGTGGCCAACTGGTAAGGGGGAATGCTCATTGGAACCAAGAGTGATTTTGGGGGTCAATCATCGTGCCACGAAAATGCCACGAGCGGCGGCCGGCAACAACAATTATGAATGAACCAACCGCCAAACGACGCCGCTTGACCCGGCGCCGCCGCGACGAGCCTGGCTCAATGGCTTCGGAACGCAGCCCGGAGAAACTAAACCGGCACCGGCAAGTCCAGCAGCCCGGCGATGCGTTTTTCCAGCCGGTTTAAATCGAGCGGCTTGGTGAAAAAATCCTCGGCGTTGAGGCAGGCGGTGCGCCGGGTCACATCGCTGGACAGCGCGCTCATGAAAATGACCGGGATTTTTTTGGTGACCGGCTGGCGCTTGAGGATTTCACAGACGGACAGCCCGTCCAGATCCGGCAGCAAAATATCGAGCAGGATCAGGTTCGGCTTGAACTGCCGCGCCAGGCTCAGGGCCTGCACGCCGTCGCCGGCCACGAGAAACTCGCAGCCCAGACCGGCCAGGCGAAACTTCACCAGTTCGATGAAATCGCTCTCGTCATCCACAATCAAAATGCGCGGCAACATAATTTTATTTCCCCAGTTTGGCCCTTCGGACAATCGTCCTATCAATCGTTTTACGTAATCGTCTGCTAAATCGGGCACAGCCACAGTATCGGCCAGGCGGGCGAAAGTTCAATGTCAGCCCGGTTAAAGCCAGGTGACAAAAGGGTGACAAAGAGCAAAAGACCGGGGTGCCCGGAGCTTGAAGCCGTCGCGCTTCAGTTCGTGGCCCCGGCGGGCTTGGGCGGCAGAAACATTTTCAGCGCGGAGGCCTGCAGGTTGATTTGATTCATTTTTTCCTCGCGGTAAGTGTTAATTTGTTCCGGGGTGAGCATGGACTCCAGGATTTTGACCTTCGCTGCCAGGTTCGACTTTTGCAGTTCAAGGTTCAGCGCGGAGAAACTGGCGAGATCGCCGCCCTTTTTAGCAGCGGCGGCGACGGCCTTGGCCGGTGTTTCATCCAAATTCATCTGATACAAGGCCGCCTGGATCTGTGCTTTTTGTTCCTGGGACAGACTAAAATTGTCGGCCAGCTGAAAGGCCTCACTGCTGGCGGCCCGATCGGCCGCAAAAATTTTCTCCGCGTGCTGGTAATCCGGATAAGCCGCCACTTGTTCAGCGGTAAGGACAGTCTGGATGTCTGCCTCCTGATTTCCTTCGCCCAGTGCGATGGCTTTCTGGTCTTCCGGCGTCAATTTGCCGGTGAGCATATCCATGGAGAGAGCGGACTGCCGCTGGATATTGTTTTGCATGAGGTCGCCGATGGCTTGCGCCTGATCGTCGGTAAGCTTGAGTTGTATTTTCATGCGGGCCAGCCGGGCTTGGGCGTCCTTAAGCTTCCATTTTTCGGCCGTGCCCAGGCCGGTCGCAATCGCGTTGGTCATAAAGTCAGGGATCTTGCCGTTTTGCTGGGCCAGCGTGGTTTTCAATTGGGAGAGTTCGCGGGAATCCGCCTGGGCGACGCCGGCTTTGCCCCGCAGTTTGAGCAATTCATTGAACTGGTCCTTGGACAGGGCCTGGGCTTCCCGGGCTTGAACGACTTGGTTGGAGAGGCGCTCGTTTTCGCCCTGAAGCTTCGCCAATTGTGCGGCCAGAGGCGCTTGCTGCTGTTGCAGGGTATGGTTTTGCTCGCGCAATTGCGCGGTCTGGCGGGCTTCATATATTCCCGCGCCGGCCACGACGGCGAGTGTGGCGGCAATCAAGGTTTTTTGGATGGCAGTCATGGCAATGGTTTTAGTAGCGGCAATCAAGGCGGTGGTGGAAATAGTCGTACCTGCGAACGCAGTGGCGGTGATGGTGGCTACCAACCCCGCAGGCGCGGCCTGGACGGCGTTGGCGGTGAGCAAAACAATGAGCCCGCTCGTGCCAATGGCCACGTTGCGCCGGGAGAAATAATCGCGCAGGCGTTCCACGGCGCGATGGACGCGCTTCTGGGCGGCCTCGTCGCTGATGCCCAGGGTCTGCGCCATCTGCTGGGCGGACTGGCGTTCAAAATAACGCAGCAACAATGCGTCCCGGTCGGCTTCGCTCAAGGTGCCCAGCGCGGCATCCAACTGCGGCGCGATGTCTTCCCAGGCGGCGTCAGGCGGGTCGGACAAGGATTCATTCATGGCGGCAGCCTCCTGTTCGCGGATACGGCGGCGCACCTCCGTGCGAACCGCCTGCGCGGCGAGGTTTTGAGTGGTGCGATGCAGCCAGCCGGCCAGCACTGGATGGGAGGCGAGTTCACCCGCTTTTTTGGCCAGGGCGACAAACGCGCCTTGAGCCACGTCCTGGGCCAGATGCGCATCGCAAACCATGCGCAAGGCGGCCGAGTGGACAAAATCCACGTGGCGGCGCACGAGCTCGGCAAACGCCGGTTCGGAGCGGTGTTCCGCGTAGGCGTGCAGCAGTTGCGAGTCAGTTTGGTCGTTCACTCATCCAATAGTAGCCGCCGCCGCGCAAATCGGACAAGGAAAGGGAGTAAATTCGAAAGGCTGAAGGCTGAAATGAGGGGCGGGGCAAGACGCCCCCAGCGAACAAGCCAAACCAGCCAGAAGCCGGTGCCAACGGCCGGATTGCACCCCGCCCACCCTCGCGCAGTTGCCACGTTGCTTCGGCCGCAGGGATGTGCCACTCTTAAGCTTAAGCAGATTTTCATAACGCTGAATTTATGTCTCAAGCCATCATGGATCCAGAAAAGGTGCGGCGGTTCGCCGAGGAACTGCACCGTTTCAACACCGAGATTGAAAACCGGATGAGCCTGCTGCACGCCCGTTTCACGGCACTGGGCGACACCTGGCAGGATCAGGAGCATGAAAAGTTTGCCGAAGAGTTCCGGCAGGCGCTCCGGGCCTTGAAAAAATTCACGGAAATGTCCAAGACCCACACCCCCTACCTGCTGCGCAAAGCCCAGCGGATCGAGGAATATCTCAACCAGCGTTAACCGCCGCCCCCCCATGAAAACCGCCTCGACGATCACACGGGATTATTGGATCAAGGGATCAATGGATTGTTGGGTTAGCGGATGCGCCGTCGCCTCGCCTGTCCAGCAATTCATGAACCCATCAATCCATCAACCCTTTTTTGCCTAGCATGGCCGGCCCCGCCCAAATCACTTCCGTCGAGGCGCTCGAAGCTTTCCGGGCGGACTTGATCGTGTTCCTCGGCCAGATGTCGCCCGTGGTGGACGAGGTGAGCGGCGAGGTCGTCCGCCTCAAATTCTGGATGCAGAATGAGCAGCGCCCATATTGGCAAAACCAGCTCAAGCTGCGCCGCCGCCGGCTGGAGGAGGCGCAGGCCGAGCTGTTCAATGCCCGGATGTCCACCATCCAGGATTCCTGCATCCTGCAAACCATGGCGGTGCAGCGGATCCAGCGCGCCGTGCAGGAAGCCGAGCAGAAGCTGATGCGCATGAAAAAATGGGAGCGCGAGCTGGACAACCTCGCCGACCCGCTGCTGAAACAGGTGGAGCAGTTGCAGGGATATTTGGCGAGCGACATGGCCAAAGCCGTCGCGTTTCTGACGCAGACCAGCCTGGCGCTGGCCGCTTACACCGACGTGCGCCCGGCCGGTTCGCCCCCGCCCGCCGCGCCGCCCCCCGATCACACCCAGACGACGACATGAATCTAAACGCCAATAAAAGCCGGATCACCGGGCTGACCAGGGAGATTTCGCTCCGCTGGTCTGAAACCAAGGAGCATTGGCCGGACGCCCGGGGTGCCGAATTCGACCACCGCTTCATGCAGGAACTGTTTCCCCGCGTGAACCGCGCCACCAACGCCATTGAAAAGCTGGAAGAACTTTTAAAAAAGATCGGCCATGATTGTGAATAAACCCACCGGCAGCCAGGCCCTGCTGGCCCTGTTGGATACGTTGAAGGGCGCCGTGCAGGATTTTACCGCCCGCGAAGAAAAATTAAACGCCACTTTCCGCGACCAGATGGCCAGGGAAATCGCGGCCCTTGAAAGCCGGGACCACCAGCAGCTCACCGCCGCGTCCGCACGGATGGGCAACGAAGTGGACGCGCTCGCCGCCGCGAAAGACCGGTTGCAGGCGCTGAGCGACCGGCGGCAGGCGTGGATCACCCGCGCGGGCAACGCCGTCCGGGAAGGGCTGACCGCCGAAATCAACGTCCGGGATGCCAGGTGCAAAACTCAGGCGCAACAAGGGTTGACCGCCGCCGAACAGCAGCGCGATGCCGCCCTGGCCCAGGCGGCCACCCACTTGAACCAGAGCCAACTGCAACAGGGCGAAGCCGCCGCCGCCTTTGAGCAACTGGAAAAAAATGTGCGCCGCGCCTTCGGCGGCTACGGGCGGCTGCGCGGACTGCTGGCGACGGACCAGCCCGCACCGGATTTTTCTGGCGACGCCCAGGCTGCGCTCGCCGAACTCCAGCGGGTCAGCAGCAAACTCACGACGGATTTAGGCCGTTTCAACCAGGCACCGCTGCCGAAAATTTTCCGTTTCATGCCCATCTGGGTCATCGGTCCGGCCTTGCTGGTCACCGCGCTCGCGGAACCCGCATTGCGGCATTTTGGCCATGCGACGCCAATGCCCCAGCTCCCGGCCATCGCCTTGGCGGGCCTCGGCGTGGTGCTGGCGGCTTATTGGATTGGCCTGCGGTCCGCCCGGCCGCTCGCCACGATCATCGCCGGCGATTTTGTCCGCGCGCGGTCGTTGCTGGCCGCGAGTGACGGGAAGCTGGCCACCGAACATCAGTCGGAATTAAACCGGATTGAGCAGGAGTTTCAGGCGGCGAAAAACGCGGTCAACCAGGAATGGAAACTGGCGACCAAGGAAATCATCCGCCTGCGCAACGCCCGGCCGACCGAACTGGAGGAGCGGGTGTTGCAGCTCCAGAAAAAAAATGAGCGGCAGCACGAGTCAAAACAGCAGCGCCTGCTGGTGGCGCATGAAAAAGTCATGGCGCAGCTGAAGCTGGCAGCGGAGCAACAGGCGCAGCAGCTCACCGCCGCACACCAGACCCGCAAGGCCGTGGTGGAACGTGAATTTAAAACCGGCTGGGAGACCCTCCTCGCCGGCTGGCAAAGCCAGGTGCAACCGCTCGCCGCCGCGCTCCAGGCCGCCGCCACCGCCAACGACCTGCTGTTCCCCGACTGGCCGTCGCCCAGTTGGGACCAGTGGACGCCGCCGTCCGCTTTCCTCAATGCCGCCAAATTCGCGCGGCTGGAAGTGGACCTGGCGAAATTCACCGGCGGCCTGCCGAAGGACCCGCGCCTCGCCCTGCCCTGCCCGCCCACGCTTTCCCTGCCGCTCCTGCTCTCGCAGCCCGGCCAGGGTTCGCTGCTGTTTGAAACCGGCAAGGACGGCGGGGACGAAGCGGTCGCCGCCATCAACAACCTCATTCTCCGCCTGCTGGCCACCACGCCGCCGGGCCGGATCGAGTTCACCGTCTTCGATCCCGTCGGGCTCGGCCAGAATTTTGCCGCCCTGATGCACCTGGCCGATTACGAGGCCAACACCATCAACAGCCGCATCTGGACCCAGGCCGCGCAGTTCGAGGAAAAGCTCGCCGAGCTGAACGAGCACATGGAGAAAATCATCCAGATGTATCTCCGCAATGAATACGCCACCATCACGGAATACAACGCCGCGGCGGGCAGCATCGCTGAGAAATATCATTTCCTGGTCATCGCCTCGTTCCCGGTGAACTTCAGCGACACCGCCGCCCGGCGGCTGCGGAACATCGCCGCCAACGGCGCCCGTTGCGGCGTGTTCACGCTCATCCAGTGGGATCAGCGCAACGCCGTGCCGGCGGATTTCGTCCCCGACGAACTGCGCAACCAGAGCGCCTGCCTGACGCGCACGGAGAAGGGTTTTGAACTCGCCCACTGGCACCAGCCGGGCACCCGCGTGATCCTCGACCCGCAGCCGGACGCCGAATTCACCACGCGGCTGCTGCACCGGATCGGCGATGCCGGCAAGAATTCCAACCGCGTGGAAGTGCCGTTTGCGCAGATCGCCCCGGCGGCGGCCGGGGTCTGGACCGAGGAAACCACGAAGGAATTGCGCGTGCCCATCGGACGTTCCGGCGCCACCAAGCTGCAATATCTCGCCATCGGCCGTGACACGCGCCAGCATGCGCTCATCGCCGGCAAGACCGGTTCCGGCAAATCCACCCTGTTTCACATCATCATCACCAACCTGGCGCTGCGGTGCAGCCCGGAACAGGTGGAGTTTTATCTCGTCGACTTCAAGAAAGGCGTTGAATTCAAGTGCTACGGCAACCATCACCTGCCCCACGCCAAGGTGGTCGCCATCGAGAGCGACCGGGCGTTCGGCCTGAGCGTGCTGCAACGGGTGGATGACGAATTGCGCCGGCGCGGCGATCTGTTCCGCCAGGTCGGCGCGCAGGATGTGGACGGTTACAAGCGCGCCGTGGCGGCCCAGGGGACGGCCAAGCCCATGCCGCGCACGCTGCTGATGATTGACGAATTCCAGGAATTTTTCGTGGAGGAAGACCGTATTTCGCAGAACGCCGCCGTGCTGCTGGACCGCATCGTGCGCCAGGGCCGCGCGTTCGGCATTCACGTCATCCTCGGCTCCCAGACGCTCGGCGGCGCCTACACGCTGGCCCGCGCCACGATTGGCCAGATGGTCATCCGCATCGCGCTCCAGTGCAACGAAGCCGACGCCTATCTCATCATGGATCAGGACAACCCGGCGCCGCGGCTGCTCTCACGGCCGGGCGAAGGCATCTACAACGACGCCGCCGGTGCCATCGAAGGCAACGCCCCCTTCCAAGCCGTCTGGCTCTCCGACCGGGTGCGGGAAGAGTATCTCGCCCAAATCCGGGCCCAGGCCGACCAGTCCGGCCATGACTATCCCGGCCCGATCGTGTTCGAGGGCAACGCCCCGGCCGACGTGCGGGACAACCTGCTTTTGCGCGCGGCGCTCCTAAGCACGCCCGGTGCAACACTTGCTCCTGCCTGCACCTGGCTGGGCGCGCCGAACTCCATCAAGGGCCCGACCGAAGCCGTCTTCCGCCGCCAAAGCGCGTCGAATTTGCTCGTGGTCGGCCAGAGCGACGAACGCGGCCTGACCATTCTTGCCGTCGCCCTCGTTTCCCTTGCCGCACGGCACACGCTGTCTGGTGCGCAGTTCTTTGTGTTCCACAACGTGCCGGCCGGCTCACCGCAACTGGACTTCTTCCAGCGCATCATCCAGGCCGTGCCCCAGCCCGTCACCACCGCGGGCAACGGCACGCTCGCCGAAGTCATGGACACACTGTCGGCCGAACTGAAGCGCCGGCAGGAAGCCGAGGTCGGCGCCCCGGAAATCTTCGTGCTGATCCACGACCTGCAAAACTTCAAGAAGCTGCGGCAGGAGGACGAATTTAATTTCTCCGCCAGTTCGGGCGAAGCGACGCCCGCCGCCACCTTGGTTGAACTCATCACCGAAGGCCCGGCGCGCGGCATCCACGTCCTCTTCACCTGCGATTCGTATGGCAATGTGAACCGCTTCATCGGCCGCAAGACCCTGGGTGAAATTGAAATGCGCGTGGCGTTCCAGATGAGCGCCGCCGATTCCGCCAGCCTGATTGACGCGCCGGACGCCGCCACGCTCGGCCTGCACCGCGCCGTGCTCTTCAACGACCGCGAAAGCTCCCTGGAAACCTTCCGCCCCTACGCGTTGCCCGACAACGGCTGGGTGGAGGAAATCACGAAACAATTGGCGGGGCGACGGAGCATGGCGTAAGCCTGCCGCTACAACGAAACTCCTGAGGCCAAGCGGCTAGCCCGAATATTTCATAGCTGCTGGTTTGCCTTTCATTAGCACCGGGCTTCCAGCCCGGTGAACCCTGGCGGTGAGAGATACAGCCGTTTTAACGGCTTCCGGCACCCTGTCATAGCCGCTGAAGTCGCTCCAAGTTCGTTTTGCTTTACCAAACCGAACTGAAGCCTTGTGCAAATGAAATGACTGTGAAATATCCGGGCTACAGCATTGACAGAAAAGATGTAGCGCTGGGCGGCGAGGATTTTTGCCCTTGGGCGAGGCTTCGGCGAAGGCGCAGGTTCCAAGAACCCTGTCACTGAGCCGAAACGAAGCCCAAGGGCAAAAAGACCGCCGTCGATCAGATCTCAACCCGGCGCTACAGCTTTGCTGGAAATGCTCTAAGTCACCGCGGAATCAGATGCACCTGCGGCGCCTTGATCAGCACGCCGACGGCGGCGCGCGGCGACAACTGCATTTCGGCGGCGGCCTGCGGCGTGAGCAGCGCCTTCAGCAGAAAACCACAGTCCAGTTCCACCCGCAGCAGCGGGCCGTCGCGTTCCATGGAAACAACGGTGGCGGAAAAGCGGTTGCGGGCGCTGGCCTGGGACAAGGCGTCGGCCACCAGCATCACATCGTCCGCGCGGATGCAGACATGCGCCTCGGTGGCGTCCGCCGGAAAATCCGCCGCCACGGCCACCAGTTTCACGTCGCCCACGGCCACGGTCACGATCCCCTGTTCCACCTTCAGCACCCGCGCGGGCAGCACCGTTTCGGTGCCGGCAATGTGCGCGACGGCCAGATTGGCCGGCCGGTTAAAAATGTCCGCGACCCGGCCCGCCTGCTGGATGCGACCTTCAGCCATGACCACCATCTGGTCGCCCAACGCGATGGCTTCCGCGCGATCATGCGTCACCAGCACGGTCGGAATGTCCAGGCGCGTGAGCCAATGCCTGAGTTCGCCGCGCAGGCGCACGCGCGTGGGGGCGTCCAGCGCGGAGAGCGGCTCATCCAGCAGCAGCAACTGCGGCGAGCGGGCCACGGCGCGGGCCAGCGCCACGCGCTGCCGTTGCCCGCCGGAAAGTTCATGCGGCCGCCGCGCGCCCAGGTTTTCCAACCCAAGCCGCGCCAGCAGCTCCGCCACGCCCGACCGCTGGCGGTCGGCCGGCATTCCGTGCAAGCCATAGGCGATGTTCGCGGCCACCGTCAGGTGCGGGAACAGCGCGTAATCCTGCGGCACGAAACCGATGTTCCGACGCTGTGGTGGCAGGAAAATATTTTTGGTCTTCTGAAACCAGACCGCATCGCCAAAGCGGATTTCGCCGGTGTCTGGAATTTCCAGCCCCGCGAGGCAGCGCAGCACCGTCGTCTTGCCGGAACCGGATTCGCCGAACAGCACCGTCACGCCCGCGCCCGCGGCGAGGTGCAGATTTTCCGCGGAGATTTCTGGTCCGCCGGGAAATTTACGGGTGAAAGTGGCGTTCATTTGCGTTGGCGTTGAAAATATTCGCTCAAGGCCAGCGCGGCGAAGGCAATGAGAACGGAGATGCCGGCGAGCTTCCACGCGTGGCTGTCATCCCCCTGCTGCACGAGCGAATAGATGGACACGGCCAGCGTGGTGGTCTGGCCGGGAATGTTGCCCGCCACCATGATCGTGGCGCCAAATTCGCCCAGCGCGCGGGCGAAGGCCAGCAACGTGCCCGCCAGCAAGCCGCGCCGGGCCAGCGGCAGGGTGATGGTGAAAAACACCCGCCAGCGCCCCGCGCCGAGCGTGTGCGCCATCTGCTCCAGTTCGGGGTTCACGCCTTCGATGGCGGCGCGCACCACGCGCACCAGCAGCGGCAGCGACATCACCGCCAGCGCCAGCACCACGGCGCGCCAGGTGAAGACGACATCCACCCCCAACTGCTCATGCAGCCAGCCGCCGACCGGGCCCCGGCGGCCAAACAGCTTCAGCAGCACCAGGCCGGTGACGACCGGCGGCAGCACGAGCGGGAGCGAGACCAGCGTTTCCACCAGCGCCTTGCCGCGCCACTGCTTGCGCGCGAGCAGCCAGGCCAGTGCCACGCCCGGCGGCAGCACCAGCAATGTGCTGAGCACCGCCATCCACGCGCTGAAACCAATGATATGCCACTCTTCAGGTGTCATTGAAAAAAGTATTCCAGCCCGGCGGCGGTTTGAAAAGAACGGTACGCCGGTAAATTGGGAACCGGGTGCATCTTGCGACTGTCCTTACCGCGGTAATCAAATGGCCGGGGGATATGATTTAGCCAAACGCTCGGCGCTTTCCTCCCTCTCCGCGTTTTGCGATAGCAAAATGGGGAGAGGGCCGGGGAGAGGTGCTCACTGGACATACTTTGCCTTTAACCACTGCGTCCTGTTGCCAAGCATGAAATCAAGGACCGGGCTCAGATGCACCCTTGGGAACAGTGGCGACCGGGCCGACCGCTACTCCGTCTTCAATACCACGAAACCGAATTGTTGAAACACCTGCGCGGACTTTTCCGACTTGAGGCACGCAATGAATTTCTTCGCCGCTGCCGGCTGCGGCGCATCTTTGACCAGCGCCAGCGGATACGTGATCTTCGGTCCATCCGCCACCGGCACTTCGTAGGCAACCTTCACCTTTTTGGAAATGGCCGCATCGGTTTTATAGACAATCCCGGCGTCCACATTGCCGGATTCCACTGCAGCGAGCACGGCGCGAACGCTTTCGCACGGCACGGCCTTGGCTTCCACCGCCGGCCAGAGGCCCAGCTTGTCCAGATATGCCTTGGCATAGGTGCCGGCCGGGACGGTCTTCACCTCGCCCAGCGCCACGTGCGTGATGGCGGCGTTGGTCAGGTCGGCGGGTCCATGCACCGTCGTATTATCCGGCGTGGTAACCAACACGAGTGAGTTGCCCAACTGGCTCACGCGGGTGCCGGCGACCAGCAGCCCCTTCTTTTCCAAACCGTCGGCCTTCGCTTCATCCGCCGAGAAAAAGATGTCCGCCGGCGCGCCGGATTCGATCTGCCGCGCCAGGGTGCCGGAGGCGGCGAAGTTGAAAACAATCTTGTCGCCGGAAGTCTGCTCATAATCGGCCGCCACCTGCTTGAGCGATTCCGTGAGGCTCGCCGCCGCAAAGACGGTGACCGTTTCGGCGCGAGTTTCAATTTGGACGGCGAGCAGCAGTACCGCGCCCATGCCGAGTGAAGTGAGGAAACGTTTCATGGTTCTTATTTTATAGGGTTAGAGTTTGGTGGTGTTAACAGGGAAAAACAATGGCCGGTTCGCCGCCGTCCCGCGCCCAAAGTGGAGCAGGAAGGTCTGCACCTTCGGCGACAGCAGAAAATCCGACAGCGCCCGCGCCCCGGCGTAGTTCGCCGCCGGAAATTTCTGCGGATTCGCCTCCATGACAATGTAGGGCCGGCGCATGACGGGGTCGCCTTGCACCAGAATCTCCATGCCCTCGTTGGCCATCTTGCCGGTGAAGGCCGGGACAAAACCGACCACCACATAGGCATGGTTGGACCGGCAGAATTGCAGCACGTTCCATTTGGAAACCGCCGTGTCATCACGGATAAACCAGTCGCCCTTGGGCTCCAGGCCTGCCAACCGCCACAGCGTATGCGTCAGCTCGCGGCTGCCGATGCCTTGGAAATCCACAAACTTCGCCTGGGCACCCGCAATTTTCCGCAACGCTTCCGTGCCGTTGGTCAGGCCGCGAATGCCGGCGGGATCTTCCGGCGGGCCGACCACGACCAGTTCATTGCGCGTCCACGGCCGCATGTTCACGCCGATGCCGTCGGCGACGATGTCCGTCGTTATGTCGCCGGAATGCATCGTGAGCAAATCCACCTGCCCGGCGCGAATCGCCTTGTCGAGCAAAGGCCGTTCGCCGGTAACCACAACCTCCACGTGATAGCCGGTTTGGCGCTCGAACATTTCCGCAATCTGCTCCCACAGGCCCGTCATGGTAAAACCGCCGATGACCGCGCAGCGCACGACCCGCTGCCGCGCCGCCTGTCTGGTCACCGTGTAATGGTGAACGCAAAGGATGACGCCCAGCACCAATACGAGCGCCAGAATGATTTTAACTTTCATGGTTAATAAATATGGGCCTGTTCATCGCTGGCCGTCCCCGTGAGCCAGCGCACGTCGTCGCGCCCCGGATCACCTTCGCCGCAACCCAGGTAACTGCCTTTGAACGACTGCACCTGGCCCGCGAGAAACAGCAGGTTGCCGCGCCGGACGTGCCGGGCCACCACGCTGTATGCCTGTTTCGACGGATACGTCGAAGCATACGCGCCGGGGCTTTCGCCGAGCGCCACCACCGCCTCCGGCCGGACCACGGCCGAAAACTTCGTTGGCAAGGGCAGAATCCACGGCGACAAATTCATGTTCATGCCGTAGCACAAGAAATACGTTCCGCCCGGATCGGTGGCATCTGGACAAATGAAAACATTGTGGTCGCCCGTCGCCGGTTTCCGGCCGGTTTCAACGAGCTGTTGAAACGAAGGCTGGCTGAAATAAACCGGCAGCGCATTGAACCAGTCGCTGCCGCGCGTGATGAGTGCGAGCGTCTGCACGCCCTGGCCGCGACGCGGCAGGAAATCGGCGTTATCGTCGGCATACAGCCGCATCGCCAGGCCCCATTGCCGCAGATTGCCGGTGCACTGGATGGCGCGGGCCTGGTCTTTGGCGCGGGCCAGCGCGGGCAGCAACATCGCCGCCAAAATGGCAATGATCGCCAGCGTCACCAGCAGTTCAATCAGGGTGAAGGCGCGGACCATTGGTGAGCTGGTGAAATTCAGCTTCATTGGCTCAACCGGTAAAAACGCTGTACGTGGATGACCCCGGTATCGTCGAATTGAATGGCGCCATTCGTGCCGGCGGTGGTCGAGCCAATCGTCAGCCAGTTCGTCGTCGCCAAATTCGTGTTCGCCTGCACGGAATAAACCGCGTTGGCGGTGCCCTGTCCAATCAGGCGAAACATCTGGTTCGTGAAGACGCCCGAAACCAGTTCCAGCGTCTCCGGCAAAGCCACCGCCACCACCTGCAGGCGCGGTTCATTGCCTCGACCATACTTGTAAGAGTTGAACAGATAGGCCACCTGCGCGTCGGCGGCGTAAAAATAAAACGACACTGCGCCGCCGGCCTGTACATCCGCAACCAGATTGGTTTCGAGCGGCAGCGGCCAGGTCACGTGCACGTTGTTTCCGGGCGGCGTGTAAGTGTTGGTGCCAAGCGGAACATGCGGTTGCACCAGATAGGTTGGCAGCAGTCCATAGGTAATGCCGTCGGTGGCCGGCTGCGAGGGATTGCCCGTGCCCTCAACCCAGGTGTCATCGGCCATCCATTCGATCACGAATCGCCCCTCGCTGACGACATTGAAAATCGGGTTGTTCGGCTGGACGCCTCCCGTCCCGTAATTACTGGTCAGTTCGAGCGCAAGGCCGGTGACGACCCACCGACCCACACCAAAATTGGTGTCAAACTGGTTGACGAGATTGGTCAGGCTGAAACGGATCACGCTCCGAAACTCACCCTTGGCGGAGTTCGCCGGCGCAATCGCCAGCGTACCGGCATCGCCAAAGTTCAGCCCGGTCAAGTCCGCGCCACTCTGATAATTGGCCGAACCGGTACAGAGAAAGGCGTCAGCCGTGGTCATCGTGGTGTTGGTCACCTGCGCCCCGGCAATGAAGCCAAGGCCCAGGCTGACCAGCGCCAACATGTTTCGAAGCCAGGGCATGTTACTTTCTCCAGCGGCGCACCGCGACCAACCCCGCCAGACCGCAGCCCACCAACGCCAGGGCCGAGGGCTCCGGCACCGCAACGACATCAAAGGTCAGCGTCGGCAGCACCGACGCGCCCCCGGTAAAAATACACAGCCCCAGCGTGTCGCTGGTGGCCATCAGATAGAGCGACACATTGGGATCGCTGCCGGCGGTCGCGGAGGTGATGTCGGTCACAAACGCCGTGTCCAAAGCCAGACCATAGGAAAGCGTTGACTGGCGGATGCCGGTCTTGTCCGTCACCCACACGCCCGTGCCCAGGTCGGCGGTCGTGCCGGTGTAGCCCGGCGTCGTCCAATCGTAGTATTTTGTCGCCAGCAGGGCGTCGCTAACGGCCCACGCCGCCAGCGCAGATCCGCTCGTCGCGTAGGCCGGATTGACCGTGCCCTGCACCCAGTTGTCGTTGCCCACCCAGTAAACATTGAGCGAACCCGCCCCGGCATTGAAGCGGCTGTTGTTCGCATAAAGCGTATACTGAAAAGTGAGCTTCGGATTGGCAATGGTCCAGTTGCCTGCGCCGTACGTAGTATTGAGTGTATCCACCGTGCTGCCCACGCTGTATTTAAAGGCGACATTCGCGGCCAGGGTGTGACCGCCGAGATTATTGTAGCTGGCCGCCCCTTGCACCCCCACGGCGCCGCCGGACCACGACGTGCCGTCGCTCAGAATCATGCAACTGGTGGACGCCCCGCCACCGCCACCGCCGCCCCCGCTGCTGATGACAAAACTTTCGGTGGTCAAAACCTGGGCGGAAGCGTTCAGGCTCAGGACGGCCGCCACAGTCAGGCTGGCGGTCAATTTCAGTGATTGGTTCAAAATAAGGTGATGTTTCATTTTAAGTGGGTGAGTCGGAAAAAATTCAGGTCAGCGGTTGCAGCGTTTTGCGTTCAAAACGGTCATCCGCCACCACGGGCTTGTCCGGCACGGTGTCCATCCAGCCGCAGCGTTGCACGGCGTAATTGTCGTAATGCGGCACATAGGGTTTGATGTCGAGCAGCGGCGTGCCGTCGAGAATGTCCACTTCGCCCAGGCGGAGGATGTTCCCCTCGATGTTCAGCAGCCGCACGCAGGACATGCCGATGGGATTGGGCCGGGCCGGCACGCGCGTGGCAAACAGCCCGCGCATCACGGTGTCGAGATAGGGCACGACTCTCAGCTTCGCGGCGGCGGCGCGGTGGAAATAATAGATCAGCCAGATGCGGTCGAACCCGGCGAGATCCGCCAGCCCGGCGGCGAACTTTTCCTGGAGCATGACGTAGCCCGGCGACTGGCCCGCGCGACACGGCTGAATGGGCGTGCCCGTGGCCTGGGTATATTGCGAGTGAATGACGCCGATCGCTTGCAGCTTGAATTCGTTGTTCATATGGAAATCATTTCGCCCGTTTCCCGCGCATCGTAGCCCGGCAGTTCGCTGACCAGCCGCCGCCACGCCCGGGCCTGCAATAAACGAACCAGCGCCTGCATCCGCGGATCATTTTGAAATGCCGTCGGGAAACACAGGTCCAAGGTCTCCGAACGCACCGGCAGAAAATTCAAGCCCGCCTCCGCCGCGCTGAAGCGCACGCATACGCCGGCCTCCGCCCAACCCGCCCGCACCGCCTCCGCCACCGCCGCATGGCCGTTCACCTCGCGCCCGGCGAAATGCCGCTTGCCCAGCAATCCATCCAGGCATTCCCGCGCGGCCGACCCCGGCTCCCGCGCCGCCCAGCGCAGCGAACGCCGCGCCACCGATTCCGTCGAACGCGAATGATTGTCCGACCCCAGCGCAATGCCCGATTCCCACTTGGCCAGCCGCAGCAGCCGGCAATCGCCACCGAGTTGCGCCCGCACGGTCTCTTCATTGCGCCCGGGCGCTTCCGCCGTGGAATAATGCAAGCCCGCCACATGCACCAGCCGTTGCTTCAACAACTCCAGCGCCACGCGCCCGCCACGCGGAAACACGAGCAGCCGAAAGCCCGATGCCCGCGCATATTCCGCCGCCAGCAAGCCCGCCGCCGGATCGCAGCTCGCCATCACCAGCGTGGTCTCCGCCGCCGCCGGACCGTTCCCGCGCAGCACGCCCTCCTGCCAGACCCCGTCATGCGGCGTCGGGTTCAACGTCATTGCCTCCACCGGATATAACAGGCGGCGGCGTCCAATTTCAGCCTCCCAATAGCGGCTGGACTCGCCACGTGGAATCCACGCCCATGCCTGGTTGGATTCGTGTGGTTCCGTGGTCCCGCCGCGACGGAATAATTCTTCGACTGAGCACTCGAACACCGCCGCCAAAGCCAAGGCCGTCGCCACCGACGGCGAGAGCCGCGCCCCCTCAATGGCGCTGACCGCCGCCCGCGAAATGCCGGCGCGCTGGGCCAGCTCCGCCTGCGACCATTCCCGCGCCTGCCGCCGCGCCTGCACCGAATTGGCTGCTACGATTGTGTCACTAATGGCTATTATCCTGTCGTTTACGGTTAAATAAAAACGCCGCCGGACGAAGCTCCCATTCGCAACTGCGATGCCAAACCAGAGATTTTTCCGACGAAACTGCTAAAACCATTGGGAAATAAGGGGATTGAGCTGACGAACACCGGCTCCGAATAAAAAACCGGGCCCGATTTCCGACCTGAATGTCGTTTTCAGTGGGGAAAAGCTACCTGAATGTGGTTTTGCAGCCGCGAACCAGCCCGGCCAAAACGGCCAACGAACAAGACTGGAACCTTTGTGGGCTCCGGCATCAATCTGGATCTTCATGATAAAATTGCTTTCGATTTCTCATGCAACCTCCAGTTGACTGGCCAGCCGCCACCATTTAAAAACCTGTTTGAACCAACCCGCTAACAACGACTTGTTTGATAGCTATACTAGAAGTTAACAAAAATCTAATATCTATATAAAACCGGTTTTTAAATGTTATAAACATCTTATATAGTCGTCTTTATAGACGTGATTTGTAATTCTTCAAGCCAAGTGTGTCAACCGGGATTTTTGTAGCGGATCTTTCGCCCGCCGCGTTCAAAAAGCCAAAAGGCCCCCGGCGTCATCATCAGTGCCAGCAAGGCGGCTTTCTCCTTATCTGTTCATCCTAAAACCAGCACTTGAAGCCAGCCAAAGAAGTCATCAACTACGGATGGACACGGTCTGTATATCTAAATCAGATTTCAATAAACTAGCGAAAACCACTGATTTTACAATGCAAATTTGCTCTAACTGGTCACTAATTCCACTAACTTTTCGCTGCTTTCACTGACAGTTTTACTGACACTCGGCGGCTATTTGTAAAAGTAACCATTATGCCGAGCTCGGCATAATGGTTATTTTCTATAGCACTTGATAATGCCGATTACACGGGGCGACTCTTCAAATTCAGTGAGGAGTCGCCCCTTTTTCATTTTTCAACTCGGCATTATCAGGCGGCCTGCAGGAAAGTCAAAAGCTGGTTAGAGTGGTATCAGTGCTGCGACAGACTCAGTGTATTACCATCCGGATCCTTGAACCACGCGATCTTGGCGCCGCTCGGCGAGGTCCAGATCCCGAGTTCGTCCTGCTGCATGCCGGCAAAGTGTTGGAATTTGACTCCAGCGATCCGTAAGGTTTTTACGGCACCGGCGATGTTCGTCACCTGCCAGCCGAGCACTGTATAAGATGCGGGACTTAGTTTTTCGACAATCGTCACCCGCAGCATGATACCGTTTAAATCAAAGACCAGAGCGAAGGGTAGTTCCTCGCACACCAGCGGAAGGCCCAGCGTGTCACGGTAAAACGTCTTTGCACGATCCGGATCACGCGTGGCCACGAAGGTAAGGATATTTTGCTGAGCGAGTTGGAATTGTTTTGCCATAGGGTCATGATGCCCCTGAAAAGCGCTTGGCACAATACAGGTACTACGCCATCATATATCGGTATTGCGACATAGCCTTATTACCGAGTACGATCCTGGCCGCGGCATCTTGATCTCGACGCTTGCCCATGAATACCCTCACGGCTTCCAAGTCGAAGAGCACGCGCATGGTTCGGATCAACTCGTTTACGCGATTCGCGGGGTCATGCAAGTATCGGCAGGGCAGAGCATCTGGCTGATCCCTAATCACTTCGCAATCTGGATTCCGGCGCGCACCACGCATTCGATTGCCATGCTGGGTTCCGTCTCGATGCGCACGCTATACATGCGAAGCGGACTCGCTGCGGGGTTGCCGCCAACCTGCACGGTGCTTCACATCACGTCGCTGCTGCGCGAGCTAATCGTTGAGGCGGTGCGCATCAGAGAATTGCGGATTCGCAGTTCCCTGCATTGCGCATTGCGCGACCTGTTAGTTTCGCAATTGCAGAGCGCATCAGCGATGCCGACATCCGTGACGATGCCGAAGGATCCGCGGGCGCGGGCGATCTCCGACGTGATCATCGCCAACCCAGCAGAGCGCCGGTCGCTCGCAACGATGTGTGGCTCGGTTGGTGCAAGCGTTAGAACCATTCAGCGCGTCTTTCGCCGCGAAGTCGGTTCGGATTTCGAGTTTTGGCGTAGGCAGGTCCGTTTGATGAAAGCCGTAGAACACTTGGTCTCGGGACAGTCAGTGAAAGAAACCAGCTTTGCCTTGGGATATCGACACCCGACCGCGTTCGTCGAGATGTTTCGCGGAATCCTCGGAACGACCCCCGGAGCCTGGATTCAAGCCCTACGATCCAGATCGCGCAACGATTGACATAACACATCAGTCAAGCTCTCCGATAATGCGGTAGTGTCCTAATTTGAAATTAGGTGGAAGTGAACGAGAGTAAAAATAATTAGAGCCAAGACAATTCCACATCCAATACCGATGGCTCTCCATTCTTGTCCGTTAAATTTTTTCATTTTTTGTATCCTTTACGATTTGCACTCGCACCGCAGTTTCGGCTGATTCGACCGGCGGAATTTCCAACACGGCCACAAAACGCTCCCGCTCGTCTTTAGGGCCGTCCAGATGCGACCAGCCATAGGCACGCTTGGCTTTGGGGTGGCCGTTCAGATCGAAAACCTCTACCTCGCCCTGCCAGACGGTCTGGCCGTTGAATATCTCATGGACTGGCACAGTTTCACGCCAAACCGCCCCGCAGTTGTGCAACTGCGAGACGGCCACCTGTAACCTTGCGATGTAGTCCTGTTTATTCGCCACAGTAACCGACTCTCAAATAAACTGATCTCTGTGCGAACGGCCTCACGAACCGATCACCATATGAACGTGGCGATGCTGTGTTCGGGTGCGGTATAACCGAAGAACTTTCCGTCCGCCTCCACTTGGAATGATTGTTCCGTTTGCTTCTTGTTGAAAACGACGAGCGATGTCTGGCCGTTGGGCAATGCAAAGGCGACGATGTCCATGCCGCCGGGATCGGCACCTTTGAACGAAGCCGCGATGTGCTTCGAGCCAGGGCGGGCAGCGCGGGACATCTGGGCCAGACCATAGAACTCGCGCTCGAACTTCACTTCCTGATAGTTGTCCGTCTGGACCACCACCAATCCTGCGGCCTCGGAATCGGGACGCGGCGTCGGTCCGAACTTGCTGTTCAGCGCGAGGTTCCACTCCACACTCGCCTGACACCAGTTCTGCGGACCGCCCATCCAACTGTGGGCCATGCCCCAGTCCACATCACCCAACCAACCGCCTCGGTTCTTGCCCCACCCGCCATGCTCGGTACAAAGGATTCCCTTGTCGGGAAATCTTTGATGAATCGCGTTGTAGGTCTTGCGCATGAGGGTGGCGTCGCCGTAGTAAACGTGCCAAGCACTGCCGGCGATATATTTGCCGGCAGTGGGATCCGAAAGGATTTTGGTCACGCTCTCCACAGGGTCCATTTTTGCATCGCCGCGAATAACCTTCCGATCGCCTGGGTGCAACCCCCAGTTGTGGTCGTGGATGAATATTTTCGTTCTCAGCCCTTTCGCCGCAAGTTTAGGACCCAGCAGGTCGACGAGCCTGATCTGGTCGTCCTCGTTCATACGCATGCAGGGATACGCAGCGGCATCGAATTGCGGTTCATTCTGCAACGTGATGCCCCAAATCTCGATACCCTCGGCCTGGTATTGTTCAATGAATTTCACGAAGTAGTCTGCATACGCCTCAAAACATTCAGGTCTGAGCCTGCAGGTGGCGCCGGCGGCTTTGTCCGCTTCCGAAATGCCCGTCAGCTTGCCATTGGTCTTCATCCACGCCGGGGCGCTCCACGGCGAGCTGAGAATTCGGATATCGGGATTCAGCCGGAGTGCGTCCTTGAGCACGGGAATGATGTACGGTCGGTCGTGAGCGATTGAGAACAGGCTCAGGTCTGGTGATCGCCTGTCGCAGTAGGTGTAGTAGGTGGCACTGGCCGTGTAGTCGGATGCCCCCATGGGCAGCCGCAGGAAGCTGAAACCCGCGCCTTCGGTGAGCGAGAACAGTTTCTTCATCGTGTAATCGTATAGTTGCGGGTTTCTCCGTTTCAGATTCATGAGCACCCAAGCGGACGAATCCGTCATGGCCGCCCCGTGGCCATACATCGTCTGGAAGGATATCGTCCGATCCACCGCAATTTTCACTGGGCGGTCGGGTTCCACCGCCGTCAAAGAGATTGAACCCTCATGAAGAAGCGTGAGACTGCCATCCTCGTGGATGCCGTCCTGGACGTGCTTGATGTCGCCATCATCTACCTTGGTCAGGACGACCGTCACCTCACCAGCCTGCAGTGAGGCGGCGCACAAGGCCAATGCCCCAACCACAGCACAAGCCGCTTGATACAATCGGTTGCTGTCCATTGGTGTCGGAAGACATACCTGAATAATGCCTAGTTGAACAATAAAAAAGGGGCGATTCCTCAATGGTTTTGAAGAATCGCCCCGTGTGCTCGGCATTATCAAGTGCTACAGAAAATAGCCAAGTTCGCGGAGTGATGAACGATTGCCGTTGCCGATGATGACATGATCGAGCAATTCCATTTTCAAAATCGTTGGTGTAAATCTGTTTCTGTAAATTGTCTTTCTTCCCTGCGCGCGAAAAACTGGTCGAGGGCGGGCCAAGCTGGTTTCCTGTTGGGGGTTTTATGCGGGTTCTAACAAACTCACCACTGATGGACACGGATACACACGGACTTTTAGCCTGATGATCCATTCACCCTGCGGGCGATCCTCGGTTGGGCCGCAAGCCCTTGGTATCAGTGTTCATCCGTGTTTATCCGTGGTTGAACTACTTTTTCTAGGTTCACTGCCTCGAAGCCATCAACAGCGAACGCCAGCCGCGGCTCGCACTCCGAAACGGAGTGGATTCCCAGTTCGAAAACCCCGGTCTCACCCGCCCCCAAACCGCGCGGTAACGGATGCGGCTCGGCTCCAGCGGCCGGGGCGGCAACGGGTCACGAGGGGTTTTGAGGGTTAAGTTCATCACTTTCCGACCGCAAGCATTCGCCGGCGGCGTCAGGTCATCCGGCCAGCCGGCTGGCATGGATCCGTCAGCAGGCGCCAACCGGGATCTCCTCCAGAATTTCCAGCACACTTTCCGCCGCCGTCGCGGCGTGGAGCCGCGCGAGCATTTCCGGCCGGCGGCTCAAGCCGGCGAGACTCGCCAGCAACGCCAGATAGCCCGAAGCGTCCGTGGCCGGCACCGCAATCAGAAACACCCACTCTACCGGCCGCGAGGATTTGCCTCCCCAGCCCACCGGCTCGCGCGCCCGGCCGACCGCCAGCGTCAACCGCCTGACTTGGTCGCTGCGGGCGTGCGGAATGGCGATGCCCGTGGGCAGGTCCGAATTTGACAACAGCTCGTGGTTGACGGCCGCGTGATAAAACGACAACACGTCTCCGATCGCCTGCTGCGCGCGCAACCGCTGGCTCAATTCCTCAATGATACCGGCGGCGTCCGACTCCTGCAGGCGCGGCACAATCAACTCCAACCCTGTAAAATCAGCCAATGAAACGCGGGTCGCTACCGATGTCAGCTCACTGGGCATGAGCCAGTTGCCTGCGACCGGCTTTTTCGGCCGCCTTGAGCGGTGCCACCAAAACCTCCGGGGCGACTTCCTTCGCGAGGTAAAGATAACGGCGGCAGTTGTCGCACAGGTGCGGCTCGCCGTTGCGGCTCAATTCCAGCACCACGCCCAGCGGCATGCGCATGTGGCAGCCCGTGCAAACCTGGTTGCGTACCACCGCCAGGCCCTTTTTGCCACGGGCGGTAAACCGGTCATAGTGGCAGAGCATCGGCTTCGGAATTTTGGTGCGCAAGACGGCCACGCGCGCGGCGGTCTCCAGCTGGGACTTTTGATCAAATTCCAGCGCTTGCAGCTCAAACAATTTTTCTAGTGAGTCGTTCATTTTAAAATAGCGGGTTAATTTTATTACGGGCAGAAACCGGCACCGGTTCCTCCAACCATGCCGGTTTCTGCGTGCGGGTTAATTCTGTTTACGACCCTGACGGCGCGCTGATTTCGGCGCTACGGTCGGTTTCGTGGTGGTGGCCGGGGCAGCCGGCGCCTGCGTGGTGGCTTTCAAGGCTCCCGCCAGGGTGGCGGTGACAGCCGGGGTCGTTGCATTGACGGTATTTGTTTCGTTCATAATAATTTAAACTCCACTTTAATGGTTGTTTCTAGTCAACCGCCTCTCTTCTACGCAAGCAACATGCCAACCCGCCCGCCCTGCGATAACCCCAGCAAAACCGCGATTTCAAGAAGAAACTCTGCCGGAGCAAACCGCCCCATCCGCCAGTTTGTGCAATTTTTGCACCGCCGAAACCACATTGGTGCAACGCTGAATTATGCAGTTGAAACCCCAGATTTTGTGCCTGGCCCGGGTGGCCTGTTATTCAGTGCCAGCCGTGCCGCCTTCGTCCAGCAGACCGTATTCCTTCAATTTGTATTGCAACGCACGACGACTGATGCCCAACGCTTTGGCCGCCTCCGCGCGGTTCTGGGTCACGTGCGTCAGCGTCTGGCGGATCAACAGCTTCTCCACCTCGGCCAGCGGCATGCCCGGCCGCACCGTAAACGTCGTCAGGCTGTGGTCATACTCCCGCAAAAAATCCGGCAGCGCTGCGATCTCCACCACCGTCGCCCGCTCGGTGATCACCATGCGCTCGACCGCGTTGCGCAACTGGCGCACATTCCCCGGCCAGGGAAAACGCTGACAGACCTGCAAGGCGCTCGGCGACATCCGCTTGCGACTGCGCTTATGCTTGACCGCAAAGCGCTCGAAGAAGCGGTCGATCAACAGCGGAATGTCATCCGCCCGCTCGCGCAGCGGCGGCATGACCACCGGCACCACGTTCAGCCGGTAAAACAAATCCTCGCGAAATTTCCCCGCCGCCACCGCTGCCGGCAGCTTCTTGTTCGTCGCCGCGATGATCCGCACATCCACCCGGATCAAGTCCGAGCCGCCCACCATCCGGAACGCCCCGTCTTCCAGCACCCGCAACAAATCGCCCTGCCCCTTCGGCGAGAGATCCCCGATCTCGTCCAAAAACAGCGTCCCGCCATCCGCAAGCTGAAACCGTCCCGGCTTCTGGCTGGCCGCCCCGGTGAACGCCCCCTTCATGTGGCCGAATAATTCGGCCTCCAGCAACTGCTCTGCAAATGCGGCGCAATTGACTGAAATAAAAGGCTTTTCGCGCCGCCGGCCATGCGTGTGAATCATCCGCGCCGCAATCTCCTTGCCCGTGCCGCTCTCGCCTTCGATCAACACCGTCACCTCGCTCTGCGCCACCTCCTCAATCAGCTGCGCCACCCTGCGCATCACTTCGCTCTCCCCAATCAGTGGATTCGCCTCCGCCCGCCTGTGCAACCGTGAGCGCAGCTCATTGTTCTCCGCCACCACCGCCTGATATTCCAACGCCTTTTGAACCTGTATTCGCAAGCGTTTGAGATCAATCGGCTTCGGCAGATAATCGTACGCCCCGGAGCGCATCGCCGCGACGGCATTCTCCACCGTGCTGAATGCCGTCATCAAAATGAACAGCGTCTCCCGGCTGCGCTCGCGGAGTTGCGCGAGCAGCTCCAGCCCGTCCATGCCCGGCATTTTGACATCCGAAATCACCAGATGATACGGGCCCTGCCCGGCGAGCCGCAGCGCGGCCGGCGCGTCATTGGCGGCATCCACCTGGTAGCCTTCGCGGCGCAGGCCTTCCTGCAAACCGGCGCACAGCCCCTGCTCATCATCCACCACGAGAATCTTGATTTTGGAATTGTCCACGTTCATTTCTTTCGGGTCAGCGGCAGGCTCAGCGTGAAAACCGCTCCGCCCGCCGCCGCGTTGCTCGCGCGCAGTTCGCCGCCGTGCGCCACCGCGATCTGTTGTGCAATCCACAGCCCCAGACCGTTGCCCTCGGCCTTGGTCGTAAAATACGGATCAAAAATATCTCCCAGCGCATCCGGCGGAATGCCCGGGCCCGTGTCCTGCACGCAGAGCCACACGCCGCCCGCCGCCTGGCCCGCGCTGACCTTGACCTGGCCGCCGCCATGAATCGCTTGAATGCCATTGATGACCAGGTTCAGCAGCGCCTGCGTCAGCCGCACGGAATCCATCATGACCACCGGCAAATCCGCCGCCGCCTCCGTGATGATTTCCACCTGCCGGCGGGAGGCTTCCGGGCGCAGCAACGCGCAAACGTGCGACAAAATGTCTTTGATTTCCACCGGCGCCAGCTCCAGCGCCGAAGGCCCGGCGAGCTTGAGAAAGCGTTCCACAATGCTCTCCAACCGGTGCAGTTCCCCGTGGATGATGCCCAGCCGCGCCGCCAGCTTGGCGCGCAACTCCGGCGACAAGGCGGTCAGATCTTCCTCAAGCAATTGGAAGTGGACATCCAACGAG
>Ga0302322_100000429_pt1 | contig 32180 bp, 21 predicted proteins | sample Fen_T0_2_FD_203757 | JGI IMG/M metagenome (GOLD analysis project Ga0302322, IMG submission 203757) | Peat permafrost microbial communities from Stordalen Mire near Abisko, Sweden - Fen_T0_2 | ecosystem: Environmental > Terrestrial > Soil > Wetlands > Permafrost | place: Sweden: Abisko...
CATTGTGCAGACTGTCAATAGTGAGTGGTCCGTTTACGACAAGACGGGCCATGTGATGGCTGGATTCCCCAAATCTCTGGGGTCTATTTGGACGAGTTTAGGAGGCCACTGTGCAGGGGAGCAGGGCGATCCCATTGTCCAATACGATCGGCTTGCTGATCGCTGGTTCCTTTCCCAGATCGGGAGCGAGAGCGCGCCGTATAGTCTCTGCATTGCCGTTTCCAAAACCAACGACCCGACCGGCGCCTACTTTCTCTACGAGTACTCTTTTGGCAACAACTTCCCCGACTACCCTCACTACTCCGTCTGGCCCACCGCGAGCAATCCAGCCTATTTGCAGATGGCCCACCTGTTCCTGAATCTGCAGAGCTTCGTCGGAACCGCCGCCTGTGCATATGACCGCGCAGGTATGCTGGCCGGCAAAGCCAAGCCGGTTCAGATCTGCTTCACGATCGCAAACGACGGCGGTTTCCAGCCTTCCGATCTGGATGGTTCGACCCCTCCGCCCGACGGCTCGCCGGGTTATTTCATCACTTTCGAGACCACCAGCCTGAACCAATATCAGCTCTCGCCGAACTTCGCGAATCCCAGTCAATCCACATTCGTCGGACCCATTAATATTCCGGTCAGTTCTTTCTCCCCGGCCTGTAATGGTGGTGGAACATGTATGCCGCAAAAGGGAACGACTCAAAAACTCGATTCGCTCGCCGATCGCATGATGTACCGTCTGGCGTACCGCAACTTCGGCGATCACGAGTCCATGGTTATCAACGAAAGTGTCACCGCCGGCTCCAGCGTTGGCCCGCGGTGGTATGAAATTCGTACCCCTAACAACACCCCGACTGTTTTCCAGCAGGGCACATACTCCCCCGACTCCACCTTCCGCTGGATGGGCAGCATCGCGATGGACAAGGCCGGAGATATTCTGATGGGCTACAGCATTTCGAGTAGCACCATAGATCCTGGCATCGCTTATACCGGGCGCGTTCCGGGAGATGCCTCCGGCACGATGGAATCGGAGAACATCCTGCTAAACGGAACGCATTTCCAGTCGGGCCATAGCCGATGGGGTGATTACTCCGCAATGCGAATTGACCCGTCGGACGATTGCACGTTCTGGTTCACAACCCAATATATGGCGGCCAGCGGCGACTTCAGCTGGGCCACTCACGTCGGATCGTTCAAGTTCACAGCTTGCGGCGGCGGTGGTGGTGCGGCTGTGACTCTCAACCCGACTTCCCTGAACTTTGGCAAGGTTTTGGTGGGAGTGAAAAAAGGAAAGAAAAAAGTCACCGTCACTAACTCCGGTACGGCTACGCTCAACATTACGAGCATCGCTACTACCGGCGACTTCGCGCTTGTGACCGTCAAACAAACCAAGAAGGTAACGCCCTGCGTGAACGGCAGCGCCGTTGCTCCTGGCGCAAGCTGCCTCGTCGAGGTGAGCTTCACGCCCACCCAAATCGGCGCACGCACTGGCAACCTGACGTTCACCGATAACGCTCCTGACAGCCCACAGAACGTGGCTCTGTCTGGAACGGGTAAGTAAGCGGTAGAGACGCGGCTCGCCGCGTCTTTCCATCAGGCGGGACTTCGGTCCCGCCTTTCTTATTGTCTGCGATAGAGTTCCGGAGTTTTTTTCCGCCGCCTTAGTTGCGCGCAACCGCCTTCCCCGTGGATACTGAATCAACACGAGCCCTATGAAGATCAATCTTTCCTCCTCTGCCCTTGCTCAGCTTGAAACCGATTGCCTGGTTGTGGTCGTTCTGGATCAAGCCGAGAAGAACACGGCCCCCAAAGACAAACCCGCACCCGCCGTCGCCACTTCGGAAACCGCTGTGCTCGACGCGGCCAAAGACGTCCTCGCCACCGGCGAAGTCACGGGCAAGAATTTTGAAACGACCCTGCTCTATAACCCGACAGGACTCAACGCAAAGCGCCTGCTGCTGCTCGGCGGCGGGAAGGCCAAGACTTTCTCGGCCTCCGACCTCTGCAAACTCGGCGGCGCTGCCCTCCGGGTTCTCAAGGCCAAGAACCTTCGCAGCTTTGCTTTTGCTCTGCCCGAAAACGGGATCGATGCGAAAGATGGAGTCCGCGCGGTCAGCGAAGGCGCACTGATCGGCTCGTTCGAACCTGACTACTACAAGAGCGATCGCAAAGATCAGAAGATCGACACGCTGACGATTATCGCCCGGGGCGACCAGAAAGCGTTGGAAGCCGGCCTGGAAGCGGGCCGTATTGTCGGCGAGTCGCAAAACTTTACGCGAGACCTGGTGAACGAGCCGTCCAATCGCATGACTCCCACCATCATGGCGGAGCGCGCAAAAAAAATGGCTGCCGAAGTGGGATTGAAATGCGAGACCTACGGCACCGACAAAATCAAAGAACTCAAGATGGGTGCGTTTTGGGGCGTGGCTCAGGGATCCGACGAACCGCCTGCATTGATCGTTCTCCGCTATGAACCCGCCGATGCCGTGAAAGACGTTCACCTCGGGTTGGTGGGCAAGGGCGTTACATTCGACACCGGCGGCATCTCCATTAAGCCTGCCGATGGCATGGAGAAAATGAAGTACGACATGGCTGGCGGAGCCACCATGATCGGCGTGATGCGCGCGATTGCCCTGCTCAAGCCAAAAGTAAAAGTCACGGCGATCATCTGCGCGACTGAGAACATGCCATCCGGCAAGGCGCAGAAGCCCGGCGACGTCCAGATTGCCATGTCCGGGAAATCGATCGAGATCATCAACACCGATGCGGAAGGCCGACTCGTCTTGGCCGACGGTCTTTGCTACGCACGTCAACTCGGGTGCACGCATCTTGTGGATGCCGCCACGCTCACGGGCGCCGTCGTAGTTGCGCTCGCCCATATCAACGTCGGCATCTTTGCCAGCGACGACAACATGTACGAACGTTTCGTCACGGCCAACAAACAGACTGGCGAAAAGATGTGGCGTCTTCCGCTCGACGATGACTACAAGGACATCATCAAGTCCGGCATCGCAGATATGATGAATTCCGGAGGCCGCTACGGAGGCGCGGTCACAGCCGCAATGTTCCTCAAGGAATTTGCGGAAGAGACACCCTGGGTCCATCTAGATATCGCCGGTACCGCATGGATCGAAGATTCAAAGCCTTGGATTGCTAAAGGCCCGTCAGGAATCGCTCTGCGCAGCCTGGTGGAATTCGTAAAAGGCTGGAGCTAGGTCTTCGAAAACTCGCCGTAGAGACGCGGCTTGCCGCGTCTCTGCCTGCTTGACGTTGGATTTGCGGAAACTCGGATTATCCCCGCGGCGGGCACACAATCGGAATCACGTCTCTTCCATTCCTTCGATAGACCCGAAAGTCTCTTTCATCAACTGTCAGCACCGGCAGACTCTCATTGAGCTCGCTCATGCGAATCAGGCACAAATCCGCAAGATCCGGTGCACGATCCTGGTAGCGCACTGCCAAGTCCATAACCTCTTCGAAGTTCTTGGATAGATCGAATGCGATCTTCAGAAAACCTTCGCGCACCAAACCCAGCACCCACTGGGCCGATCCCACCTGAAACCCGGCCTCACTCAAGACAGCTTCACAAGTAAACAGCGGCTCTGTCACTGTCCGCGCGATTTCCAGGGCCCACTTGTGATGCCGGTCATCGCGATTAAGAAGCGCGACGATCAAACCGGTATCGGCAATCCCCTTCATTTCTTGGAGTAGCCCTTTCGAGAGGAAAGATCCGGTGGACCGGACATCACGCCGGCATAGCGAAGGAAAGGCTTGTCGCCGGTTTCCTGCTTGGCGAGCTCAAGTTGGTCTCGAACCAGGCGCCCCATCGGTATACCGGTTTTCCGGGCGGTAGCCCGCAGCCATGTTGCTAATTCCGGTGTAAGACGGATTGTAATTGTGTCACTCATATCTGATCGATTGTAATACACATCTGATGACGTGTTCTACCTTAAACTGAGTCTATCCGCTTTGGATCTCCCGGCCAAAATTCGTACCCTCCCCACCTCCCCCGGCGTGTATCTCTACAAGAACGCCGAGGGCGATGTCATTTACGTGGGGAAGGCCAAGAACCTCCGCTCGCGCGTATCTTCCTATTTCCACGAAGGACGCTGGGAGGACGCCAAGACCGGTACGCTCGTCCGCGAGGCGGTCGACGTCGACTACATCGTTGTCGCCAACAACAAAGAAGCCCTCGCCCTCGAAAACCATCTCATCAAGCAGAAGCAGCCGCGTTTCAATATTCTCCTGCGTGACGACAAGACCTATCCTTATGTGAAGCTGACGCTCGCCGAGCGCTTCCCTCGCGTGTACGTGACTCGCCGTCTGCGCAAGGATGGCAGCGCTTACTACGGACCCTACTTCCCTGCCAATCTCGCCTACCGCATCGTGGACCTGATTCACCGCAACTTCCTGGTTCCATCCTGCAAGGTGGACCTTACGCGCTTTCACCCGCGCCCTTGCCTGCAGTACTACATCAAGCGCTGCCTGGGTCCCTGCGTGAAAGAACTCACGACGCCTGAAATTTATAGCGAAGCGGTCCGCGATGTGAAGCTCTTCCTCGAAGGCCGTCAAACTGATCTCGTGAAGTCCTTGCGCGAGCGCATGACCGAAACCGCCGCTGCCCAGGAGTTCGAGCGCGCCGCCCGCTATCGCGATCTGATCTCGACGGTCGAGCAGTTACAGGAAAAGCAGCGAATCGCTTCGGTTGAAGGCGACGATGCAGACGTTTTCGGCTACCACAACGAAAACCATATGCTCGCCGTCAATTTGTTCCACATGCGCGGCGGGAAAGTTCTGGATCGTCGAGAATTTTTCTGGGAAGACTTGCCGGAATTTTCCGCCGAAGCAAATCCGTCCGGGGAAATAGGTCCTCCTGAAGGCGAGCCGATTTCGCCGGCAGCCTTCCACCCATCCGCTTTCTTCTCTGCCCTCCTGAGCCAGCTTTACCTGGGCCAGCCCTACGTCCCGCGCAACATCTACGTCCCGGTAGATTTCGAAGACCGCGAGGAACTCGAAGAAGCACTCAGTGAACAGCTAGCGGGAGAAGGTTCGCGAGCCACGAGGGTCCGCATCACGGTCGCGCAGCGCGGCGAGAAGCGGGAACTCATTGATCTCGCCGGCAACAATGCCAAGCAGTCTTACGACCAACGTTTCCGCGTGATGAAACCCAATGCGCGCGCCATCGCCGAGGCTTTCCAGGACACTCTCGCTCTTCCCGATCTTCCCAAACGCATCGAATGCTTCGACATCTCTCACATTCAGGGTGCCGAGACCGTCGCCTCGATGGTGGTGTGGGAAGACGGAAAGATGAAGAAGTCTGACTACCGCAAGTTCATCATCAAGACGGTCGAAGGCGTGGATGACTTCGCGTCCATGCGCGAGGTCGTGACGCGTCGTTACAAGCGCCTGCAAGGTGAGGAAAAGCCGCTGCCAAGCCTGATTCTCATTGATGGCGGCCTTGGCCAACTCCACGCTGCTGCCGACGCACTCGAAGCTCTGGAAATCATCAACCAGCCGTTGGCGTCCATCGCGAAGCGCGAGGAGATCATTTACATCTATGGCCAGGAAAACGAGCCGATCGCGCTCGACCACCACTCGCCTGTGCTGCATCTGGTGCAGATGATCCGCGATGAAGCGCACCGCTTCGCCGTAACTTTCCACCGCAAGCGCCGTCAGATTCGTGACCGCGCCACCGAACTTCGCGAAATTCCCGGCGTTGGAGAAGCCACGACGAGACGTCTGCTGGAACATTTCGGGAGCTTGCAGGCAGTCAAGCACGCGGATGTTGCTGCTCTGTCAGCGGTGGTGACCCGGAGCCAGGCGCAAGCTATCCTTGATCACTTCAGGACCGTGCAATGAAGCTATTCGGAAATAAGAAACCTGAACAGCAACTCGTCACCAGCGGCCAGTTCGAACTCGGGCAAGACGGGAGCGTCGCCACGCTCGACTACACTCTTGCAGGCAATGTACTCGCACTGATCCATACTGAGATCCCAGAATCGCTTCGAGGCAGCGGCATTGCCTCAACGCTGGCAAAGACGGCGCTTGACTGGGCGCGCGAGAACCACATGAAAGTTGACGTGGTCTGTCCTTTCGTCGCTGCCTTTATCGAAAAGCACCCTGAGTATTCAGATCTCGTCCTCTAACAAAACGTCTTCCCCCTACGCAGCACGTAGAAACTTTCCAGTCCCCGCGTCCACAACAACCTTCCCCTTGGCATCCTTGGCGGAAGTGCCATACACCACAACCCACAACAGTTGCTTATTCTTCGCATCCCAATCGAGCAAGTACATGACTGGTTGCTGCGGATCCTTCTCCAGGAGCTTCGCGCCGCCTTTTTCCTGGGCTAATCTAAAAGCCTCATCAGAATCCGTATGCAAGTAGAACATCGGGAACATCAACTGCGGGACGTTCGGGGCGTATGGAGTGTCGGAAGCTGAGGTCACTCCAACGGCCGGCTCTTCTCTCAGTTGGCTGCCGGAACAAGCAAAGGCCTTGTAGGTACGAGTTCGAGCCGAAGCAAATAGCGCGTGCCACACCGTGGACTTCCCATCGTGGCCCGTGCTTTCGGCGTTCAAGCTCGACTCCATGTGAAAGGGGAGTGCATCCTGCTGCCAGCGTGCGGCTAGTCCGGCCATCTGCGAAAGACAGGATTTTCCCGCGTAAAGCACTGGTTCCTTCTTGGGAGCCGGTGCCGCCGCCTGAGGAGCGGGTGCAGACGTAGTGCTCGAAGGACCGCAAGCAACCGCCATCATCGCGCATAAAAAAAGAAGCATAGTCATCGCACATCGGTACATTTTCATCGCACGCCTTCCTTTAGGGCGAAAACAGTGCAGATACTGGCAAGCTTTCGCCTCATCCATTTTTCGCAGGAATAATACTCCCGTGAGGAAGCACTGTCGGTGACGGGCAACCACAAAATTTCTAGTGGTTCGGGACAGTGGAAAGAAACGACTTCACGACAATCTGATTGGGTTGCATACCCACAGGAATAATCGTTACCAGCGAGTACTCCGAAGGCTCGAACTTCTTCTTCGGTGTTCGCTTTTGTATGACCGCTACGTCGCCTGACCCAGTGTCCAGCACCAGCAGATAGTTCTGATTTTGCGACAACGCGAGACCATCGGGGTGCGATCCCACAGAAAGATAGGCCACGATCTTCCCGATATCAATGTCGTAAACCGCAATGTTATTCGAACCAAAATTCGAGATATACAAACGCGAATTGTCGAGCGAAAAGACCCCGCGCGTTGGCTGGCTACCGACCAGATAGCTTCCTGCCACTTCGTTCGGTGTTGTCTCGATAATCGAAATGCTACCCGCTTCGAAATTGAAAGCCACCAGTTCGCCGCCATCCGGTTTCAGCGTCAGGCTGACCGGAGATTTGCCAACATCGAGCAGCGCCAGAAGCTTGTCGCTCTTCAAGTCAATACTGGCAACCTGACCGGAACCGGAACACGACACAAACGCTTTCGACGAATCGGGCAAAATCGCAACATCTTCCGGATGCATGCAGATCGTGACCGCCGAACGCACTGTCAAGCGCGTGGCATCGAGAATGGAAACCGTGTTATCGGCGCGGTTGCTCACCACAACCGTCGCGCCATCCGGAGACACCCGAGCCAAGCCAGGGTTCCCCCCGACGTGCAGCGTAGCGGCAACTGTCCGTTTCTCGAGATCGAGCACCGAAACTGTAGCCGACCCCGAATTTGCCACCCATGCGCGAGTCCCGTCGGGTGAAACGTCAATGAAGTAGGGTTTCCCGCCTACGCCAATCGTCGCTACAACCTTATTCTGCTCCGCATCAATCACGCTGACGTTCGAAGATCCGGCATTGACGACATAAACTTCGTTCTTCTTAGGGTTGGCAGCAACTCCGGTCGGCTCCGAACCTACGGTCAATGTTCGCACCGAGGAGTACGTGCGCAGATCGATCACCGTTACATTGTTGCTTTTGCCGTTCGAGATGTAAGCGTATTCGCGATAAAGCGGGCCGTAGGCCGGCAGAGTGCGCTCGTGGAAGTAGTACCAAATACCCGCCAGAGCCAGCGGTACACACACGGCAATCAGGAGAAGTTTGCGCAACGAGATAGCCAAGCCTCAGTCGGACTCTAGAAAAAGAATTCTAGCAGTCGGTGGACAGTTCTCGTCCTGGTGAGAATCGCGATGCCACCAATCTACTTCGACACCGCGGTTGGAACCCGGGTTCCGATTTCAGCTATAGTGCGCCCCAACACCGCCGCGATCTGCCGGACCTGTCCCATCAGTTCGTCGAACTGGTCAGGATAGAGCGACTGCATCCCATCCGAGAGCGCCTTGTCGGGATCGTGATGCACTTCGACCATCAAACCATCAGCGCCGACTGCCACTGCGGCCCGAGCCAGCGGCGTAACTTTGTCGCGCTTCCCCGTTCCGTGGCTAGGATCGGCAATGATCGGCAGATGGCTTAACCGCTGCACCGCCGGCACGACGCTCAGGTCCAGAGTATTGCGCGTGTGGTCCACGAAAGTTCGCACCCCGCGCTCGCACAGAACCACGTTGTAATTCCCTTCGCTCATGATGTACTCGGCCGCCATGAGGAACTCTTCCAGCGTCGCCGATATCCCCCGCTTCAAGAGCACCGGCTTGCGCGACCTCCCCGCCCGCTTCAGCAGCGAGAAGTTCTGCATGTTGCGCGCGCCAATCTGGATCAGGTCACCGTACTTTTCAACCAACTCCAGTGACTCGTAATCGACCGCCTCAGTCACAACCAGCAAGCCGAATCGCTCACGGATTTCGGCCATGATCTTCAGGCCTTCTTCGCCCATGCCCTGAAACGAATAAGGAGATGTGCGCGGTTTGAATGCGCCGCCGCGAAAGAACTGGGCACCAGCCTGCGCTACGCGTTCGGCGGCCGCGAAAGCCTGCTCCCGGCTCTCGATTCCACAAGGTCCGGCAATAATCGCAAGTTCGCGTCCGCCAATGGTCGCCGACGATCCTGGAAACGTGATCACCGTGTTATCCGGCTTCACGTCGCGGCTGACCAGTTTGTAGGGCTTGGAGACGCGAATGACTTCCTGCACGCCCGCCATTTCGTCGAACGTGCCAGTCTCAACCTGGCCCTGGTTTCCCGTAATGCCGATGGCGGTCCGTTGCGCGCCCGGAATACAATGAGCTCGAAATCCGAGCGACTCAATTTTCTGGCACACAGCCCGGACATTCTCCTCGGTAGCCAGCGCCTTCATCACGATAAGCATGCGAACCTCGACCTAAAAGTGTAGCTTCGCCGCGCCAGAACAGCAATTCGCCATTTGTAGAGACGGGGCTTGCCCCGTCTCAAGCCTTGTCCGTCTCCAGTTTGCGCCGTATGCGGCGCGCCTCATCTCCCGCCGTGTGTGCCCGCGCCGCTCGCCGTCACCAAAACCGACCAAACGCACCGTGACCAACCTCACGGTTCCTGAAATGGAGCCGCACTAACTTGTGGCTATGACGCTATTCCACAACAAATTCCGCATAGAGACCACGCGATTACCGGACTGGGACTACCGCGCAGGCGCATGGTATTTCGTGACGATCTGTACGAAGAACAAGGAATGTTCTTTGGGCAGCGTCGCGGGCGGCAGAATAGCCCTGACTAAAGCCGGCGCAATCGCACAAAACGAACTTCTGTCTCTGGCACACCATTACCAAAACGCGACCGTCGACCGGTTCGTTGTCATGCCGAACCACGTCCACGCGATTATAGTGATCGCAACCAAACACGCCTACTCCCCAAACGAACCCGCGTTTTCCCTCGTAGAGACGCGGCTTGCCGCGTCTCCTGTGCCGGCAGCCGAACTCCAACACCCTTCGCTGGGCAACATCGTCGGAGGCTACAAATCCGGCGTCTGTCGCATCTGCCACAAATCGGGAATCGCGAATTTCGCCTGGCAGCCGCGGTTCTACGATCACATTCTCCGCTCAAACGCGTCAGTAAATGCCGTTCGCGACTATATCGATCACAATCCCGACAACTGGCTCGAAGATCCGGATCGAGCCGCCATCGAATCATCCGGAACAGTCCGCGGCGGAGACGGGGCAAGCCCCGTCTCTACACATCGATTCCCTCGCCGTCCGTAGAGACGCGGCTTGCCGCGTCTCCACCCGGCCTCAATGCCCCCGCGACGAATCCGCAACTTCCCTCCCAAGAAGGTCGTCGGGCTACGCTAGAATAAAGGTTTACCTTTTGCGCTCTTACTTATCTCTATGCCTCAGGACGACCAACCAACTTCCCCCGCCCGCGACGAGCGTTACGACGCTCAGCGCATCGAGCAAAAGTGGGCTGACCGCTGGCAGAGTGATCCCTCGCTTTATGCCGCCGAGCCCAACTCCTCCAAGCCCAAATATTACGTGCTGGAGATGCTTCCCTACCCTTCCGGCGCGCTCCACATGGGACACGTCCGCAACTACTCCATCGGCGACGCGCTAGCCCGCTACATGTGGATGAACGGCTACAACGTTCTCCATCCCATGGGCTGGGATTCCTTCGGCCTGCCCGCCGAAAACGCCGCCATCAAGAACAACACGCCGCCCCGCGAGTGGACCCTCTCCAACATCGCCGCCATGAAGGTGCAGATGAAGCGCCTCGGCTTCGCCTACGACTGGTCGCGCGAAGTCACCACTTGCCTGCCCGAGTACTACCGTTGGAACCAGTGGTTCTTCCTCAAGCTCTACGAACAGGGCATGGCGTATCGCAAGAAGAGCAAGGTCAACTGGTGCCCGAAGTGCGCGACCGTGCTCGCCAACGAACAAGTCGTAGGCGGCAACTGCTGGCGCCACGAAGACACTCCGGTCGAGCAGCGTGAACTCGAGCAGTGGTTCCTGAAGATTACGAAATATGCGGACGAATTGTTGCGCGATCTGGAGAAGTTGCAAGGCTGGCCGGAAAAAGTCCGCATCATGCAGCAGAACTGGATCGGCCGCAGCGAAGGCACCCTCGTTGATTTCGATCTAGGCGGCACAGTCGGCCCCGCAGGCTCAACCATCACCGTCTTCACCACGCGCGTGGATACGATCTACGGTGCGACATCCGTCCAACTTGCGCCCGAGCATCCGATCGTCGTGGACATTGCGGCCCGCAATCCTGAACTGCGCGCCCAGGTGGACCAACTGATCTCCGAACAGCGCCGTGCCAAAGAAGCTGGCGATTTCGGCGCGATTGAAAAGCACGGCGTCTTCACCGGTCGCTACGCCAAGAATCCCTACAACGGCCAAGCTGTCCCCGTGTGGGTCGCCAACTACATCCTCATGGATTACGGCACCGGCGCCATCATGAGCGTGCCCGCCCACGACGAGCGCGACTACGACTTCGCCAAGAAGTACAAACTCGATATCCGCTTGGTGATTCTTCCCGCCAACACCGATCCGGAAGAAACCATGACCGCGCCTCCGCTTCCCTTCACCAGTGAAGACGGCATCCTGGTAAATTCCGGCGAATACAGTGGGATGAATTGCGCTGATGCGATCGCGAAGATGTCCGCCCGCGCGCAAGAGAAAGGCTTCGGCAAGCCGACGGTCACGTTCCGTCTCAAAGATTGGGGCATCTCGCGCCAGCGCTACTGGGGCACGCCGATCCCAATGGTCTATTGCGACAAGGACGGCGTAGTCCCCGTCCCGGAAAAAGATTTGCCCGTGATCCTGCCGGACAAAGTAACCGTCACTCTCGCGGGAGGATCGCCGCTGGCCGGCGTCCCCGAATTCCTCAACACCACGTGCCCCAAATGCGGCGGACCGGCAAAACGCGAAACCGACACGATGGACACCTTCGTCGATTCCTCCTGGTACTTCTACCGTTACGCCGACGCGCGCAACGATAAAGCCCCCTTCGACAGCGAGGTTATCAATTACTGGTTCGGCAAGGATGGCATCGACCAATACATCGGAGGCGTCGAGCACGCCATCTTGCACCTCATCTACTCGCGCTTCTGGACCAAAATCATGCGCGACATGGGTCTGCTCAAGAACGACGAACCCGTGAAGCGCCTGTTCACGCAAGGCATGGTCATCAAAGACGGCGCCAAGATGTCGAAGAATCTCGGCAACGTAGTCTCGCCCGATGAAATGGTCGCGCGCTACGGAGCCGACGCCGCGCGCCTCTACAGCCTGTTCGCAGCCCCGCCGGACCGCGATCTCGACTGGCAAGACACCGGCATCGAAGGCATTCAGCGTTTCCTCGGCCGCATCTACCGCTTCTACGTCCGAACCGCCAGTACATCCGTCGCATCCGTAGAGACGCGGCTCGCCGCGTCTCCGCCGGCCGTTCCCGAGAACCTGTCGCCGGAAGCCCGCAACCTTCAACGCAAACTTCACCAAACGATCAAGCGCGTAAGCCATGATTTCCAAGGCCGGTGGCACTTCAACACCTGCATCGCCGCGATCATGGAACTGTTGAACGAAGTCTATGGCGCCGACGAAGCGATCACGGCTGGCCGAGTTCCAGCCTCGCTGGTAGCGGAAGTCCAGCGCTCGATCGCACTACTGTTGGCCCCAATGGCTCCCTATCTCGCGCACGAACTCTGGGAGATGACGGGCGAAACCAGCAACCTGCTCAAAGCCCAATGGCCGAAATACGATCCCGCACTAGCCGCCGAAGATGAGATCGAGATCCCCGTGCAAGTAAACGGCAAACTGCGCGGCAAAGTGGTAGTCCCGGCAACAGCAACCGACGACGAAGTGAAAGCGGCGGCGCTTGGGGACGAGAAAGTAACAGCAGCCACCAGCGGTAAGACAGTGGTCAAAGTCATCGTCGTGCCGAAGAAGTTGGTGAACATCGTCGTCAAATGAGCTGGCCATGAGCGTTGTCGCCAGCGGCTTCAATTAATTCGATATTCTATTTACAGCGACCCTAAGTGCGCGTACATTGCACTGTTCGGGCCGTGTTATGGCGGAATAGGACGATCCATGTTTGCCCAAATCTGCAAGGCAGTCACTCTATTGCCAATCCTCTTGGCGTCTCTCGCCCCGGCCCAAGAAAAATTCACGGCGGAAGACATTCTCCAACGCCACTTAGACTCGATTGGCCCTGCTTCGGCTAGAGGAGCAACCAAGCCCCGCGTCGTGGAAGGGGCCGCATCCTACCGCGTTTTGGCGGGCGGTTCAGGCCGAATTGATGGCAAGGCAGTGGTCGTCTCCGAAGGGCGAAAGCTCCACATGCTGCTGAAGATCGGCGCTGAGCAGTACAAAGGTGAACAATTCATCTGCGATGGCGACAAATCGAGCGTGGCGGGCACTTATATGGACAAGACACGTTCGGAGTTTGGAGAGTTCTTACGCGGGGAAGACCTGCCAATTCGTGAGGGAATCATTGGAGGAACGCTTTCTACAGCTTGGCCATTGCTCGAACTGGACGCTCGCAAAGGGAAAGTTCACTACCAAGGCTTAAAAAAGATTGACGGCGTCGAACTGCACGCGCTTTCCTATCAACCAAAGAAAGACACTGATCTCATCATAACTCTTTTCTTTGAACCAGTAACATTTCGCCACGTTCGGACCATTTACACGGTCAGCGTCAATGCGGGTCTCGGCATGGCAGCGTCAGGGGACCGAGCGTCTGAGACGCAAAGCGCTCGTCAGCACCAAACACGATATCGGATCGACGAGAAATTCAGTGACTTCAAAACCGTAGATAGCCTGACTCTCCCCAGTCACTACGATCTGCAGTTCCTTGAAGAATTGCAGAATGGTTTCACGAAACAGGTGGAATGGGAAATCACCGTAACCCGCGTACTGAACAACGTCGCAGTGGATGCCAGAAATTTCCAGCTTCACTAGCACTGCTCGCTACTCGCTTGGGTCGACAACACTGGCCGGGACTGCCTTTACACGACTGTCTCAAATCTGAGAAACTCATCCGTGGAAAACCAATTCACGCTTACCCAATCCATCGTTGTCCTCGACTTTGGCGCGCAATATTCGCAACTCATCGCGCGCCGCATCCGTGAACAGAAGATCTTCTCCGTCGTGCTCCCGTTCAACGCGACGCTCGACGAGATCCGCAGCTACTCTCCGGTCGGCATCGTTCTTTCCGGCGGGCCCTCGTCTGTTTACGACAAGGAAGCGCCGCACGCCGACAAGCGCGTCTTCGACCTTGGCATTCCCGTGCTCGGAATCTGCTACGGACTGCAGTTCATGGTCTATGCGCTGGGCGGCAAAGTCACTCCTGCGACCAAGCGCGAATACGGACACGCCAAAGTTGAAATGCAGGTTGGCGACTCGCAACTATTCCAGGGACTGCCCAAACTTCTCGCCGTCTGGATGTCGCACGGCGATTCCGCCGAGGAACTTCCTGCGGGATTCCGCCTGACTGCACGAACTCCGCATGCTGTCGCCGCGATCGAGAATGCCGAGCGCAGAATGTTCGCAGTGCAGTTTCATCCCGAGGTCCATCACACTCCGCTGGGAACCGACATCCTGCGCAACTTCGCGCTGAACATCTGCGGCGCGAAACCAACTTGGACCGGCCAGCACTTCATCGACGCCACCGTCGCTCAGGTCAAAGCCCAAGTCGGCAATGGACGCGCCATCTGCGCACTTTCCGGCGGAGTCGATTCCTCGGTCGCGGCTGTGTTAGTTGACCGCGCGATGCGCGACGCTTCCGGAAAATCCCGTCTGACGTGCGTCTTCGTCAACAACGGCGTGCTGCGCAAAAACGAATTCGAAAAAGTGCAGCAGAACCTGCGCGACAATCTCGGCCTGCATCTAGTCGCAGTGGACGCCACCGAGCGCTTCATGAAGAAACTCGCGGGCGTGACCGACCCCGAAAAAAAGCGCAAGATAATCGGCAACGAATTCATCGAAGTCTTCGACGACGAAGCTCACCGAATCCTCAAAGAAGACGGCGAAGTCGAGTGGCTCGTGCAGGGCACGCTCTATCCCGACGTCATCGAATCGCGCTCCGTCCGCGGACCATCCGAGGTGATCAAGTCGCATCACAATGTCGGCGGCTTGCCCGACAAGATGAAGCTCAAACTCATCGAGCCGCTCAAAGACCTCTTCAAAGACGAAGTCCGCCGCATCGGCCGCGACCTCGGCATGCCCGAAGAAATCCTCCAGCGCCAACCGTTCCCCGGTCCCGGACTCGCGGTGCGCATTGTGGGCGAGGTCACCAAAGAACGCGCGGACCTTCTCCGCGAGTGCGACGAAATCGTTGTCGGCGAAATCAAGAAGGCCGGACTCTACCAGAAAATCTGGCAATCCTTCGCCGTCCTTCTCCCTGTAATGTCCGTAGGGGTGATGGGCGACCAGCGCACTTACGCCTACACGTGCGCAGTTCGCGCCGTTCACTCCGAAGACGGCATGACCGCCGACTGGGTTCCACTCCCCTACGAAGTACTAAAGACAATTTCGACTCGCATCGTAAACGAAGTGCGCGGCGTGAATCGCGTTGTCTACGACATCACGTCGAAACCGCCGGGCACGATTGAGTGGGAATAAGGTCGTCGTGGGAATAGGTTAGTCGTAGAGACGGGGCTTGCCCCGTCTCGGATCGCCAAGTCAGCACGCCCCACGCGGAAACTCCTACCTTGTCATTTCGAACGAAGTGAGGAATCTCGTTCTCATCTGCTCCTCCAGTAGAGAGGAAGGGCGTGCTTGCGCTAGGTCTTCATCAACCGTCGCAACCGGTTAGCCGTCATTCGGTGGTAGAGATGCGAAACGACGCGCTCGCGGCAGGTAATGGCGAAGGTGGCGTAGGCTGATGGCGCTTCAGTGCGAACCTCGGCGAGAGTCCTGAGTTGCTGCTTCTTCAAGGCAAGGCGCTGGCTCTTTGCCACGCTCGCAAGATTGTCAACCAACCCCTTGGCAAATGGACACTGCGCAGAATACACAACCTTCAAATCTGGGCCGTGCAGATGTAGCTTCTTGTCCCACTCACCGAGGAACTTGGGACCAGTCGCGCGCCTGAACTTGAGCGCCGCCAATTCGAGGTCTGGAGGCGCGGTATCAACAACCGTGAATCCGTGTTTCAAGAAGAACTTGGTGTCGGGCAGCCCGAGTTGATTGCGGGCGGCTACAACCGCGACGCCGTCCATGCCTTCTCGTTTCGCCTCCTGAATGCAGAGGTCAAGCAGCGCCTTGCCACATCCGCGGCCTTTCGATTTCCCCACTACCCATAGGCAGTGGATCACCATATAACGCGGGGCGTGAATCCCGCGCCAGGCAAACTCACCGGGAATATACTCGATGAAGCCGCGTCCGCCGCGAACAATCTTCCTGTAGCGCAGCCCTTCCGAAAATCGCTCCTTCATCCATAAAAGTTTCTGCTGGTACATCTCGGATTCCGGTTGGCTCATACAGCAGAAAAGGCCGGCCGCACCGAGATTCGCGGGAATTACGTCCAGGATTTCTAGCCCTTGCATGCTGCGAATGATACCCACAAAGATGTACGGATTGCAGTGACCTTGCGACGGCTGCCTGTTTGGGGACTTTGGCTTCGTTGGAGGATACAGGCGTGAGTTGTCAGTTCTCAGCTGTCACTTGCCAGTCGTCGGCCCGGATTCTTTTTCGAGGACTCTTTTGAAAGTATCTTCATTCCGAACGAAGTGAGGAATCTCTTGCGGGGGTGAAACCGTGCCCATAGCCACCTTACGGTACGCTCACCGTAACAGTAGCCGTCGCCCTCCCATACGGATTCGTGGCATAGATCGTGTAAGTCGTGGTTGCCGTCGGCTTAACGACCACGCTCGTATCGCGCACCGCACCCGCGCCCGGAGACACAACGTTGTACGTCGCGTTGCTGACGTTCCACGACAGCGTCACGCTCGCGCCCGACTCAACGTGCGATGCCGACGAGGTGAAACTGGAAATCGTCGGCGCAGATCCACTCGGATAGTTCGAGTTCGTGTACACCGGATTGCTCTGCACCACTTCAAATGCCGACGACGGCACGCTCTTCAGTTCGTCAATTTCCGTATTCCAGCGGTTATCGGAAACGCCCGTGACGTAGAGCGCACTGCCGTTGTCGGCGAGGATCAGGCCGTAGTGCTTCATCGCAGTAAGGATGGTCTGCGTGTTCGCGGTGAATCCGGAAATATCGTAGCTCGACTTGAGCCGCAGTCGCATTCCCATGGGCGGAGCCGATGAATTGCTCGTGTTCCCGGCAGCGTGAGAAGCGGGAGGCGTGAACGCCGCATACGTGTGCGGAAGCGTGAAGCGAAACGCGTGCTGGATCTTTCCCGAAGCCGCTTCGTCATAGCGCACCAGTCCGGGAAAGATCGGCAAGCCCGCGGCATCGGCTGAAGTCCACGTCCAGGGACGCTGCGCATTGCCACTTCCCAGCAGATCCCACACGGCGGTCGAGTCGGCGTTCCACGAGCCATCGCCGTTTACCGAAGCGTTGTACAACTCGTAGAGAAAACAGTTGCTGTTGTCGAGCACAAGCACGTGGCGGTCGCCACTACTGCCCGAACCGCCTTCGACCGGCGCGTTGGCTGGAACCGGCATCGGCCCCGGATCGCTCTCGTCCGTATACGCGCCCGGGTTGAGGTTGACCAGGCTTTGATTTCCATCCACCACAACGTAAGGAATGCCGTATGTGGGATCGTTCCCCCAGTCGGGATGCATGTTCACCGAGCCGACCCAGTTGCCCATGATGGTGGCCGAATTCGGATCAACCGGCGCAGTCGAGATATCGGTGTTCCACAGGCTGCTGCCGGTGAACGGAACAAATCCGTTCAGACTGGCCGTCTGCCCAAGAGCCATCCCGTTGCAGGCAAGGTTGCCGCCGCCCGTTCCGCCACCGCCTCCGGAAGATGACGCCGCGCCGCCACAACCAACAAGCGAGAGACTCAATGAAATGGCAACGGCCAGCAGAGTCGAGGGGGTATGTTTGGCGAATCCCATCTGATAATCCTCCGCTACTCCCCACCTCCGAAAAAGAGCACCGTCGGACATGGCCGGTTTTGCCATCAAAATGAGCCACTTTCCCGGGATTCATCGCATGTATGGGAAGAGAAGAAGGGGGGACTCGCCCCATAGGAGAATCCGATGCCGCAATCCAGGATAAAAATGTTCGCCACTGTCACACTGCTCGCCAGCATGATCTCGAGTGCGGCCGCACAGCGCATTCCGGGCCGCGATCTGCTTCGCCGCACTCCCTTAACTAGCCAGCATGAGCCGGGCTCTCAATCGGCCACCGGCGTGGGTGGCAACCCGTTTCTGCTGATTGACTATCCCGGAGCGGAGGCACAGCAGTTCCCTTTCGCGATCAGCGACAGCGGCAAGATCACGGGCTACTACCTCCTGCCGAATGGAGGCACAAACAGCTTCCTGCTCCAGGGAAAAACCTTCAAAGATGTCATCTATCCGGGCGCGCAGGATACGGTGGCTTTCGGCATCAACAAGGTGGGCATGATCGTCGGGGCCTACTCGTTGAATGGAACCGATTTCCACGGCTTCACGCTGAAAGGGACGAAGTACACGTCCTTCGACTATCCCTCTGGCAACGACACCAGCCCCTATGGAGTCAACGCGGCTGGTGACATTGTCGGGACCTACTACGACGGGAACGGCGGTCACGGGTTCCTGTTGCACAAAGGTGTTTTCACCAGCTTCGACCAGCCATTTGGCGGAAACCTCACGAATCCGTATGCCATCAACAAACAGGGGACGATCGTGGGCATGTATCAGTTACAGGGAGTGAACCACGGGTTCGTTCTCAACAACGGAGTGCTGGCACAGCTGGACTATCCCGGTTCGATCTCAACCAACCTCTACAGCATCAACGACGCTGGCGACATCGTCGGCGACTTCACAACCGACGGAACCACTTGGCACAGCTTTCTGCTGAGTGGGGGCAATTACACGGTGATTGATGCGCCGTTCCCGGGTACGACGTCGACGACAGCCACGGGCATCAATAATCACCGCCAGATCGTCGGTCAATACGGCAGCGAGGGGAACAACACGTTCTACAACTTCGGATTTACGACGAGTTACTGAGCGGATCGACACCGGGACTGGACACATTCTTGGACTTGCTCGCAGCGCCCCGTTCAAGGCAAACAAACGGCTTGAGTGGGCCAGCCGCCGAGAAAACTCAACGCTCTCGATTGATGATTTGGTGCTCGGCGCACTACCATTGCTTCATGCCCGTCGAAACCGAAATTTCCAGTTCTCCCAAGACAAGCATTCGCGCGCCTCGCGGCACCACGCTCTCCTGCAAAGGTTGGCAGCAGGAAGCTGCCATGCGCATGTTGATGAACAATCTCGATGACGAAGTCGCCGAGCGTCCGCAAGACCTGGTTGTTTATGGAGGAACAGGAAAAGCTGCGCGCAATTGGGATTGTTATCACGCCATCGTTCGCTCGCTGAAGGATCTTGAGAGCGACGAGACCTTGCTGGTGCAATCGGGCAAACCAGTCGGAGTCTTCAAGACGCACGAATACGCGCCACGCGTACTGATTGCCAACTCAAATCTGGTTGGACATTTTTCCAACTGGGAGAAGTTCAACGAACTCGAGCGCGCTGGACTGATGATGTATGGCCAGATGACTGCGGGTTCGTGGATCTACATTGGCTCGCAAGGCATTGTGCAAGGCACATACGAAACGTTCAACGCCGCAGGCGATAAGCATTTCGGCGGCGATCTCAGCGGCAAGTTGATCGTCTCTGGCGGAATGGGAGGAATGGGAGGAGCGCAGCCGCTCGCAGCAACCATGACAGGCGCGGCGTTTCTCGGCATTGATGTCGATCCTGAACGGATCAAGAAGCGGCTCAAGACTGGATACTGCGATTTTCTGGTGACTACGCTCGATGAAGCGCTGCGCATTCTGAAGAATGCTGTGCGCAAGAAAGAAAATGTCTCGGTTGGGCTGGTAGGAAATTGCGCGGATGTTATTCCTGAACTGGCCGAGCGCGGAGTTGTTCCCGACATTCTTACCGATCAGACTTCGGCGCACGATCCGCTAAATGGATATGTTCCGAATGGCATGACGCTGGAAGCAGCGCTGGAGTTGCGGGCACGCGATCCGAACACTTATCAGGAACGGTCGCTCGATGCGATGGCCAAGCATGTCGAAGGCATGCTGCGACTGCAGAAAATGGGATCGGTCACGTTTGACTATGGGAACAACATCCGCACGTTTGCATTTCAGCGTGGCGTGAAGAACGCGTACGATTTCCCCGGTTTCGTGCCCGCGTATATTCGTCCCCTGTTCTGCGAAGGCCGCGGACCGTTTCGTTGGGCCGCACTTTCCGGCGAGGCGTCGGATATTGCGGTGACCGACGATCTGGTGCTGGAGTTGTTCCCGGAGAATCTCAGCCTGCGGCGCTGGATTGAACTGGCTCGCAAGCGGATCAAGTTCCAGGGATTGCCAGCGAGAATCTGCTGGCTTGGCTATGGCGAGCGCGCGAAGTTCGGGCTCGCGATCAACGATCTGGTAAAGAAGGGTACTCTCAAGGCGCCGGTCGTAATTGGGCGCGATCATCTGGATTGCGGCTCAGTCGCGTCTCCTTTCCGCGAAACCGAGAGCATGAAAGACGGAACCGACGCGGTTGCAGACTGGCCTCTGCTGAATGCGCTGGTGAACACGGCAGCAGGCGCATCGTGGGTTTCGATTCACAACGGAGGAGGAGTTGGGATTGGCTACTCGCTCCACGCCGGACAAGTTACGGTTGCAGATGGAACCGACATGATGGCCAAGCGGATCGAGCGCGTGCTTACCACCGATCCAGGAATGGGCGTGATTCGGCATGTGGACGCTGGGTATGACGAGGCGAAGGAGTTCGCGGCGAAGACTGGAGTCAAGGTACCGATGCAAGGTCGTTAGTCGATGGTCGTTCGTCGTTCGACCTCAACAGCCAATGCACTAATCGCGCAAAGTCCTCTTGTCGCGGCGCTGAATGGCCGCGCCGTCAAAATCAGAAGCGGAACAAGTACGACGCTTTCACAAAGAAGTTGCGGCCGTCATTCCTTAAACGGCCTGCGGGGTCGTGGTCCACGCCTCCGCCTCCGTCTGGTGATAGTGGATCGGCGATGTTCTCGAGGTTCGTGTTATAGCCAACGTAGACCGCGGTGTTGGGATGGACCAGATAGGTGAAGAGCAAATCGACATTGAAGTTCTTGGTAGTTGGTACGGAAGTGAAGTTCGGATTCGCGAGGACTGAGTCGTATTGACCGATAAATCGGAATGAGAACTCTTTCGAGAACTGATAGTTCCACTTGCTCCGAATGATGTGGTTGTTGACGCTGCCAAATGGACGGGCAAGTTGGGGCTGGGGATTTGCACACTCCGGACACTGGCGTAAGCGAAACAGAATGTAGGTATTGTCGATGCGTAACGATCGAGTAGGCCGGATCGTGGCAGTTACGTTGGCACTGGTGCGGCGCGCCATGAACGGGAAATAACATTCGTTCTCGGACATGCAGGTGCTTGGTGGAGCGTAGTTGACGCGGGTGCCAAAGCGATAGTCAGCGTGCAGGTAGAACTTCCGGAAGTAGTTTGTATCGAACTGAATCTCTGTTGTGTGGCGCGTGTATTTCTGAATGTCATCGACAGGAATCACAGAAAAATCCTGGTTGCGCAAGCGTTCCATTTCCGCCGCAAACAGGGCTGTGATGAACGTCTGTCCCGTCAGTTCCACTCTCATTTCAGGAAAATATCCGGCGTTGATATGGTTGCCTTCGTGATCGTAATTCTGGTACGTCTCGAAGACTGGTCCCCACGAAATGAGGTGCTTGCCTTCCGGACGGAAGCTGTACTGAACCCGCTGGTCAAGATTGCGTATGTCGGGCTGAGGATCGAAACCGGTGAGCGTGCGGAAGTTCGGGCTGCGGTCAGAGTAATCGAGGAAATAGTTCAGCTTGCGCCCGTCCCGCTGCACAATGACTTCGGCGGCAGTTCCCGTCTGGTTGCTGCCAGTCGTGCCGAACGTGTTGAACAGCGAATCGGCCGGGTTGATCGTGGTGCTATAGGCTCCTTGCAGACTCGCGATCCAGTGCTGATTCAGTTTGAAGCGTCCATCCAGACTGCCCACTCGGTTAAAGAACCCATTCACCTCTCGATCTGCGTAGAGGGCACCAACCTGCGACTGGGCTCCGATGTCATAGCTGACGCGGCCGATGGCGAAAAGCGCGTGGTGGCCCGACAGAGGATTCTCGGGCGAAACTCTCTCGCTCGGAGAGGCCGTATCGGCGACGAGCATGCCGACTCCCCAAGGGCCATCTTTGCCAGTCAACCGGACTCCCCACTTGGGATCAACAATCCGCCGGGTAAAGGCCAGGTTGATGGGCGTCTGGAAGTAGTTCGCATTCTCCTGGAAGAATGGCCGCTTTTCCGGGAAGAAAACCTCAAAGCGCTGATTCACCGTGACCTGGGGCTGATCGGATTCAACCTGACTGAAATCAGGATTGGCGGTCATGTCGAGGACGAACTTGTCCTTGAGAACGACCTTGGCATCGAGACCAGCTTGGCCGAACGCGGTGCGTTGCGAATACGTGGGGCGATTCGGATCGGTTAGGTCTAGCTCTTTGAACGACCGGAAAATGCCGTAGGGTATGAACTGCAAATTTCTTCCAGGCGAGATCCGCTCCAGTCCCGTAGCTGTGCCCTCTTGGTTGAGCCGGCCTTGGATGCGGCTGGAATAGGGCGGCCAGAAGGTATCTTCATTATTGCGGGGAATGCCGCGGTTCAGAAGAATGCCCCAGGTTTGTGGGTCGCTGGAAGCGAAACGCAGGCTGCGAAACGGGATCGCGATCCACACAACGTAGCCGCGGCCGGTTAGTTTCCCTGCCGAACTCCAAACGGTATCGAAAGATTGGTCAAAATTGTCGTTTCCCGAGCCGGGTCCCTCTGTCCATAATGCATCCTGCTGCACACCGAGAGGGTTGACGTTAAACGCGTAGGCGTGACGGTGGTCGTGAAAGGTATCGAGAATGATTTCAACGGTGTCATCATCGAAGATGTCTTCCCGGCGCGACAGGCGAGCCCGCAGTTTCTGCGGCTCGGAATCGAAGCAGATGAAGACTGCGTACAGATTCTTGTCGTCATACCCGAGATATGCTTCGGTGCGTTGCGAAACGGGAGCGCCATCGCTGGGAATGCGCTGGATAAATCCATCTATCTTCGCCAGTTTTCCCTGCCAGTTGGGAGGCGGCTCCATGCCAAGAAACTCTTCCAGCTTCGGCGGTGCGCTCACACGCGGAATCTGCACTGTCTGGAACTGGGGCTGCGCAAAGATGCGGACCGCTCCAAGGAAAACCACGAGCGAAAGGAATCGGATGGCCGATTGGGTAGGAGTCATGGCAACGGAAGTATCTTGCATTGGACGTCCATGCAGTTGAGAAGTGAGCAGAGCGACTTCCCTGTTGGATATTACACTGTGAAGGCACGCGTCTTGGTCCCTTGAACTCGATACGTTCCGGCCTTCGCCGGGAATCGGAACCTGATATGGTGATGGCGTGAAAATCAAGCCACTGTTACTGATCAACATCCACCGACTCTTGACATTGCAATCGCCGGAGAACGGTCCCAGGCGCGGCGGTTCCCTTTCGGAACTGGGGATTGTCGAAGACGCGGCGGTCTTGTGCGTCGGGGGAAAGATCGTTTCCGTCGGCCGCTCGAAGGACGCGTTGCGAGATCCGTGGCTGAGGAAGAATCGGAAGAAGATTACGGAGATCGACTGTGACGGACGCGTGGTGTTGCCTGGGTTTGTCGATTCGCATACGCATCCTGTTTTCGCGGGTCCGCGGTTGGTGGACTTTGAGAAGCGAATTTCTGGCGCCAGCTATGCGGAGATTGCTGAAGCTGGCGGAGGCATTCGGTCGAGTATTGACGGCGTGCGCAAGGCCAGTAAGTCTGCCTTGACCGAGAAGTTGCTAGCTACGCTTTGCGATATGGCCGCGCACGGCACGACTACCATCGAAGCAAAGTCCGGATATGGGCTCGACTTCGCGTCGGAGTTGAAGTCGCTGGAGACGATCCGGCAGGCTGCGGGTCGGTGGCCGGGAACTGTCGTTCCTACCTTTCTCGGCGCGCATACGGTACCGCCGGAATATCGCGGCCGGTCTCGAGACTATGTCGAAGTTATCTGCAAAGAGATGATGCCGGCCGTTGCCAAGCGGAAGCTCGCACAGTTTGCCGACGTGTTCTGCGACCGCAGTGCGTTCAGTGCCGAGGAGAGTGCAATCATCTTTCGCGCGGCAGCGGAATACGGACTGGCCGTACGCGCTCACATGGGGCAACTCTCGGAAACGCGACTGGAACCGTTATTACGCTTCAAGCCTGCCTCGCTCGACCACATGGACTACGTGAACGACGCAGATATTCCGGCCCTTGCTGCCAGCAATACAGTGGCTACGTTCGTCCCTGGAGCAAACTATTTTCTGGGGCTCTCGCGGTATCCGGACGCTCGTCGATTGATTGCTGCTGGAGTTGCAGTGGCGCTTGCCACCGACTATAACCCGGGTTCGTCGCCGACGCTTAGTATGCCGATGGCGATGTCACTGGCGTGCACGCAGATGAAGATGTCGCCAGCAGAGGCGATCGTAGCTGCGACGATCAATGGCGCGTGGGCGCTGCGTCTGGCGGATCGGAAAGGCAGCGGTGAGGTGGGTAAAGACGCAGATTTCGTGGTGTTCGATGTCAAAGACTATCGAGAGATTCCATACTGGTTTGGGGCAAATCACTGCGTATTAGCAATTCTGAATGGCATGCCCAACAGCGCGGCAAAATGATGATGCGCCGTAGAAACCCGGCCGGGGCAACTCGATTCGGGCTGGAAAATTGCTGATTTGAGTCGCGTTTCGCTTGGAGCGAAGGGCGAACGATTGCTATAATTCGGATGTTCCGCACGCTCTCAAAGAATTGGCTGCGTTGTGACGCGGTCTCCCTTCCAGCGATAGCGCGCAGTCAGCGGCCGTGATGGCCATGCAGTACTGCGAACCCAAGCGGACAAGAAGTGGCCAGGTAGCTCAGGTGGTAGAGCGCAGCCCTGAAAAGGCTGGCGTCGGGGGTTCAACTCCCTCCCTGGCCACCATCATTCCAAAGAGCTTAGCGGCTTTGAGCTGAAATTTCCACCCCACGATCCAACCCACGATCCGGAGATCCGACCCACGATTTCTCACTGAACCTTCTCCGTGAGCAGGTGAATCCTGTCGCCCAACAGCTGCTCCAGGAACTTGCCCTGTGCCTCGCGCATCGACTCCATGTCGGACTGTGCGTAGAGTTGCATCGTTGTCCCGAAATCCTCGTGACGCAACATCCCTTGCACGGTCTTTGCATCCACTTTCAGCTTCACCAGTGCCGTTGCCAGCGCGTGCCGGAAGTTGTGAAAGCCGAAACGCACCTTCTCCCCTTCCGTGATCACACCCGCCTTTACCGCCGCCGGCCTCAGGTACTTCTGCACCATGATGGACGCGGACAGAGGCTTCTTGCCCTTGAGTCTCACACTCGGAAACACGAAGTCGGTGCCCTTGCCAAAAGGCGTCTTGTCGCGCCATGCGAGAAGAAACCCCGCCAGGAGAGGGTGCATGGGTACTGGAGCCTTCGATGCCTTCGACTTCGGCACCTTGAATCTCCCCCATACATACGCGCGCCTCACATACATCACCAGATCCACAAAATCCAGATCCGTCCACGTGAGGGCGAGTAACTCCGACACTCGCAACGCCGTCGCCGCATCGCTCAGGGTGAGCGTGCGCCTCGGCTCCGGAATGTTGAGGAGAATCTCGAACGCCTGCTTCGGCGTCATGGGAACCGCCCTGTAATCGCTGGTCGTCCGCTGGCTCACCCAATTCATGGGATTGCCTTCCTGCTGCCGCGGCAGAAACTCGTGCCGCTGCCCGTGCTTGTAAACCAGATGCATGATACGCCGGATTTTGTCGACCGTCGGATCGGCCAACGGCTTCACCTTCTTCTGGGGGTTTCCCTTCCTCAGTTCCAAAAACCATTTCTCGATCTCCGCCGACTTGATCGCCAACGGCGCAACGCTCCCCCAGCGGGGAACAATGCGCTTGACGAGATGTCGTTCGTAGGTCTCGATTGTGGGAAACTCCTTGGGGCGGGCCGAATTCGCCTGGTCGATCCTCAGCTCGTTCTCGATGTAGTGCTGACAGAGCTGGCCAAATGTCCTCGGCTTTCCCTGGAAGGGTTGTAATTGGTTGACGGTTTCGCGCAACCTCTGACGATCGGCTTCTCGGGACGCGTCGGCTTTCTTCGGGCCGATATCTTTCACAAGACCGATGGCGACCATGTGTTCGACTCGTTTCCCATCCGCTCGCGTTGCGTAATAACGAAGGACCCACGTCATTCCGTCTGCGCGTTTAATCTGACGAATACTTCCTTGTTGATACCTGGGCATCAAACCCTCCTTGGTGGTTTGCGTGCTCCAGGTGGCCGCTGGTCGCAGCTTAGCATGTAGGCATGCAACTCTGACAGTAGGAATCTCCAGTCTTTCTTCTTGGCCCTGGGATCGAGCGGATGGCCGAGAATAAGTCCAGCGCGCACCATCTCCAGCAATTGGCGTCGGGTGGTGTGAAGATAACGAGCGGCCGTTTCAGGATCGACGAATGCCTCCACGGGGGCAGGCAACATGGCTGGAAGTCTTTGAGCAGAAATCATAGTGTCTATCCTTTGGACTGACGGGCGCTTCCGGATCTTGCGATCTCGCCCTCTCGTGGCGACTGCACAAGACAAGCGTTTTCTCGTGTGAAACCTAGTTAAAATCAGAAGCCTATGCCCATCCCCATACCAATATCCCTTTCTGTTTGCTGTGAGCGGACAGCCTCCTGCTGCAACGGAGCAATCGCTTGTTCCGGTTTGTTCGCGCTCTGATGCGAGACATCGTGGCCAAGAGCCTGCGGCAGCTTTTCGCGGTTGTTTGTAAAAATCTGCGCGTCCCACTGTCCGCGCGAAACAGAAACATACGCCATGCGGCGATTCAGCAAGTCTTTCGCTGCGAGGTCCGTATCCACGTGAATGAGTACGCGTTCCGCGGTCTGCCCCTGGCTGGAATAGCTGGTGACGGCATAGCCGTGGTCAATGTGCGGATGACGCTGAGGCTCGTAGTCGATACTGCGTCCACTTTCGAGTTTCAGCCGCATCGCTCCGTCCGGCGCGATGTATTCCACTGTACCCAGTTCACGGTTTGCAACCTTCAACTCATGATTGGGTGCGGTAAATTGGATACGGTCTCCAACCGAGAATGCCTTCTCCTGCTCTCGATACACCGAGACGCCCATCTGCCGGCGAGGGTCATAGGTCGTTTCAATTCCACCCGCGCGCAGTACCGTCAGCTGATTGTTTTGCGCATCGATACTTTTGACGCGTGTGTATTCGCCTTTCGCAATGCCAGTCTCCCGCGAACTGCGTGAGTAGCGCAAAATATCGTCAACTTGGTATTGCTGCGCCCAGGAACGATCCGCTCCGGTCATCTCCTGACGCGGCACCAGCGTTTGGACCCGGTGTTCTTCCTTGCTGACACTTCCGCGCGATTGCAACTCTGCATGGATGCGCTGATTGATCTCCGCGCGCGACAGATTGTCGGGCGAAACTACGAGCGTGCTCTCAGGTGATTTCGCATACTCGCGTGCAATAGCCCCGATGCGATCCTCACGTCCTTTGACTTCATGCACTCGCCCTTGCTTATCAAGACTGTCGATAGCCGCTCCAACGTGACCACGCGCCAACTGTTCGACAGCCTGTTTCAGTTCCGGGTCCTTCTGCCGCACAATCTCTTCGAGCCTCATCGTCCGCATTCCAGCTTCCTGAAGCTGCGCGAAAGGACGGCCCGCTTCGACCGCTTCGTGTTGCCGCGTGTCGCCTACTAGCAAAACCCGATCTCTCGCATGAAGCCGTTCGATGAACTCGTGGATCTGGCGCGTCGAGGCGAGCGAAGACTCGTCGAGCACATAGAACCTCTTCTGACCTGTGTCCGGCTGCTCTCCGCGCGCAAGATGGTGTTGCAGAGTCGAGGTCTCGATGCCCGCCTCGGCCAGCTTCTGCGCTGCGCGCGAAGTTGGAGCAAAACCCTCGACCTTGTAGCCTTCGGATTCCACTCCTTCCCGGATGACTGCCAAGGTAGTCGTCTTGCCCGTACCAGCGATCCCATCCAGGCCAACGATCTTCTCTCGGCTCACAAAGATGTCATCGACCACCTCGCGCTGTGCCGGACTCAGTTCGGTATGGCGGTCTTCGATCGCAATCCGCCGCGAAGGCGAAACCAGCATCGGATCGCTGTAATAGCGCTGATTGCCGCTTTGCATCCGTCCGACGATCTCCTGCTCCATGCGAATCATCTCAGCGGTGGTGTACATCGGCGCAGCGCGCCCTTCGACGGAGCCAACGGCAACGAATTCCCCACGCTGCACTCGTTGCGCAAGCTCGTGCCGCACTTGTTCATAGGTTGCTTGCGCCATGCTCCGGCTGATCGCCGCCTGCAAGATGCTCCGCTCATCCTGTACCGCAGATCGCTCGAAGACGTGATTGCGGGCATAGGTAACGGCCTGTCGTTCGGTCCGGAGCTCAGTCTTGTCCGAGCTCGGTGCATGAATCTGGGCCTGTTCGCGTGCCTGGGCGACAACGCGGTCCGCCTGATGACCGTGCCGTGCTGCCAGTTCGCGGTGCCGCTGTAACACTTCTTCCGGAGAGCGAATCTCCTTGCTGTCCCGTGTGCGATGGGCAGCAACTTGTGCCGCGCCCGCGCCTTCTCTCCCGATCTCCTGCAAGTGATTCTTGATCTGTTCTCGTCTCGGACTGGATGCATCGAGGTATTCCTGCGTGTAGCCCTTGATCTCGGGCTGACCGTGCTTGCCGCGTTCGATCTCATAGCCCAACCCTTGCAAGCGCATGGCAAGCTCGGAACGGTAGACACTGGTCGCATACTGCTGCGATTGGAAAAGACTCCGCTCTTGCAATGCCCGCGTCTGGCCCTTCTCACGTTCGGTCAGATTGAAAATGACAGCATGCGTATGAAGTTGCGGTGCGGCATACCCATCCACCGGACGAGCAGTGTCATGCTCGAAGGTGGCGGCAACGAACTTGGCTGTCGTCTCCGGCGCGTGGATATTGCCGATACGCGCTTGCGTGTACCGCTCCAACTCGTCAAGCGCCACGCGCACACTTTCGCGGTGTGCCACACGCACACGTTCATCGCCGCCGACAAGCGCGGTGAGAGAAACAGATTTCGGCGCGGAGAATGTCGCGTCCCACCCGGCGCGATGTTCGACGCTAGTAATTTCCTTACCGTACTCGTTGTCATACGTCTTTGCAGGTTGGTGCCTGACGAGTTGCGTGCCGCTTTCAGGATGCTGTCCTTCGCTCAGCCGCACGAATTCTTCGACCCCCACGGAACCGCGTAGTCCCCACTCCTGAGCAAGCCTTCCCTGCCACTCGCTATGCACCTGCGCGTCACGGCTCCAATAGTTTTGCGTTTCCGACACAAACTCGCGCGCATGGTAGGTACGCGCCTGGCCTGCCGACAGTGCTTTGGAAATAGTCAACATGCGATTCAGCTCTACAATTGCAGCAATATCTCGACTCCTGTTTTCTGACTTAGACTAACTACGCCTCGCAAGAGATGCTCACTGTTTGTATTATTTGTTGCTGGATTATTCAAGCCTCACGTATGTGGAAAACTCTGTATTTCGGTAGTTATATTGCCTTGCGCTATTGATCCGACTTACAAGAGCGATCCGAATTGGCAACGCGACAGCACGCTCATCGGTAGTATTTTTCGATGGTAGAGGCGAGGACCAGACGCTGGGCATTGGCACTGCTCATTGGAAGCAGGAAGGTATATCATTCGCGAGGATAAGTCGAGGCGGATAGACAGAGAGTATCCGACAGGAAAGAAACGGGATATGGAGGTGACTTATACCATCTTATCAAGCGCGATAACGCGCGCTTCATGAGTGTGCTTGGCAGCCGTCAAAGTCGAGGTTTGGGGTCGCGCAAATGGAGCACATAGGCGCTGTCAATAAGGACCGAAGTTCTTACGAGTTTTGTACCGACTAACTCCGTCGATCACGGCGATTTATCCCGGCTGTTCCAATGCCTACTACTTACTTATTTGCCTTGGTGATCTGGGATAGTTGGTCTGCCTTCTGGCGGGCTGCTTCGGAAGGCCAGGGGGTGGTACCTACGCCCCTGGTTGCGGAGTCGAATGCGCTGGTTGAGACTGCAGCAAGGAGTGGCGAGATAGTCGCTGTATGCGGTGGACTATCGCGGGCCGATTTGACCTGCCAAGAGGGTGCGGTTGGCCTCGGCATTGCAGTGGAGTTGGCGAGCCAAATTGGCCCAGGTTGGCAGAAGCGCGGGCCAACCGAAGGAGGCCATTTTGCCAGCACAATTGTCCGCAGATATCGTACTGGTCCGCCTTCCAATTCCGCTCGAAATCCGATGGCGATACCGGCCATTGTGAGTGTCGCAAGGGCCTCAATTTGATACCCGCCAAGTTGTCCTTTAGAGTGCGATTCGCCGGGACAATCAAAACCAAGATTGCAGACAAGCTCTCCATCCGTTTCCGGGGCCCTATCGCCGTCAATTATCGACGTGCATTTCGGATATGGATCGTCTTGAATAGCCACTCTACTGGAGTTGTCGAACTGGTTGGGTGTGCCTCTCGGAGCAATCGAGACAAACCAGCGGACGGTGCCTATGAAGCAGTCGCAATTGCCACTGATACCAGGTCGCAGCAACGATTGCTGGAAGGGTTGAAGAACGCGGCCAAAGTGGCTACAATCCACCGCCTCGAACGGCGAGGAAAGCCAACGGGAAACGTGGTTCCTTCGCCGGTGTATGAGCACCGGAATTGGCACGCAAATCACCGGGAACTCCACCGGCTTTCGGGTGCCTGATCGACCCGTCATACACGACAACTTTGCGCAGACTATTACCTGTTCGCGCTCGCCGGCAAGGTATACTTTTGTCAAGCCGGACGGATGCCAATTAGTTCTTCTCGGGACTCGCATTGTACCTTGAGAAGTTTGCCCCGCTGGGGCAGAGAGAGGCATTCCGAACATAGCGGGAGGGCCTTTACGGGCGTGGGCGCGGCCTGTCAACGCCCCGGGAGCGAAGCGCAGCCGCAAGGCGTTCCGCCTCTTGGCGGAACGGGGCTTGACGGGCTGTGACCCGCGCCCGTACCCTCTTCCCGCTTCGGAATGGCTCGGTTACGGTCGTCGCGAAGCCTACTGGCGAACGCATCCGGCAACACCGGACAAGCGCCGGATGTGCGTCGGACAAACACCCGATGCCGCAGGCGCGGCGTCAGCGGCCCGGATTTCGCATCTTCGCGCAACCCTCGGCGGATCAACATGTTTACGCGATGCCCGCCCGCAGTGGTTCTGCCGTTTACGAACGGAAACGGCAGGGACGCGGGAAAAATCTAAGTCGCTGCCTCACAACAAGTTTATGCACGTAAACGCGCCCGCCGCCTCCGGTATCCCTGCAGCTCCCTACTTGGGGATGACGTGTCAACATTACTCCCATGCGAAGCATGGCTGGGTTTTGAACCTCACCCCGGCACGGCACTTTCAGGAGGCAGGACACACCCCCGAAACCCACCTCCGGGACTACACAACCCCACCATCGGCTCAGGATTCGGACCGGAAAGCACCGCTAATCGAGGCCGGGATCGCAGCGCGAATCGGGAGCGGAAAGGACGACTGAAGAGACCGGGCTCACGGTGCGGATCGGCTTCGCAAAGGACGGCCAATCGCATCAGGATCGGGAAACGCTTTGGCTGCGCAAAATGCCCAGCATCGCCACCCAGCGCTAAGGGTTACTCCTCCTCTTTACCTGGCGCGTGCAGGATTTGTTGGGAGCGATTGTCCTTCCAGATGAGGTAGTGAACGTCGTCTTAGTGCTCGCCGAAGTGATGGCCACACTCCCGGATCAAGAGCGAGCTGTTGACGTGATACTTAGCGCCGTTCTCCTTGCTCCAATCCGTGCAAAAGATCCACTGTTCTTCTCCAGCTCTCTTACGCGCCAACGGCGGCGGGAAAACCTCACCCGATTGAAGGTCGATAATTGCCCTGCCTACGCACCCCGTGGCCACAGCCCCATATTGCAAAACGATAGTGGCCCGCGAAGTCGGGGGCTTCTTCGCAGCTTCCTTGATCTGAGTCCTGAACGAACGTTCGGAGGGAGACTTGAACTGTAAGGCAGCTCGCCGTTGCTTAGCATCTTTTGAACAATCATTGCTGGCGGTGATCGATAGAAGAAATGCGCCTGGAGGTTGGG
>Ga0302322_100000430_pt1 | contig 32112 bp, 17 predicted proteins | sample Fen_T0_2_FD_203757 | JGI IMG/M metagenome (GOLD analysis project Ga0302322, IMG submission 203757) | Peat permafrost microbial communities from Stordalen Mire near Abisko, Sweden - Fen_T0_2 | ecosystem: Environmental > Terrestrial > Soil > Wetlands > Permafrost | place: Sweden: Abisko...
AGCCGCTTGATTCAGCGAACGTCACCGGAACGTAACCAAAGCGACATCTTTAAGCCAACGAATGTAGATATTATCGCCCATAGCCTCGGAGCAATTAACGGCTTTGGTTTTGCCAGGAGGCGCGGTCACGGCCGTTAGGTGATGTCATCCCATTAAACTATCATCAATCTCAGTAATGAATCCCGAATATTATCTATTACCACTCGCGCTGCTGTGCCTTTGGACACCCGCAGTGGTTGTGTCTTCTGCCGAGGTTCGGGAAAAGCTGCGGCAGCAAGTGCGCCGCCATGACGACGGGTTCGCCTCCTTGCTCCGCAACTGGGTCAATTGGCTCGACCTCGGCCGCAGTGCCGCCGGTGCGTGGATGCTCCAACGAGTGATCTCAACCTTTAGCGTCGGCCAGGACGACCTCACCACGACCATCCTTTGCGTTCACCTTGCCCTGCTGATTGTCGGTGTCGTTGCCCAGACACTTTGGTTTAGCCAAAAGCCCGTGGTAATCGGTCCCGCATTTTACCTCATCGGGCTCACTCTCGTCGTCTGTGGTCCCAAGGCAGGCGGCTTTGGCCTGGCCCTCGGCTACACCTGTTCGTTGATGCTGCGCCGCCTCAGCCTCAGTTTCTTCTTCATTCCGGCTTCGCTCGTCGCCTTCGCGCTCCTCTTCCATGGGTTCGGCCTGATGACGGTATTTAATGCTGCCGCTTTTGCCCTGCCTGTTCTTCTCGCTTTTGCGCTTGGTGAACGGATCGCCTACGCCCGCCGCCCGGTGAAAACGCGCCAGGTCGGCTACGTCTATGGATCATACACTGCTGACGAGCCGGTGGCGCAGCCAAGAAGTAAGGGGGCAATCCCGAGCAAAGAAGATGTTCCCAGCCGGAATTTTGAAACGATCAGTCCGTTCAATTCGCCTAAAACAAACGGTCGGCTGAGCCCGGCACCTGTGCTAAACCACTTTTCAGCGCCAAAGGACCGGACGCCGACCACGGCCAAACCAACCAATCTTCCCTCGACGGCGCGGTGAAAACTGAACTCGCGTGGATGATGAAGGCTTAGGTCCCCGGACGTGAGGCCTGAGCTCGCTTCAGGCCGTTTCGTTTCGCCGCGTCCTCAGCGAACGCTGCGGTGAACAATTCGGATTTGAACACCAAGAACGCAAAGATAACGAAGGTCGGCACTGAATAGTTCACATCGGAACGAACCAAGGCATGGGCCACAGAGACGAAGGGAGCGTCCAGGGTGGGCAGCGTTTTCGTTTCCAAGCAGCGTTTTGAAACGGAGTGCGTTGCTTCTGAAATCGTTGGCTTTTCCTCCGTGTGCTCTGTGTCCGCGCTCTGTGATCCTATGTGACCCACTAGCCGAATTCTGGGTCATTGCTGAATCGTGGGTGGAACGCATCACTCCCGTGCGCGTTCGGCTCGAGTCCTTTCTCCTGCATCATCGCTCAAACGCGCAGCGGAGTGCGCGTTCCACCTCAAACCGTCTGATCAGCCCCGGAATCACTGAGACAAGACCTGAGGCTTTGGTTTTCCTCTGTGAACTCTGCGTCAGGGCTCTGCGATCCTCTGTGACCCAAAGGTTTAATTCGGTTGAGTAATAAGCGGGCTAGGACGGGACCGCAGGGCCCGCCGAAACTGGTGCGGCGCGCCCAGCGGTCGCGCCCAACCTCATTCCAAATTATAAAGCCTGTTGATATAATAAGGCCGCAACACGCACGTTGATCCTGCTCCTTTCTCCGCGTCCTTTGCGGTTCAGAATCCGGTCAGGCCTTTGTTACCGATAGCTCATTGTTTGGCGCCAGATGATAATCCCGGTAGGATTTATCATAATACTCAGCGTAGTAATACTCGCTCAGGGCAAGATTCAAACCGTTGAGCACGGCGCCGTAACAATGAACTTTTGAGTCTAGCAGACGGTTTACGCAGAACGTGGCCCCTTTCTTCCGTACATGATTAAAGAGAAGCGTGTAAAGCACGCCGTCAACATGCGGGAGAACAATCATGGCATCGCTCACCGGGGCGAGCGGTGGAGTATCAACAATGATCCGGTCGTACCGCTTTCGCAATTCCACCATCAGTGCACCAAACTTTTCGTGATTGAGCACGTGCGTAGGCGTCAAGGCGCGGCCACCCGTGGTCAATATATCGAGATTCGTGCGATGATTTTTGACGATTATGTTTTCGAGCAATGCCCCGGCGGAGCAATAGTCGATTACTCCTTTGTTGTTCGGCACGCCAAAAGAGCGATGCACATTGGGCTTTCTCAAATCACAATCGACAATAATCGTGCGTTCGCCATGCGCAGCAAAAGTGAGGGCGAGATTTGACGCGACAAACGACTTCCCCTCGCTCGGCGTGGTGCTGGTGATCAAGATGGCCTGTGATTTTTTGGCGTCACCGTTGAGCCGAAGATTAGAATGGAGCGTAAGAAAAGCCTCAGCCGCCAGCGGATCGGCGTTGCTCAGCACAATCTGGGATTTTTCCACAGTATCCATTTTCCGGATTCGTGGAATGATACCGATCAAGGGAAGTCCGACTACCGATTCAATATCATAAGCGCTCTTCACGCGGTCGTCGATAAACGCGACGAAAAATGCGATGGCGAGCCCAAGCCCGATGCCACCAAAGGCACCCAAACCAAGGTAAAGGGGAATATTTGGCGTCGAATACTGCTTGGGGTTTGGACGTGAAGCCCGATCGACGATCCGAGCATTTTGCGATTCAATACTGGCGTTCATCGAAGTCTCGCGCATGCGGGAGATGATATTCGCCAGCAACTGCTCGTTGACTGTCAGCTCGTTTTGCTGCGATTGATATTCCACCGAAAACCGGTCAACTTTCAACGCCTCGGCTTCCTGATTGGCGAGATCAGTCTTTGCATATTCCAGGGACTTGAGGGCCGATTCGAACTCGTTGCGAACGCTCACGGCTGTGCTCGCAAGAGCACGGTCGAGTTCGGCTTCGGTTTGTGACAACGATCGTGCTGCCTCCTGCATTTTCGGATGATGAGCACGGTAACGCTGCTGCAGCTGCGCCACGACGATTTTTTGCGTCGCGACCTGTTGGAGGAGATTTTGTATAATCGGGGTTGAAGCGATGAAGTTCAAATCAGCCAGATTGCCTTTAGATTCCTGGCGTTCCTTGACTTGATTCCAGCGCAATTCGGCCTCCGCCAGATGGGACGTAGACTGAGTCAAAAGCAGGCTCACGTTCTTGAGCCGTTCGGTCACGATGTCTTTGCGCTGATCGAGCGACACCATGTTATTCTTCTCCTTATACGCTTGGAGATTATTGGCCAGTTCCTGCACCTTCTTGCGCTGCTGATCGGCCCGTACTTTCAGATCGTCGACCGCCTTCAGCGATTCATCATTGCGCCAGCGTGAGTTGTAGGCTATGAATTCCTCGACAAAATAGTTCGCGATCTTTGCCGCAACTTCGCCGTCAGGATGGGTATACGAGATGACCAAAATTCGCGTCTGCCGTACGGGCGCGACCTGGCGGTAGAGACCAAGAACCTCCTCGGGCAGCATCGGATCACTCCGACTGTTTTCGTAGGGTGCCATCAGAGCTTTTCTCTCCTCGCCCGAGAGACGTTCCGCGACTTTTTGAATCAAAGTCGCACTCTGAAGGAACTTAACGAAGGTATTCAAATCTTCCGGTCCGCGGAGTTCGGAATCTCGAACTTCCTGGACCTTCATCACCACCGGATCGTGGCGCAGAATTTCAATGGAAGAGGACGCCGTATATAATTTCGTCGTGCTCAGTGTATACACCAGGCTGGCCAAAAAGACCGCGAGAAAAACGGCCACAACATACCAGATACGCTCACGCAAAATCATGAGATAATCACGTAACGTACGCTGGACCGGGCTGTCGCCATAGCCCACTGCACTCATGCCGTCCTGTGACGGATAGTTGCCGCCCGTATAACCGCGCTGCTCGGACCCGGCCGATGATCTGTTAGATTCGTCGTTCATAAAACACTTTCTGGAACAAAAATTACATCGTCCTTAAGCAACACCCAGCGCTCGCTTGCTGTGCCGGAAATCAATTGATCGGCATTGATCGTGTATTTTTCCGTGCGGCCATCGCTAAAAGTCCGCGTAAGCAAAACCTTTTTCCTGTCGGCAAACCGATTGAAACCACCTGCTCGTGAGATAGCGTCGAGCAGCGTGAGGGTTTGTTCCGGAGGATACTCAATCGCTTGCGGCATATTAACCGCCCCCATGACATTTACCGCCCTTTTCTGGTAAGTGAGCACGGTAATATTGACCTGCGGGTTGACCAAATAATCACGATCATACAGCTCGCGAACATTCTTTTCGACGGCGCTGAGAGCTTTATTTTTCACCTCAACCTGACCGATCATGGGCAGAGCAATCTGACCATCTTGAGAAACACGTAATTCGCGGTCCAGATCCGGTTCCTGAAAAACCTGCACCCGCACCACGTCGCCCGGCTGCAATTGATAGTCACTTGAGGCCAGGGATGAGGCTGGCGCAGCAGCTCGCACCAACGAGACTGAATAAGCCAGTAGAATGGCACTAAATATTAGACTCAAACGCATATTATATAATGATCAGTCGATCAAATTTGGCACGGTCCGATGTCATTCGATCAAAAGCGAATGGAGGCAGAAAGACTCAGCACGTTATCGTTAAAATTGACCCCGCGATCCGACGTATTTTTCCGATAAAGGTAGGCAACTTGAAGGGCAGAATTTGCCGTCAGCGTGTAATTGAGTCCAACATTGCCGACCCAGAACTTATCGCTTCGGGCGGGAGTGGACAGGTATCTCGTCGCTTCGTAGTGAACGCCGGTGCTGGCGCTCCATTGCGGAGTGAAGGCGAACTGAATGTCGGAACCAATCGAAAGATTTTTTTGCGAAGTACCAAATGCCGAATGACTGAAATCGTTGGAGGCCGTAAGAGCGACCGAAGTCTTGGGCGATATGAGATAGTTGAGTGTCGCGCCCAGGCCAAGCTGATTGGTCGAGCCCCCCGCATCACTGCGACGCTGGGTGACGCCAACCCGGATTTGCCCGCTGAGCTTGGGCGTAAAAGCGCCCCGCGTTCCCAAATTTACAAAGTGATCTCTTGAGTCGTAGATTGAATTGGTGAGCGTCGTGCGCCGGTAGCGATAGCCCAGACTCAGGTCGACCTTCGGCGTTACGGCATAGTAGAGATCGACCGGGAACGACCAGTCGTCGCTGTCCTGATAGCCCACCTTGGGATAACGCGTGCGTTCAAAGGAAGCCCCGGTGCCCAGACTGGTTTTGGCGGTCAAGCCGAACGAGCCGTTGGCCGAGGCATTCGTCAGGTCACGTCGGACGGTTTGGTCAAAGCTACGCAACGAAAGATTGCTCTGATCCATCTGCTGGTAAGAGGACTCTACCGAAAGACTGGAAGCCGCGCCACTGTAGTTAAAGTTCCCTGCCACGCTCGCCAGATCGCTGTTCAAAGCCGAGTGCGACGAATAGCGGATAAACTGTTCGTTGAAGGAAAGGGCAGCCTGCGATACGCCACCGGTTGTATGAAGGTCGATTCCCGGCATGAGTACGAAAATCGTATCTGAGGTCTTCCCCGTCGATTCGAGAAAGACGTTATCGTCGTAGCGTGCCGTGGCCGCCGCCGTGAGGAACACCGGAATCTCCGGCCCCACCGACAGCAACGGTTCCCCTGCGGTCAGCAAAGAAGCACACCCAAGCAAAGCGAAAACTACCCCGGCTCGACGTTTCATGTCGGTTGGTTATGGAATGAGTTAGATCAAGAAGACGGGCTCACCAGATCGGGGCGGATCGGCTGGGCGGGAAATGCGGGGGCGGAGGGGAACGCACCGGCTGCGCCGCCACCAAGATTGGTACTCGTCGGAGAGGCTTCTGCCGTCTCCGGAGTCTCTCCGCCTTCGCTGGCCAATTTGGCGATTTGCTCCGCCTGATCCGGGAACATCGCTGCGGCCACAGATGAAATTCTGCGGGCTAACGCTGGTTGTGCATTGATCGCGGCGCGAACGATTTCAAGCGCATGGCTGGGGGCGACTTTGAGCACCGCACGCACGATTTCGACCGCTTGATCTGGCATGGTCTCGACCGACGCCGAAACGATCGGCAGCAGGAACTTCGGATTGTCCAGCGCCGCGAGGGCGACGATTGCCGGAGCGTTCTTGGGATCGCTCTTCGCATTGACGAGAACGGAGTCCACTTTGAACTCCGCGTGGAGCGCGACGGTGGCCAGGAAAAAAGTTACAATAAAGGCGCGTAGTTTCATGGTAAGAAGTTTATTATTCTGACGCCAACAGGCTGAAAGCGCAGACCCAACCGCAGGCGCCGAGGTGCATCAAGGCGGAACTCCGTAACAATTGGGTGACGTACCGGCCCAATGTTTTTCTCCCTAGTATCGTGTTACGTACCCGCGACGAAAACGGACCGAGTCCACCCGGCTTTTCGACCTTCCGAGCAGACGGAAACGTAAACAAAAACGATTTTGGTGGGGACTCAGGAACACAGGAACGATTTCACGTAGGGCCTGAGCTCGCCTCAGGCCGTTCCGTTCCGTCGCGTCCTCAGCGTTCTCCGCGGCAATAAGGATCCGGATTTGAACACCAAGAACGCAAAGGTAACGAAGGTCGAACGTTCTGTCTTCTTCGCCACCCTGGCTGCCTTCTCATTCAAAAACAGCGCTGAATTTCGTGGCGCGTTTTCCGACGGAGGGCGACGCACTGTCGTCGCCGGATTCGGAAATCTATGGGGGACTCAGGAACACGGAAACGATCCTGATCTGCGTCCTCAGCGAAGCTGCGGTTAACAATCCAGATTTGAACACGAAGCAGGATGCAAAGGGAACGAAGGTCGGAGCGGCGTACCTTCATTGCCTTCGCACATGTCTTCCTCTTCAAACGGAATTGGGCCGTGAGAAAAATTAACCGCCGAAGACGCGGAGTGCGCAGATGAATTCCGATTCTATCGGTCTTTGCGTTCTCTGCGATCTCTGCGGTAAAAGTATTCCGCTTCAGCCGTTGGCCGACTCGTTTTTCTTTTTAGCGGTTTCTTCGCCTTCGCCGCCACCGTAACCGAGGACTTCGACTTGGATGATTGACGGCAGCACGTCTTCCTGTTGCTGGGCAGCCGCGCGCTGTTGTTGACGCGCCGCCTCGCCGACTGAGCTGTTGGCACCGGCAGCGGCATTCGACGCCGTCGTGAACCCACTGATGCTGGGCGCCACCACGACCGGCGTGCCTGAGGTACCACCGCCTGACTGGATGTTTGCCGCGTTGACCACCACGAGCGCCGAAACATTAACCTTACCCGAAGAACGAATGCCCGCATCTCCGGCATCGATCGTACCGGCAGGAGCGATCAAATCGACATCGCCCGGAGGCACTCCGGCCACCGTAGCCAAGACGCCGATACCGCCACCCGTAGCCAGACCAGAAAGATCGTTTTTCAAGTCTGCACTCGGTAAATCGATCAACACCTTGGTTGGCGGCGCCGACTGTACGGTCTTGGCGGAGAAGCCCGCAGCTATATTACCTCGGTTGGACCAGATTGTGATATCACCTCCGCGCAGCGTGAAAATACGCAGCGCTCCAACGCTCACACTCTGGTCGGCATAGATATCAATGTTACCTCCATATTCAGTAATAACGCCTGGAGGCGCCCCCGTGCTCGGAGGTGTATCAAAACCAAGGTCAATCTTACCGAATGGATTCAGGAGGGTGATATCCCCCCCCTGTTTGGTGCGTACATTTTTTGATGCAAGGGAGATTGTTGAGCTAACAGCCGCTGATAATCCTCCTGATGTAGTTTGAGCATTAGGGAAAAGCGCCTGAATTGCTGCCCTTCCATTTGAGTAAGTTCTGTATCCCTGCGAATTTGGATTACCGTAATCGCGACCGGTGTCGCGCAAGACCGTGAAAAAGACCGACAAAACCTGACGAGCAGCATCCGAGGGCCCTTCCTTCGTGTATCCGTCCATCTCGTTTTTGAACGCCAACCAAACCTGATTGTTATCAACCGCACCGGACAAATTCATGAATTTCCCCAATTCAGGCAAGTAGCGTACCGCATTTTCGCCCGCGGACGCTGGATCGAGGAAGGTTCTTATGAAACCAGGGAAGTCAAAACGAGCCGTAGAATTCGGAATTAATTGCCGATTGGCATCCAGTGTAGAATTTAACCCAACCCCCGCCGCAGCGATTATATTTGCACCTTGCGAGGGCAACCAAGGGTTGAGCGTATCTGCCAAGCTGACGATACCTGTCCCTTTTCCACCTTCGCCTAGATCGAGATCACGACCAGCGAGCACTTCCAAAGTACCCGGGCCACCAATTTGGACATCTCCGAGGAGTGATGTCGAATCACTACTAAACGAAAGGCCTAGGTCCCCCGCCTTTACCTGCTCCAAACGCAATCGGCTCAAAGGATCGTAAAGGACGATATCGCGCCCCGCAGCAAGAACGCTTACCTCTGAGTTATCGAGATTCTGAAGCAGAAGATTGATGTCAGTTATATCGCGGCCCGCTATGACTTTGGCGATTTTTCCGGTTTGCAGGGAAAGTCCTGAAACGTCGCCAGTTTCTGCGTAGAGGCGAACAGGTTCAGTATCGTTAGCATGCAAAGCCTGGGGGCCGGCGTGAATACTCTTCTTAGTATCAATAGTGCTGGACGCATCGACAGCACCATCCGAGATGGTTCGATAGAAATTCCCCAATCCATCAGCAACTGTAGTCGCACTAATGCTAGCACCTGCAATGGGGCTGATAATCGTCGGTAATGTCGTGAACGAAGCATCCGATAGATTGATTCTAGCGGCACTCCAAGTCGCTTGCGACGCCGTTTCGCCAACCGTGGTCAGCCTAATCGGTTGATAACCGTTAAGGGAACCTGCAGCGAGCAATTCCACTGTTCCATTTGCAGCCGGTGCGAGATAAAGACTGCCATGTATATTAACATCTCCATCAAAGGCTGTCACCTTCAGTGTCCCGGGCATGAACGAATATGCGTCAAAATATCCACCGCTGTACGACACGCCGATTGCTCTAAGCCACGGTTGCTTAATAGTGGCATCAGCTGACTGCGAAGCCCCGTAACTGAATTTTAGCGTATTCGTGTATAAATTATCGAGAGAGCCCAAGGTCTGATCACCCTGTATATTAACAATTCCGCCCAAGGCAGAAACGCGTATTGAAGTCCGTGCATCATATGTATTGAACAACGAAACCGGAATGGCTGCATTCGCAGTTTCAGAGTAATCCGGCCGATTTGTCCAGGCCTGCGGAAGAAGAAAGGCATTCGCCACCTGCCCCAAGACAAGATCGCTGCCCGCCTGCACCGACAAGCTGGTTTTGCCAACAAAGAAAGTGGTTGGTAATAAGTCGACCGCAGCGTCTTCTGGATTTTGGCCAGAGGTGCCTGTAAAACGTGTGGCATTAGTTGCAATGCCTCCCTGGGCACCAATCACACCACGCCCGCGCTCAATATAGTAAACTCCACCATCTATGTTTGAGCCAGAATTAACATAGAGATCGCCGCCACCGAGTTCCACCAGCTTAGTTGGCGTAGGCACAATCAAATTATTGTTACTATCCTTTCCGGGCAAGCGTGCGTTCGTGGCAACTGACGCATTGACATTGCGAATATCCTGGCCGGCCTGAAGTGACAGGTTTCCACCTCCCAAAGTCGCAACGTCATCAAAGAAATTACTGTAGTCGACCCACCAGGTCGTTGAGTAAGTTTCACCATCTGCGGTTTGATAGAACTTGCCGTTGTCGCCAAGTTGGGCTCGACGATACAGCCAATGCGATGGCATCTGAAGTGAAGAAGTATCCTTGCCGGTCACAGGATCTACCCGAACAATGTTTTGCTGAGCCGTTATCGAAAGATTGCCCCCCCTGACGCCATAACCACTAGCCGGGGCATAGACTGCTCCGTTAGCACTGGTCGATGTTATAAGCGGCTTATCAAAGCCAGGAACATCGGACGCCAAGCTTCCGGCCGTGTAGATGGTCGCAACGGGATTGAGCAGCTGTAAATCCCGGCCGGATACTATGTCAATGTCTCCCGTACCTGTCCGGATAGTTTGATAGAAATAGTTAGCCGTAGTGGTTGCGATGCCCGGCGTACCACCAGCAAGAATATTATCACGAGGCGCTTTGCTGTTTGTAGAGGCCGGCAGTTGAGTTGCACCTTGGCCGAGCAACAAAGAGCCGCTGCCGGCTGCTAGCCCACCTATGGGGCTCACGCGATGAAAATCAGCAGCCCCAATATCAGCTCCAGCGATCAACCGGTACGACCAGGAGGGAGAAGCCATCAGAGGTGCAAGCCAGAGTTTCTTTACCGCGTTTCCCGTGACCAGTGTTGGATCAAAGCCGTCGCTCAAGCTTGCAGCCGAAGATGTAGTTAAGCTCACCCCGGTACCAGAGCTATAGGCAGGGAAAATCAGATTGCCTGCGGCCCGCATCGTTAGATTACCTGGCTCGCTATTGAAGCGATAACCGGAAAGATCCCAAGTATTCAAAAGCGTGATATCGCCTGCGGAGGCTGCTACCGTGACACTCCCGGTCGAAGTATAAGCTCCAGTGGAAAGTGCGAGCGGAGTGCTCGCAGCCGTCGAGCTTGATGCCGTTAGCTTTGCCCCTGTAGTGCTAAAACTGATTGTGGTGCCCAAGGCTTGGGCAGCAAGCGAGACGTTCGTGGTGGCTTTTGTGTAAGTGATTTTATTAGTTGTTCCGTCGGATTTTGTAATAGTAACAATAGTACCGGCGGGAACAGTGTACTTAAATGACCCCGCAGCCACTGCACCTTGGAACATTATAGAATTATTTGGCGATGGAACTAAATAACTAGTATTATTCAATGCCACCGTGCTACCGCCAGTTGTCAGAACGAGAACGTTTGTACCGGACATGGTGCTGGATGTTCCAAGTGCGAGCTCGTTGCCATTGACGGCCAAAGGCGCCTTGCTGACATCAGCCTTATTTGTTATTTCTGCTCCAGGCTGAAAATGAACGATACCATGCAAGGCTGGATCGAGTGAACCTGCAATTTTATATGCTACGGACTGTTTATTTGAACCATCCAGAAGACCCAAGGCGGTAATGAAAGCATCAGCGTCAGCCCTGGTCTTATTCTTGAGCGCATCGGTAATATATCCACCCGAGTCCGTGAGATCGTAGCCGAGGGAGCGGTAGCCTTCGAGGACTATGCTCGATGCACCAGAAATATTACTAGTCTTGATTTCGGCTATCTGGATACCGTTTGGAGAGCCGGTTGTGGCATCGAACGTTTGTAACGCACGTAAATGAAGCGTGCCGCCATCAGCAAGGTCAATGCGATTCCCGGTCACACCGTCTGAGATAAGCTCATCGCTTGTGGACTTTCCTTTGTTAACAATATCAAGCGCGATCGCTGAAGATTCTTTGAGGTCAATAGTCCCCGCAACGCTTTCAAGTGAGGCAGAGCCTCCTTTGCCCGCGTCGTCATTATATAAACCTGTAACATCAAGTTTGGCATTTCCTTCCAAAACAAGGTCGCCTTGGGCCGCTATATAGATCGAACCGCCCGTATGACCAGATGCGTCGATCTTTGCCCCTGACTTCACGGTGATGGCACCGATATCAGCTGAAAGGCTGTAGCTGTGGGTTTTTGCGACACCATTCATGTCAACATTGCCAGTGCGTACGCGAAAAGCCTGGCTGCGCGTAAAACCAGCGCTCGTCAGGAGCGAATCGAGCGCGCCAGTGTTGGGAAGCAGGTGAACATCGAGTGAAAAAGCACCACCCAGCAGCGGATCGTTGTTGCCACCATTTGCAGAAATCGTTCCCGGGTAGGAAAAGCCACCATTTATCGCACTGACAGATAATGTGCCCGCGCCACCGCTTCCGGAAGCAGAGAGCGTGAGCACTCCGCTTTTATCCAATAAGACCGACCCTTGATCGGACTGCAGAGTGATATGTCCGGCATCAGTATATTGTATACTGTCCTGAAATACTTTTGACGCCCCGCTCACGTCGATGCTGCCACCAACCACAAGTGCCGTTTGCACACTGGAGTCCAAACCAGCAGCCTGCAGGGAAACCGTACCGCTATGAGCGGTAATTGCTGTTCCAGAGCCAATGTTAATCGTCTGGCCCGAAAATGATAATTTTGCTCCCAACCCATCTGTTGATGAGTCCACCAAACCGGCACCGGAATTCCTCGTTTTCAAAGCACGACCTGCAACCACTGTCTGATTCGAATTAGCCGCACCCGTGATCTGAGGTGTATCGATAGTCAAATCGCCCTGGCTTTCCAACCGACCAATCCCAGTTGTCAAAAGACTGCTGGAACTGTTGAGGATGACCTGACCGAATTGGGCAAGCTTTATAGTATGATCTGAAGCCGATGATGACCCTGTATCACCAGCAGCACCATCGTACCCACCGATCGTGAGATTTTTGGTCTGGAACTCCAGAGTTGAAAGGACGCCCGATGGAAGCGGCGAGCTAGCGTCAATGCCAGTGGCACTCCAACGGTTGTCCAGGGTGATTTCCGTTGCGGAGAATTGTACGGTGGCGTCAGACGCATTCTGAGCAACATTACCAAAGGCATCAAAACCACGCACTGAACCAGCATGCATGGATAACGCATCCCAAGAATATGCGCCATTTTTATAGGTGCCAAAGTTGCCAGAGCCATAGAGGTCAATGGACGTATAACTGGTAAGATTGAGTCGGCGCGTGGACTTCTGAATCGCCGTCAATAAATCACCCGTCAGAAGCAATCCGGAAACACGCTCCGTGCCCGACGCCCCTGAAAAACGCACATTGATCTGTTGACTGCTCAGATTTAGATTACCGACATTTACGTCTGGAAGAGAGCCCAAGTTTAGATCCCTGGAAGAATCAAGCGTAAGCACGGCACCTGTGATTGAAGCACCATTTTCAACCGTTAGCGTGGGCGATGTAGAGCTAGTCGGATCGACTCCGTGCCGTACAACACCAGCACTTGCGTCGCCAGTGACCCTCAATAGCGCTCCATTGCCGCTGCCACTCGAGGTGCTGTCACCGATAGACAATGTTTCAGCGCCACCTGACACCGTACCGCTTTGCACGATTGATGCCTTTCCTTTGACCGCAATCTCTTCTTTAGCAGCAAGGATGATCTCTTGTCCGGAAAGAGCCTGACTGCTCGCTTCAACTTCAATTTTCCCCGTCGATACAGAGATCGCCCGCCCGTCATTCAGCAATGAACCACGCTGACCACCAATCAACAAACTCTCAGCACCAAACGAATTCAAGGAGCCAACATCGAGAACAAGTTCACCGCTCGTCTGGCCGTCAGCATTGCCAATAATGATGTTTTGAGCGGAAGAAATATCCACTTCGCTGCCGCGTCCCTGCTTCGCAAACGCCGTGAGCTTTCCAAGCAAATCGAGAGTCACTTGTGAAGCAATCAGCACACGGCCAGCATCCTGTGGCAGGCGCGGGACCACAACTCCCGCCTTTTCGGCAGTAGATTTCAAAAACTCACTGCTACTGTAATCGTATTGAGCTCTTTGGAGAACAACCTCCTGTGAGGCTGCTTCAAAAGAAGAATACAGCGGAGCCCGGGACCGGCTCGTATCCAGCGCATTAAAACGGTAACCACGTACCAAATACGAAGACAGCGTATTATTGGTAGTCGGGTCTGAGTAGGCCGGCAGCGCAACCGCCGTAGAAGGCGGAGTGGCTGTCTTCTTCGTGATCAAAAAGGCTCCGGGTAAGAGCGCGTAACGTGCTGGGAGCAATGTATAGTTAGCCGCAGCCAAGCCAGGCACACCATCCAGATAGATGCTATCGCCAACCGAGAGATTGGAATTTACATAACCAGGGTCACGACTTCCGCTTGCCCCAAGATTGTCGTTGCCGGGATTTGGCGTCGTGTTGTAAGGGGCCGAGGCATTCGTGGGATTGTAGGATTGATGACCGACCCAAGAGTAGCTGGGGACAACGGCGAAGGTTGTATCAGATGCGTAGGCTCCTAAAATATCCTTCGTACCGCGCAGACCAGTTACCCAACGATAGGCGAGCAAATCACCACCTCCACTAACATCAATAACAGCTGAAGCTTTCTGAGTGACTGCGCTTCCCGATAGGGTGATCGACTTTTCAGGCACGCCGCCTTGGGAAATATCAGTCGAAGTCGGATCGATCCAAGCATTACCATTTAGGTTCACACCATAGGGCAAGGTGAGTGAAGTCTGGTCGTTAATTCGCGCACTGACTGAAGTTATGCTGGCATCCTCAAGCGTCAGCGAGGACGTATCAGGCAACAGTTGCTGAGAAAGCGGGTCCGTCGCACTGCTGCCGGTCTTCTTTCCGAGATTGATTGATCCCAAGGGCGCCCTCAACACACCTGATTGCACAATCTCCGAAGCATAAATCCCGAGGGTTCCACCTGCAGAGAGCGGAGGCGTCGCCATCACATGACTGGAATTCATTATTTCAATTTTTCCGCCTAGCATCTCAGCTCCGTTAAACACGTCGTCGAAAGCGACTAAATTCAGCCGACCCGCTGTTTGCGGATATACATTGGCTGCATCTATGGTGAGTTGCCCCGCCAAACTCAGCGAGCCATCGCCACGGAAATCTCCGCCAATAGCTTTCAGGGTTACCTTGTTGAAACCTTCAATCGCGATGTTACCCACATCAATATTTGAGGCGCTGACCGTAAAGGAACCAGTACCCTTCAAGAGGTTCGCGCTTACGCGTTGATTTGACGAATCCACCAATCCCAGCCTGTCTGTCGCATTGATTTCCTGCTCGGAAGAAAGCGGCCCGATGAAAGCACGGCCCATATAAACATAAGGAGCTGTCAATAAAACGTGGGCATTATTGTCGGTTGCAATGACGCCTTTGTCACCAATCCTAAGCTCCTGGCTGGCTGACAAATTAACATCCCCGCGAAAGGCCACCGAACCTCCTAACGTAATTGAACGAAAACCGCCCCTTTCTATTTTTACGCCACCAGTTGAGGAATCGAAACCGTCGGCAAATCGATCGGTCGCCAGATGACCACCCAACGCCGCGAGGCCAGTGTTATTGTCGACGACGGAATGCCGCAGAAAGCCATCTCCAATCGTCACTCCACTTTCATTTTTGGCCAGTGCGAGGTTATAAGAGAATGAAGGATCGAGAGGAATGATAGAGCCCGGCGGAATGAACAACCCTGAAGTAATAACCAATTGGCCACCTTGCGCCGAACTGCTACCTTTAGTCAACGCGCCCGCCTTGGCCACCAAAGTGGCATCAGAAATGAGCAATTCACTTCCAGTGAGTGTTATCTTGCCGCCATTACTATCTATTTCGGTACGAATTCTCTGATTGCCCGAATAGGATGTACTGGCAACACCCGCTTGCTCAGGGAGAACGTCAAGCGAGTCGGCGGTTCCGGACGCGTCAAAAACCGCTCCCTTCTCTGCTACAATATTTCCTGCGACTTCAATCAGACCGCCATCAAGAACCGAACCTATCTTATAGCCCTGTGCATTTGCTGTCACCCAGATCGACTTCCCAGCAGTAGAGAGCACCGCTCTGGAACCTATTTCAACGGTGGCCAACGCCTCGGAGGCAGTGCCGGGATCACCTGGGAAAACATCACTCGTTTTCCCACCACGAATGCGGATGCTTCCACCCGGACTGAAAATACTGCCAAACATCTGTACAGTACTGCCCTTTAATGTGACCCCTGCAGATGTACCTGGATTGGTTTCTATCGAAGAGCCCGCATCCATTACAAGCCCACCCGAGGCAAGAAAGTATCGATTGTCACGAGGATCTCGCGCGCCGATAGCATTAAAAGAAAAATTAGCGGCCTTAAGCTGTCCAGATTCCTCAGGAATAAAGGAACTGAGCTGAACGCCATTTTCGTTATCGGCCAATGTATATTGCCAGCTTTGTACCTCCGGGGCAATATGGGAGCCCTCGACTATATGCACAGCCGGCGAGTCAACCGCTGAACCGGCAAAACCGGTGAAAGCGTAGGTTGCAAAACCGCCCTGGCGATAACCGTTCATCGCACCCTGACCAAAAAAGGCGAGGTCCCCATTTGCATCTTGCTTTAACCAAATTGTCCGACCGCTTGCCGAGGGATCACCCATTGCAAGGGCCTTGCCGCCAACCTGTACATAGGGAGCCGACAGGTTCAAGACACCTCCTTGTGTACCGGAATAACCGCGTAAGCTCAAATTATCCAAACCATTAAACTTACCATCGATAAAAATCGCGGTACTACCCTGCGTCTCGCGGCCACCGTCCATCGATATTGTTCCACCTTTCCCCCACGTAATATTCGATTTCCCTAACGCAAGAATTCCTCCAGAAACATCGATCTGGTTGCCAATACCAAAATCCAGATTCAATCCGTTAATGCTAACCGATCCACCATCCAAAACTCTCGGAGCTAAAACAGCAGTATCTACTGAGGAACTAATTGCGATCTGCTTGCCGCTTGTATCGAAGACAACATCTGAACCCGTTTTAAAAAGACCTCGATTCGCGCGCTCCGCCACTGGATCATAAGCATTATCGATCGCTTGTTTCTTCTCCATGGGGGTTAAATTATTCGCTACAAATGTAAGCGAACCGCCCGGCGCCACCACCTGAACCCCGTCGGAGAGAAATACATTGAGACCCTTCAGGCTAAGGCTGCCGCCAGAAGGAAGCTCCAGGTTCGATTCAACCCGTAAATCGCCGCCCGGATTATTGATTTCCACTTTACCAAAGCCAGCGCTCTTCGGAGAAACGATATCCGGCGATAACGCCAAAACATCAGAGCTACCGGCATATTTCGCATCAGAAGAAAACACCACAATCTGGGGCGTCGTTAAAACAATCGGCGTCGAAAGGTCATTTGGATCCTGATAGCTCAGCTCTAGTTTAAAACTGCCGGCCTTTGGTATGAAATCATTGGGCAAAGCCCAGTACGTTGCAGCTGGTCGCAGTGTAAGTTGCCGCTGGCCTGCTGTTGCGTTGCCGAGTAATTTTCCGTTAATACCGACCACAGGCGCTACAATTTGGATACTCCCAGCATCGCCGCCCGCAGAATATCCCGTCTCGTAGTGGAGATTCAACTGCGGCGTATACCACGTCTGCGTAACCGACCATTTACTATCAACAACACTCGTGGTGTCGGACCGAATCCCTGTATAAACCTTGTCAGGTGTTGCGTTCGCTACGTCAATCCACTGCCCATTATACAAGACCTGGCTGGTCGCCACTGTTCCACCACTATAATTGGTAAGGCCGCCCGATACGTTCACGAGCGAATTTTGTGCCAGCGAAATCACCCCACCGGCATGAATATCCACGTTCCCGCCATTCGTGCTCAACTGTTCGACAGTGCGTTGCACCAGGTTCGCATAGCCCCGGGCATCGGCAAGAGGTGTACCGATCCACGTATAATTTCCCGAGCTGGCATCCCACGCACCATGGTTACGAATATCTACTACAATCTTCTGGCCGCGAAGTGCAGGATTGTTGCGCAGGAGGGGTGAGTCAGCGAATTCCGGGCCGCGCAATTCAACCCCAACAAAATTTTCAAGGACTGACGCCGAAACGTTTGGCAATCCTGCGACGTCAATCGTCGCGCTCGAAGCAAGCGAGATGACATCTTCTGGTTTTGTATATAGGAACTTGTCTTCCAACGTCGAGGAAGACCCGTTCGTCGCTGGAATCCACTCGCCCGCTTTCAAGGCCACATCCCCGTTGGGCAAACTAATGACAGCCGCCTGGCCCAGCACGATGCTCTCTCCCCGCAAATTCACCGTAGACCTGAGCGGCAACGCATTGCCCGTAGTCTTTTCAACCGCGCTCAATCGATCGGTCGTGAGCGGCCAAATGTAGATTTGACTGTAATCACCGAGCGCAATCTTGCCCGAAGTCTGAGGCGCAAATGGGATATCAGCGTTGAACGGCACCGCATCATAATTCGCCGAAATAATTACACTGCCGTTGAGGGAAACTGAGGTAGTGCTGTCGATAATACCGTTATGTTGCACCTCTTTGCCTGCCAATGTAACATTACCGCGGTAGGCTTGAATAAGCCCCGCGGAAGTATTCATCACTGTTCCTGTTTCCTGGCCGGGCAACGTGATACTATCGGTGACCGTGGCATCAGACACTCTGCCAACATATACATCGAGCCCACGAACTGATGGATCAGAATCGCTGTGCGGTCCAAAGCCAACTTCAAGTCCGGCGGCTAGAATGGCCTGACCATCATTGGCAATAATTGTACCAGAATTTGATACCTTTGGACCAATCAGAGCAATGCGACCACCAATGTGGCTGGCAGTGTCATCTTTAGCAATAAGCTGAGCACCCGCATCAATTATGATACTGCCATATGATTTCTGAGCAGGATTCCCATCCTTATCCTTACGCGGCGTACCATCGTCCTTAAGGGATGGATCTTGTATTGGGGTAACGGCGGTGCTCACGCTTGGATCAAACCCAGGTGTTGAAGCGAGCGCAGAGAATAGAAACTCAATATCTCCACTGTTTGCGTCCTGCACTAGCAAGCCACGCTGGATCAGGTTGGGATTGATGGGCAGCGATGAAGCGACCAACGTATGTGTATTTACTTGGGAAGTACCGCCAAAGAGGATGCCGTTTGCATTAAGGATGTAAACTTGGCCCTCAGCCTTGATCGAACCAAAAATCTGCGAGGGATTTCCGCTAGGATCTCGAATATAATTAAATGCTATCCATTGGCTCGCGTTGGACCCGCCTTTCGACTGGTCGAAATAGAGCGTTTCGTCCTGACCAAGATCAAACTTCTGCCATTTAAGATAGGCTTGGTTGTCGTTCTGAACGATCCTCATTCTATTTTTCTGACTATTATCAGAATCGGTGAACGTCTCGACCATGGGGGCGATCGCGTTGCGCCAAAGGTCGATTGTCCCGCCTGTCGTAGCCACCTGCATTCCGGAGTAATTCTGCCCCTTCGAGGCCGCCGCAGCTGCAGCGTCCCGCAATGTTTTCTGGGTTACTTCGCGTACAACTTTGGAGTTTTCGAAACTTGCCCGATTTGCCAGTGAAATATTTGAATTTGCATTGCCCCCTCCCGCACCCGCGTTGGCTGTATTCGCGGCCGAAATCGCCATCTCCACCCCGACACGATTTTGTAGAACCCCTGCGGCACGCAGAGGATAACTGGGCAACAAAAGCATGACTGTGCTCAGGAAAGCACGGGACAACAGAGTATGAAATGCAATGGGTCGATCGCGATGCACGGCAGGTTATTTTTTCGGCAAAGTGAGCGCGGACGTTATCGCAAGCTCGTTAATGGAGACCGGCGATTTTTGAACCAAACGAGCCAGGTAGTTCTGGCGTTCAATCTTGGCTCTTTCGGTGCGCATCTGAGCAACAAGTTGTTCCCGTACCTCGGCAAGAGACGCCGTGTAGGCTTCCTTCACCTCTAGAATCTTGATGATGTGCCAGCCATCGTCCATGTGTATCGGCTCAGAAACTACATCCTTGGCCTGGCCAAGCACACGCAGCCGGATCTCGGGCTGGATGCGGTTTTCGGGCAGCCAGCCGATCTCACCCCCACGGGCGGCGCTTTTCGGCTCTTCGCTCTGCGCCTTCGCCAAGACTGCAAAATCGGACTCGGGCTGACGCAATTTCTTAACCACAGCGTCGAGCTTGGCCTGCGCCTTGTCGGTTTCATCTCTGTTCGGACTCTTCGGCGCACCGACAAATATCTGCGCGAGCCGAAACTGGCGTGGCACCAAGAAAGCGGCTCGGTTACCATCGTAGGCGCTCTGTAATTCCGCGTCGCCCGGATAACCCGCCGGAGCGGCGGAAACTGAATCGAGATAGCTTTCGATGAGTGCGTTCTCACGCAGTCGCTCAAGCTTGGCCGCCACCGCGGGCTGCTTATCCCACTGCTTTGCGAGTGCTTCCTGCAAAACCAACCGCTGCACGAGAAGCGCCCTGACGGTGCGGTTAAGCAAAGCAGCGTCGTGCGCCAGCGCAGCCCAGTCGCGCGGTTCGAGGCCGCCCAACAATGCACGGAGTTCTTCGGCTTTCACCTCGGTCTCGCCCACGCGGGCGACAGCGGTCGTTTCCTCCGCACCCACGCGCAAAGGGGAAAGACACGCAATGGAAAAAATCGCAGCGGCGAACAGTGCCACGGGGCGAAGCTGCGTGGCCAGCTGCATCGGCGCATACGGCACGCCGCCCTCAATCGAAAACATGCCACGAAGCCATACCAATGCATCCATTTTATTGTGCTGAATGGACGTCATTGCTTCGCCCTCTGATCGACGAGCTTGTCGCCGTAGTCTTGAACCTGGTTTTCCAGCGCCACGCGGGTGCGCCCGATAAACGGTTCGCGCGCCAGAAATTGTTGACCCAATCCAAGCTTCTCGTACCGGCCCAGAATTTCCTTTCCGAGTCGATACAACGCCGCATTCCTCGCTCTGAGATCGGCCACTTGTCGCTCCAGCGAAATGCTGTCGCTGAATAGCTGGGCGCGTTTCGCCTCCGTGGTCTGGGCAATTGCGGTGGCCTTTTCGTACGCGGCCTTGAACTGTTCGGAGGCTTCTTTGTAACGAGCGATTTCGCCGGTCTGTTCGGCCAATTTGGCTTTCCATTCCTCGGTTTTCTTTTCAGCGGACGCGCGATCGTCGGCATTGTTCTTTTTCACCAAAGCGAGCTGCTCTTTCAGGGATTTGATTTCTTCAGCCTGGGCCGTCTGAGCAGCCTGCGCGTTGGCGAGGTCGGTTTGGGCGTTGCGCAATTGCAGCATGGAGCCGCGCAGGCTTTCGCGCAGGCGCGCCTCACCACTGTCGGCTTCACCCGCGCAAAAGGCGACGACCGGCAGGACAGATAAGAGTACCGCGGAGAAAATGGTTTTTGGGTTCAAGGACATGGTCAGAATTTCGCGTTGAGATCGATCTGGAGAATGTCGTTTTTAAAGGTGGGCCCTTCGACCTGGGTGGACCCCATCCATTTTGCACCAACTATAACTCGTTTCGAAAGAGCGAGGTTGGCTCCCAACGTCAGACCTTTGACATTGGTGCCGCCGCCGCCAAAATCTGAATCGCAGAATCCGTCGATCACCGCATCGGACTCTACATTACGGTAACTGATGTTTATCGCCCAATCCCAGCGTTTCTGAAGGAGCGCGTCGCCCAGCCGTAAACCGGCGATCCATGCATTGCCTCCACCGAGAAAGCTGCCTGCTGAGGCCCCATAATTATTTTCAGGATTCCGTGCCAATATTTTCGAACGATCAAAACCCATATTCTTTACGTATTCCGCTATAAACGAAACCTGAAATGGCTCGAAATGATTATAGTCTAGGCGGAGGTCGACTGCGATATCACGAAACTGACTGGCAAGCCCGAAATATTGCCATTGATTGGTGAGCCCATTGGAATTTGTGGAATCAGGGGCAATATTACGGAGCGCCATGTAGGTATTGCCTTTTTGTGCGAAGGCCGGGCGCCGCGCGTCCGTATCGCCCGAATCAGACGCAGTCAGCGGAGTATATTCTGTCGATAGTTTTCCTGCAGTATTCGTGAAGTAGTAATAACCGGCTCCAAGCTTTGCTTTGAGGTCACGACCTAATTTAAAGTCTAATCCGAATTGCGCTGCTTCAAGCCATTTGTCGCTGCTTGGGTATTTGGCCCCCGTTTTGTTAGAAGGGAAATTTAGGTCAGTATTAAAAACAGGAAAAGCTCCAATCACAAAATATGGCCGGACAGAATCCGCAGTCACGCCATCGTAATGAATCTGGGCCGGAAGTGTCATAGCAAGGCCGTCAAAACCCAGATCGTCCGCCCATATAATACTTGTAGAAAGGAATGGATTCTCGAAACGGCCAAGCGTGACAACAATGGCGCGTGAAAGCTCGGCGTCGGATTGATACTTAAGATACGCCCGGTCAAGCCACACAGAATATTTGCTAAAACTTCCGCCCTGACCGGAACCCGCGGCACCTAACGTTTGGTTTTGTGTAACTGGGGAATTACTTTCGCCCGTGGCCATTCGATATCCTGAAGTAAAACCTTCTCCCAAATCAATCGCTACGCCCAAACGGGCGCGCACGCGGAAACGGGCCCTATCTTGATCTAGATTATATCGCGGCAAAGACACCAAATTTGAGCCTCCAGTACCGACATCAAACGGGGCACCAGAGTTGATCGCGTTAAAATTGATAAAGTTGGTTGATGTAGAAATCGCTTCATTTTGTTGGTGATTATAGACCCCTTCATACCGCAAACGAAAATCTCCGTAAAACGTGAAGCGCGACACCCAATCCGGGAATGAGCGGGGCGCGGCCCAGTGCTCCTGCTTGGCTTGTTCCATCACCTCGTTTTTGATTTCCTCGCGTAGCTGGGCCTTCACGACCTCGGGCACGTAGGTGACCCGTACGCTATCGTCTTCATCGGCGGCAGCGGTTTTGGCGGTGGCTGTTGATTTAGTCACAGCAGGGGGCACAAAAGCCGCCGTGTCCATAGCGGCGTCAATTGTCTTTGTCGGGGCGGAAGGGACCGGTACAGGCGTTTCAACAACTTGAACGGGAGCCGGACTCGTGGGGACCGAAGCCACCGGAATTTCTGAAACGCTCTTTGCCAACGTGTTTCTCGAAGCAGCAGTCTGAATCGCAGCCGCTTCAGAATGGGCACGCGCCGCATCGGCCTGAGCCGTAGCCAAAGCCGCAAGCGCGGCCTGCACACGAGCATCAGCAGCGTCAGCTTCTGCAAGCTTTATCATCTCAGCCGCGTCTTCCTGCGTGATAGCGCCACGTTCTGCGAGCCGGCGAATGAGCATCACTTGCGCCGATTCCGCGCGCGGAGCCGGAACAGCGGGCACTGTAGTATCAGCCGCCATCAGCGGCATCACCACCACAGAACCTGCAGCGGAGGCGAGCAGCACGGCAAGAGGCCATCGGAAATTCAATTTGGCTTTAGACATAAACTTTGGCGAAAGGAGTTGGTTTAGTTCGGGCGGTGGGCGGAGAGTTTCATGACGATCGGCATCTTCATGTCCGCTGGAGGTGGCTGTTGGAGCAGCAGGCCGCTCAGCACTTCATTGATCGCCTGATCGACCGCACTGTCACCCGTCGTACCTTTTAACTTAACACGTGTGATGCGCCCGGTGATGTCGGCCCAGATCCTCACTTCGTTTTCAAATTTGGCCTTGTTCGTAAGGCCATTGCGGCCGAGCGCACCTTGAATCGTATTTTGCACCTGGGCGGCATACCAACCGAAACGGCTGCGCTGTCCGCGGGAGCCACCATCGGTCAACTGATCGCCACCGCGGCGGGAGGCGCCTACACCGAACGCATCCGGGCCGTTGCCCATGATGCTTGTCGTGATGCTCGGCCCAGACGGTTGCGGCGATTCGTCCGGTTTTTCGTCGTCCGGCGTAACGGAGTCCTGTTTATCCATCTGCTCCACCTGCTTGGGTGGTTCCGGTGGTTTTTGTTGCGGTGGAGGCGGTGGAGCGGGCAACGGCCGGATCATGACTACCTCCTGCTGCCGGCGCGGCGCCTCCTTTTTGCTGGTAAGCATCTGCCCGACAATCAGACCAATAACGACCAACCCGACCGCGCCAATGCCGAGGGCAAAGCCGTACTTCTGGAGGAAGCCGCGCTGCTCGTATTGATCGTCGCTGAAGGTCATGGGGAAAGGCTCAAACAATCTGAATTTTGAATGGGGAACCCAGGAAAACAGGAAACGGAACGGGACGAGGTTTCTTCGCGTGCAAGAGGCAAGGCGCTTCTGTTCCAGCTTTCCTGAGTTCCACATTTAGGATCCCGTCTTGGCGTGTTTTCATGGGCGCGTTTAATTTGTGGCTCTGGTTTTTGTCGCCAGTCCCACCTGGTTGAGGCCCAGCCGACCGAGCACATCCAGCACGTCCATGATGCCCTGGTATTGCGTCTGACTGTCGCCTTTGATCACCACCGGGAAATCCGGAATCTGCGTTTTCAGCTGGGCCAGGCGCTGCTCCAGTTCCGGCAACGTAACCGGCACGGTATCCAGAAATATCTTACCTTCGTTGTTGACCGAGATGGCCTTAGTCTTCGGTTTGGCAAGACTCGGCGCAGCACTGGCCTTGGGCAGATTAACCTTCACACCCTGGACCGAGGCCGTGCACATCAGGATGAAAATAACGAGCAACACATACGCCAGATCGAGCATCGGCGTGATGTTGATGTCGTCGTAGGGTTTGTCTTCGCCTTGGACTTGCATGGCTCGGGTTGCGATTACTCGCGGTAGAATTCGGCGAGCTTGGTCACAAATTCATCGATGAAGATGTGCATGTCGCTCGTCGCGTTTTTGATCCGGGTGAGCAGATAATTGTAGCCAAAGAGCGCGGGGATAGCGACGGCCAAACCAGCCACCGTCGCCAACAGCGCTGCTGCGATACCGGGTGCAATGGCGTTGACGTTGACGTCGCCTGCCTGCGCCACCGCAGCAAATGTGATCATAACGCCAACCACCGTGCCGAGCAGACCGAGAAACGGCCCGCCCGAGATCGCGATCGTGAGCAACACCATCTTGTCGTTGAGCCGCTGTGTCTCTCGCACTAGGCCGCCATCGAGACTCGCACGAATTGCCTGAATCGAGCGGGACGACAGCGCTTTCCTCGAACCGCCCTCGCGGTCCTTATCCATGCGGTGACGGAGTTCCTCAACGCCGATGTGATAAATGTGATAGAGCGGCGCTTGGTGCATCATGCGATGGTTGGACGAACCTGGCGCCAGACCCATCGACTTCACCTTGCTGCCATCATTGTCTTCCAGAACCGAAAGATCGGTTGCGACCTGGCGCCATTCGGCGAGGAAAAGAGTGTTTCCCTTGCCTATGCGGCCGAGATATCCGGCCTTGGCCACCATCACCAACCAGCTGATGACCGACATCACCATGAGGATGCCGATCACCACCCAGCCATCAAAGCTGAGTGAGCCGACAATGACACCGATGTAGCCGGTCTTGAGGCTGGCCAACCAGCTGGCAGGTTTTACTTCGTCAGTCATGGTCAAGAGTTTTGTCGCTGCATCGCCGCCACCCTGTGAAGCCACCGCCAGTTTGAGAAAGTCGGGCGAACGGGCCGCTTTCGAAATTTCGAGTTCATCGATCTCCCCGCTAAAACGTGTGCCGCCGAGATTCATCAAGCCGCCGACGCCATTACCACCAAGGACCACCGGTCCGTTCAAGGCGGGCAGCGCTGCTTTGGCACTGCTGTAAAGTTCGCCATCAAGGAAGAGTTTGATTGTTTCACCCGCAGCCACGATTGCGAGGTGATGCCAGCTGTTTGGCGCCACTGGCGCGCCGACTGCGCTCCGCACCGAGGCGCCCTGATAAGTGACTTCGATAAACGGCGCGCCACTGTCTGCACCGATCAGGAAGAGCTTGTTTGCATCGCGCCGGCTAAAGAAAACTGCATTGGGCTGCGGTGCACCAAATTTAACCCAGGCAGACCACGTCATCGAAGCTCCTTCGCTCCAGAACAGCGTGGACGAAGCCGGAATCGTGACCGTCGTTTTTCCGTCGATCTTCAACCCCGAGCCGATCATGGAGCCATCGGCGTTGAGCCCGGAATTCTGTGCATTGTTGCCCGAACTGGAAAAGTCGTACGCCGGCTGGCCTTGCGCGTTGAAATGATAGACGAGCACTGTATCCGCGTCGTACGTACCTTTGGCGTCTTCGACCTTGGTCACTTTGCCGCCCAAGTTGCCGTAATAGAGCCAGATCGTGGTTTTAGCGCCCGGCTTTAGATTGGGCACGTTAACCCAGACGAACGCCTCGTTCATGAGCGTATCGAATTTTTCAATATGGAACGGCAGCAATGTCTTGTCGTCCTCGGCGAGGAAACGCAAATCGGTGCCGTCCTCCTTTGCACCGGCAAAATTGAAATTACCCCCCACCAACCGCAGCAACACCGGCACCGCGCCGGGCTGTTCAGCGATGGCGACGCCGGTCGCGCTGGTATCTAGCGTGATCTTCTTGCGCGAGGACCATTCGTCGTTCCACCAGGCACGAGCTGGGCTGGCTACGAAGGCAAAGAGCAGTACGCCAAGCCAGAGTTTTCTCAGCAGGTTGGTACGGGATTGTTGGTTGTAAGTACACATGGGAAACAAAAACCAGATTCGTTGAGATAGGTTGGATCAATAGTTTGCACTCATCCGGAAGATCAGGCGCCAGTCCTGCGCCTTAGTATGGCCAAGGGTGTAGATGGGGAATCCGGCATCCAACGATCCGCTGAGCAAATCGTTCCAGGAAATCCTCGTTCCAGCGCCGACACTGACCATGCCAAAGCGCCACTTCTGATCCGGCAGGGCATCATGCAACACCAATCCGCCCGCATCGCCAAAGAGGTGGAAACGCCACTCCTTCGCTGTCTCCTTCTCGGGCTCCACCTTTGTTTTGGCATCTTGTGCAACCTTGCCGGATTTCTTGAAAACGGTGAAGAGGGACGGGCTGCGCAGCTCCAGCGTCCCGCAGATGCCATCGTCACCCACGGCCTGGGCTTCCGTGTATCCACGCACCGTCGACAAACCGCCGCCGCTGAACTGCTCGCTGCTCACCAGCGGCTGGTTGGACAGCTGGCCAGAAACTTTGCCGAACCCTTGGAAGTCCCACCAGAGTTCCTGCGTGTGCGACAGATCGCCGCGAAGGACGATATAGCCGCCGTCAGCGTTGTTCCGATTTAAGTTAAACTTGGAAGGGCCGCTGCCCAGTCCACGGAAGTGGAAATTGATTCCGGCACTGAATTCCGTGACCGAATCTTTGCCAGTAAGGTTTAGGCTGGTTGCAGTGTAATCAACGCTCAGCGGGAAATAGGTGATTGGCGTTACAATTCCCCCGGCACCCGACGTCTCGCTGCCAGGCGTTTTAATCGTCTGTTTGAAATGTTTGTACGCGATCCCGAAACTGATCGAATGATAGAACTCGGTCCAATCCTTGCCCGTGCTCCAGTCCTTACCATTGGGCAGCGTTATGTTGGTGCGCGCTTCGATAATCTGTCCAGGACCAGCCACAGTGGTTCCACCCAGCGTGGATATGTTGCTGTTCTGCTTTGTCCCTTGTAGCATGAAGCTGGTTCGTTCCAACCCGGCAAAGCGCGCGAGATAGTAACCCGTCAGTACTTCAGAGTCTTGGCGTCGCTGCGGCGCAACTTGGTAGCTCAGCCCGACGGCGTCGCCTGACTGCCCTAGGTTTGTATCGTTGACCGAAGCGTTAACCCGCAGTGGCTTGGTGTTGGCCGTGTTCCGGTTGTTGACCTCGATACTGGCGTGAACCGGCACCTTGTCCTTGACCTCAAGATCGACATCATAGGTTCCCGGCTCCGCGCCCGGTTTGAGCGCAGGCAACACCCGGCGATCGGGCAGCTGATTTAGCGCTAGAATGTCCTTGTTCACGTCGTTAAAATTGATCGCAGAACCTTCCTTCAGAGATGGTGCGGCGGCCTTGACATCTGCCGGCGAGAAATAGCGCGCCCCCTTCACCCGCAGTTTTGCTACGGTGCCTTCCGATGCCTGCAATGTTATGACACCGCCCTTCCCGATCTGCGCATCGTACTGCACTGAAGCCGCGCCGTATCCTTTCTCCCGATACACTTTCTCGAGCGCAGCGCAGGCGGCTTTGACATCGTCTTCCGTACGCTCCGGTCCGAGATAAGGGTAAACCGCAGTTTCGATTTCCAGCCGCTTCAACTGCCTGGCCCCTTTCACCCGGTATTCGCGGATAAAGAGCTTTGGCTGGGCTGTCCCATTGACTTCCGTCGCAACCATCGGAGGCGGCATCGCTGTCGTTTCGCCCTTCTCTTCGGCGCACAATTCCCCGACCGAACTCAACCCGATAACTATCACCAGAAGCCACCCGCACCCCTCCCTTTGGGCTGCGAGCAGCCGCCCATAGCCAAAGAGGAAAGTGCTGAAGGATGAACGACAAGGACACACAGGGATGAAGGTGGTGAAACGCGACCGGCCTTTGAAAAGTGATGCGGCGTGGACACGTGAATAATTTCGAAAAGTAGGGAATGAAAAACCCCGGCCAACACTTCAAGCCCCGACGCTCTGTGCGCACAATTGTAACAATGCTTGTGTGAATCAGTACCCTCCGGTCGAAGATTCGTGGTGCAGAAGCAAAAACGCTGGCATGAACGCGGGCGTTTTATTCGTAACCAAATCGTCACAAACGCGGCGAGATGAGCAACCTCGTTTCAGGACCTCGCGCCTTGTCCTTTAGCGCAAGTATAACCTACAAGTACCGCTAACAAATACGTAAACAACCCGCCGCACAGCTCGCAGGGAGAAAGCCTTTCCCATCATTCCCGCGTCCTCTGCACACTCTGCGACAATACCGGACCGGATTTGAACGCGAAAATCGCAAGGGACGCTAAGGTTCAAATTACTCCGACCTTGGCGTTTCTTCGCGCTCTTAGTGTTCAAACAATCTGAACTGCCGCTCCTGATTTCGGGGCCAGCAGATCGCGATAGGGATCGAGCTTGATTCGAACCAGCAGGTCTCACGCAAAGTTGCCAAGCCAAAAGGAGGAAGCCCATTGTTGGTGATGTCGGGGTCTGACCTCTGGCTTCTGGCCTCTGGTTATCCCGCCATCAGCTCGACCTCAAATTCCATGATTTTTCCGTCTCGTTCGACTTCGACTTTAACTCTTTCCCCTGCTTTCCAGCGAAGTGCTTTCCGCCAGTAACCGGAACGATCGAGGGCGTTGCCGTCCACTTTCGTGATGAGATCGCCCTCGCGCAAGCCGCCTTTTTTGGCCAACGAACCTTTCATAAATCCAGCGACCTTCGTATGGCCTTTTTCGGAAGCTTCTTTTGCCGGCACAATACCAAGCCGGGCTTCAGCCCGCTTGTAAGCTATCGCGCCATAGACCAGAGGACATTCCGGCTCGATTTTGAAATTCTTGGCCAGCTCCTTTTCGTCGGTTACCATCACAAGATAATCGGCTCCAGATTTGGCGGCATGAGCGCGGAGAACACCGCGAAACTTGGGCTCATCGTCAGGTTTAATATAGTTTTTGAAATCCCCGATCACCGCTATGGTTTCTCTATGCTTCTTCAGGTACGCTTCGAAAGCGGCCATGCTCTCGAATACACGCACCTCTTCGACCGGCTTCGCATCGAAAATCCCGAGCTCTTCGCGCAATGCCAGCGGTCGCTCTGTCTTGAACAGTTTGGCAAAGGCCGCGGCGTATTCGAGATTTGCTGGCTTTGGTGCAGTAACAGCCGGAGCCGCGGTCGCCTTTTCAGGCGCCGAAACAGTCGCAAGGGACTGAGAGGCCGGAGCGGCAGCCGGTGCATATTCGCCCCGTACAAGCAGGACAAATGAAAGGCAGCACACGCTTATAAAAATCGATCGGAAGTTCATGTTTGTAGAAGTCAAAGTCGTAATTCTGCACTGTGACCACCAGCCGCAAGTTTGTTCTCCTCATATTGGCCGGAGACACCTGAATTTAACATTCGCGCCAAGGCAAAACCGTTTCGGTTGTATTGTCATTCCCGTCCTCATCGACAATTCGCGCGCGTACGTGTCGATCCGGCTTTATTACAGCCATCCCCCCGTCTTTCCCGTAAGGCCGGAGCTTGCTCCGCGCCGCGTGTCTCGATTCGATCCGGCCTGAGCGAGCTCAGGCCCTACACGAACCACCAAACAAAAACCGGTGGCCACCTGTTGACCACCGGCCTTTCAATCCATTAACAAACTGTAGCGAAGGCCTAAACTAATTAGACCGCTTTACTGAAACGGCGGCGGAGAGCGACAAAGCCAACCGTCAGACCACCTACAATCATCGCGTAGGATGAGGGTTCGGGGATGACCTGAGCGGTGGTGAAGCTCAGATCGGCCGCATCGGAAATATTCAAAGTGCCAAGAAATGACCGGCCGGTATCACTCGCGACCCATAGATCGGCCAGGGAATAACTATAATTTCCATCCGTAATCACATTTTGGAAAATAGAGGACATGGACGCCGCTGGTATTGATATGCCAGACGGAAAATTCTTCGCCCAGGAACCGTCCGCCGTGCGGTCAGTCACCGCGTAGGTAAAACCGCCGGAGGTCTGGTAGCTGGCCGCATAGAGATTTGATGTTTTGGTTTTCGCGGCCGCGGAAAAAACTGAAAAGGCCGGTGTGTTTGCATCCTGCTGGCCAAAGCGGGCAGTGCTGCCCATATGCCGGCGGGTGCCCCAAACCGAATAAGTCGACGCCCCGAAGGTGCCGCCGAACACACCATATTGCAGGGCGCCCCAATCTGTATTGTACAAACCGGTCAGCAGACCGCCTAGATTGCCCAGGGAGTAGGTGGTGTAACCGTTTGAAACCGTCTTGGTGTAATTGGTATCAAAGTCCGCCAACCGGCCTAGGTTCACGAGCAGGTTCGATGAAAAACCCGTGAGTGAGGTTGCAGGCTGGTTGAATCCAAGAATCAGATCGGCATCGGCCGCCTGAGCGTGGTGGCCGAGAGCGATAAAAAGGAAAGTGGCGCAAAGGGAACGAAGCGTGGAGGTGAGTTTCATTTTGGATGCGAGTCGAAATGGGCGTTGAATGGGGGAAAGGGATCTTTGGATTTAGCGGTTTGTAATGGATTTATTCGTTCTGGGTGCAAGATCTCGGAGCAACTCCGGCTCGGTTTTGCTGCAGGAGTGGCCCTCCATATTTATTGTTGGGAGGCCGGCCGCAGTGCAGTACGGCGCGGACGGCGCCGCGCCAACGTTCAATCAACGAATCGCCAGACCTGGAGGGCGGGCCGCTGTGCCCGCCGCGTTGGATTCGGCGACGACGGCGCATTATTCCCTATTTACTTTTCGGCTTTTCGGCGGGCACGGCGGCCCGCCCTCCATTCTTAAACAAAAAAAACCGGTGGCCACCTGTAAGGGCGACCACCGGTCTTTTAATACATTAACAAACCTTAACTAATCGCAATCGGTTCAGACCGCCTTGCTGAAACGGCGGCGGAGAGCCACGAAGCCGACCGTCAGCGCACCGAGGATGGCGGCGTAGGTGGAGGGCTCGGGGATCGCGGTGAACTGGCTGGCGCTGTTGAACTCGTAAACCAAGCTGCCAGCATTGCGGATGGAGCCATCGGCCAGCGTCGTGTTGGCGAGGGCCAGACCGAAGGTGCCGGCATAGATAGCCGTACCACCCGCGACCGGGTTCAGGATGTAGAAGTCGGTCAGCGCCCAAGCGTTGCCGATGGTGCCCAGCGAAGCAGTCGTGTCCTTCTCGCTGACGCTGTTAGTCGTGCCAGACAAACTAAAGAAGGCGGCATTGCCTGCAGCCGCCGCTTTGTAGGAACCACCTTGGGCTCCATCAGCGATGGCAGCCGTGGTGCTATTGGCCGTGGCGGTCAGCTTGCTGAAAGCCACGGGATTGCCCGTGAAGCCACTCAGGCCTTGGTACTTGCCGATTACGTCGATAACAGAGTTCTGGGTAGAAGTAGCGAAGGTGCCGTAAGCGGCAGACTGCGCCTGTTGATCGACACGGGCCTTGGACAGCCAGATCGTACCGTTGACCTGACCACCGACCGCTGTGCCGGTCTTCTTGCCAGCCGCGGCCAGACCGAATACCACGGTGCTGTTGTCCGCCCAGCTGCCGTAGACGGCAGAGAGGTCATTGACGCTCAGACCTGAGAAGGTCTGAACCGCACCCGCCGCGGCGCTCGTGTTGTAAAAGTTCTGCGCACCACCGAGATTCACCTCGAGGTCATTGTTGTTACCAGCGATGGAGTCGGTGCTACGGAAGCCGAGGAGGACGTCGCCCGCGACGGTCGTGACGGCGTGAGCGGTGGAGAAACCGGCTGCGAGCAGCGCGGTGGAAGCAATGATAGCTTTGATTTTCATATTTGGTGTTGTTTTAAGTACCCGCAGGCCGAAGCCCGCGGGCAAATTACAGATTTATATTTGGGTGCTACGCTATTAGAGGGGGGTAACGACCTGACCGATGTCAGAGCGGGTGACCTTCATCGAATTGATCGCGACGCCAGAGACTTCGCAGGTGCCGGTGGTCTGAGGAGCGATGCGGGAAGCGGCCAGCACGTCGATGAACGACTTGGCGTCGCCGGTGACGTTAGCATTGTAGGCCATCTGCTCGTAACCCCAGAAGGTGTACTGGCC
>Ga0302322_100000431_pt1 | contig 32084 bp, 23 predicted proteins | sample Fen_T0_2_FD_203757 | JGI IMG/M metagenome (GOLD analysis project Ga0302322, IMG submission 203757) | Peat permafrost microbial communities from Stordalen Mire near Abisko, Sweden - Fen_T0_2 | ecosystem: Environmental > Terrestrial > Soil > Wetlands > Permafrost | place: Sweden: Abisko...
AGACCTGGACGAACGTGCGCAGCGCAGGATCGCCTGGGCGGTCAGCCGGGTGGGCGAGCTGGGCACTCCCGAAGAACGCAGCGTGTTGTCTTCGACGCTGGATTCGCTGCGGCGCGCGCGCGCCGCTCAAAACCTCAAAGACGTCGAGCGTCACTTGCTGACCGTGCTTCGGTTGGCCAACGTGGCACAGATGCGAGAGGGAGGAGCATGGGAGTCCGAGCTCGATCGTTGTTCGGGTCAGGTCGCTGAAACTCGGGATCCGAAAGAAGCCATTCGCTTGGTCGAGGAGGGACGTCGCGCGATGAAGAAAGATGATCGGCAGACACTCGAGCGAGTCGTCCGCCGGCTCTGGGAGCTGTCGCCACCTTCGGACGAGGCGCGCAAGTACGCCTTGGGCTCGGGAGTGATCTGAAGGTGGCACTGCGGCAAAGGTGGCTCGAGAACCCGTTTTTCGTATTGGGACTCGCGCCGAGCGCCACGCGTCCCGAGCTCGAGCGCGCCGGGCAGCGCTTGCTCGCGGAGCTCACGATCGGGCGCCAGTCAGCCCTAGAGTACGACACGCCCATGGGGCGAAACGCGCGCACGCCAGAGCTGGTGCGCCAGGCGCTCGCCGAGCTGCGTGACCCGGCCGGCGCCTGATCCACGAAGCCTGGGCGAGGCTACCGGCGCAGTTGCCGTGATCGCGACGCTCTCGCGCTGGCTCGAGGTCCTGGTGATCACGCTCAGCTTCGGAGCGTGTGTGAGCGCGATTGCGATCATCGTGCTCGGGGCCGTGCGCCGAGGTTGGGGGGCGCCTTTGCCGCGCCGGCGATTCTTGCCGCTGCTTTGGGTCTTGGGCTTCCACTTCGCCGGCTGGCTAGCGCCGCCCTACGTCTACTTGGCGCTGACCTGCGCGCTCGGCTTCCTGGCGGCGGATTTTCTGGTCACGTGGGTGCTGCTTCCGCTCGGCTGCGCGCGCACGACGTACGTGGTCTCCAGGCTTGCGGGTCACGTCGGCTTTCCGCCCGATGTCCGGTTGCGAGCGGCGCTGCTGGCAGCGCGCGCGTTGCAACGGCAACCAATCAGCCAGCCCAACGTTTTCTCGAGCAGCGCCTGACGAAGTGCGGCGAACTGGGCCCGCTTGGCGCGGCGGCCGCGGCACTGCTCGCCCACAACCGCGGTGACGTAGCGGGCGCCGAGAGCGTCCTACGCGGCGTGGCTTCTGTCACCGACAACGAGCAAAACGCGCTGCTGTGGCCGGCGTCGCTCAATTCCAAGCCAGCGCTCGTTGTGCTCGAGGAGGGACTCGAAGCCCACGCCTTGGGGCGTCGGCACCCAAATCCGCTGGAGGCATGGCCAAGCGTTTGGCCGCCAGACCCGGCGCCGTTCACGTGCGGCTTGCGATCGCGGTCAGCCCAGGCTTACCCACTATTGCACGACGCCAACGGTGTCCACGACGAGCGTGCCACTCAACACTTTGAGCTGGACGGTGTGCGCACCTGCGCTCAACCCGCGGACTGAGAACGTTTGATAGAGCTGGTTCGCGGCCACCGTCGCGGCCGAGGCATTGACGACCTTTCCGTCCACCGTCACCTCGAGCTTCGCAGAGCCGTCGTTCTGACCCAGAATATCCAAACCGGTCCCGGTCAAATCGTATTTCAGAGTCGCGCCCGCTGCTCGATTAGTCGAGAGGGAGCGCTGGTAGTCGTACATGCCTTTTCCGAGCTCGTGCGCCCAACTACCTCCATAAACGAGCTTGGCCCTCGGGGGCGAGGCCAGATCCATCATCTCGAGGTTGTCGAGCATCTCGGAATAGTACGGGGCGTAGCCCTCGACCTTTTCCACCTTCAGATTGTCGAAACGCGTCAAGTAGTACCCGCTCGCCAGATCGACGCGTCCGGAGAGCCGCGACTTGGGGTCGGTGTGCGTCGCCAGCAGGACGCCGTCGAGTAAGGCGCTGATCTTGTTTTCCACCACCTGGAGCGCAAGATTGTGCCAGGCGTCGTAGGCGGCGTGGAAGCCTGCAATCGTGACGCCGCCCGTGCCAGTCACCACGTTTCCGTCCGCGACCGACGTGCCGTCGACGAGCAGCTGCCAGCTGCCGTCGAACAGAAATTTCAAGACGTAGGGCGTACCGCTGATGGTGTGGGAATTGCTTCCGCCTTGCTGACGGGCGCCGATAGCCGCGTAGTTATTGCCGCTTTGTGTGCTGTTATTTTCGAATGAGACGTCGACGCTGGCTTTGTAATTGAGCCAGCGAGTCTCGCCCACCCCCGTGATGGGAGCGCCGTCGTTCCACGTGGCCCCCAGGCCCATCGTGGGTTGATCGACCTGCTGGCGAAGGATGTAGTTCGTCGATCCGCTAGGCAGGTAGGCCTCGAACGCACCGTTACGATCGCAAAAAAACCGCGGCATCACGCTTTGTGATCCTCCGCGTGACGCGACGTAGCTTTCAGTCCCCATGACTTGCCCGCCTGCGCCAATCACGGCGACGGTCTTCTTCGTGTAGTCGAAGTCATCGGCATACAAGATGCTATCCGAGGTATTTTGCGCAGAGCCATCCGAGTTCGAATCGAGCACGCCACGGGCGCCCTCGACTGGCAAAGGGACATTGTATTCGGTCTTGCTCAGGTTCACCGAAGTCGTGGCCGTGAGGATCGAATATGGATTGACCGTGATGGTGTAGCCGCCACTCGCCGCGGCAGACGCACTACAACGATAGTGCATGTAATTGGCGTTGAAGGCTTTGCCGGGCTCCGCCGCCCTGGTTTCCCAAAGTTCGAGCGGCGGGTTTCCGTCGAACGCCATGTTCGTGGTTCGCAGCTGGTATGTTTTCACGGATTCACTGTCGTTTACGAAGACAGTCGAGAAGTTCCTCGTGTCCGGTGCGGCGAGCGTCAAGTAACTCGGCGTGCCATTTCGACCGTTGACCGGATTGGTGCCGGTCGCCCCGCTGGCGCTCGTTTGCGGCACTGCTCTCCAGATGCCGGCCGTTCCGCTCTGGTTCTCCCAGCCCGTCTTGGCGAACCAACTGAAGTGCCGCAAAATCTGGAGCCCTGCGTCGTAGTGAATCCAGCCTGACCAGGGATCGCGTGCACTCAGCAACTCTTTGAAAGAGTACTGTCCGCCTTCGTAAAAAGAACCGATCGCGGGCTGATAAATGAAGTGCGACCGACGCGATTTGACGAAACCCTTGATGATGGTGTTACCCATCTCCAGCGGTCCGCCGACGCCGCCGATACCCGTTCCCGCGAGCGTTGGATCTTTCGTGTTGTTGCTGGGACGAAACGCAGTGTTGCCAAACGTGGCCTGCGCCTCGCTGTTCCAGACTTCCTTGTCGAACTGCTCGGCCAGCTTCTTGAAGTTGCCCGCGCTATCGTCGTCGGTGTTGTAGTGGTAACCCGCAACCGCTATCGCATTGCGCAGAGTCGCGTCGCTCACCGCGGTGCCACCGAACGAACCGATGTCCGCTTCATCCGAGATGACGACCCGGATGTTTTGATACAGCCCCTGCTCTGTGACGCTATCGAAGCCGGTGGTATCTTCCTTGAGTCGGGAAGCATACTGCTTGGCCCACGCCAAATCCGGGGCTCGCTCATTCAACCCGGGGTTGACGTAATCGACCATGTAGCCGTAGCTGCGGTACGCCGCCAAGATGGTGTTTTTGAACCAGGTGTAGACCTTGTCGTTCGTGTTTACCCAGCCCGGCGCGTTCCAACGCAGGATACTCACCTTCAATTGGGGGTTGAGCTTCTTGGCGTCGGCTGCCAGCTGAAAAGCAGGGCTCCGCTTGACGTTGGCGGCTTCATTCTCCAGGCGCATGGTCGCCGGGTCCGGACCAGTGGAGTTGTTGCGGTCATTTCCCATCTCGATTTTGACCTGCGTCATGATCGGACTTTCACCGCCGAAGAGGACCTTCAGCAGTTGCGCGTACTCTTGCGGGTGCTCGGACTTGTAGTCCATGAGCAGCTCACTCGTGCCATTTGCGCTGAGCACGCCAAATCCCTTGAAGGTGAGACCGTTGAGATTGGTCGCCTTGACGTCGTTGCCGTCGAGTGCGATCGCGGTCGCTGCGGCGCTCCCGCTGATCGCTTCGCACGCGACGGGCATGAGCGAGCCGCCCGCCCCTGCGCCGCCGCCAGTAGGTCCGCCGGAGGAGCCTCCGCCGGCGCCCGCCCCGGCCGTGTCCGTCGCCGCACCTTCACCGGCGGTCGCGGCGGTACCGCCGCGACCGCCGAATGGCAGCGAGCCTCCCCCAGCACCCGACTTGCCACCGGCTTGCGGGGCGCCCCCTAGCGCTGACCCGGCGCCAACTCCGGCAGCACCTCCGACGGGCGCGGCAGGTGTTTGACCGGTGGAGCCGCTGCCACAGGATAACGCGAGGCAAACGAAACCAATGACAGCATCGCGAGCGCGTTTCGTTTTCGTCATGTTTTTGAGCGCCGGAACGCGCCGCCGGCTCTCTCAGGCAGTGACCACTGGCCGAGAGAGCTCGGCGTGACCGCGTCGATCCAGCTACCCCGGGAGAGGGACGATTTTTCGGAATTGTAGGTCAAAAAAGTCGCAACGAACCGCGGCGCTGTAAGTCTGCCGCCAGCCTCGAAATGCTCCTACCCCGAACACACGACAAACGCGCGCGCCTGCACTCGTCCGAAGGTCGGCTCAGCGCAATCCGAGCCGCGGCTTGCAACCGAGCCGCACGTCAACGCGCCCCGCCTGGAGGCGCGCACACGTGCACGGGCAGACTGTGATCTTCGAAGGGTGAGCGGGGTCGTCATAGTACCAACCGCCGTTCGGAGTCGTGGCGCATCCGGAGAGCGACGAGATGCTCGGCACCTCTTCAGGGTCGCCGGAGGCGGGCGTGTAGATGACCTGAACCTTGTCGGTATCGAGCCTCATGCTGTCCGGAGGTGGCGGGAGTTGGTATTCGCAGGCAAGCGCCCGATTCGTGATGTTGCTCAGCGCGTCGACGAACGTCGTTGTCACATCGCCGGCATCGGTCAGGTAGGCCTTCTTGGTGCCGCCAGAGCGCGCGTAGTTGTCCAAGTTGAATTTGGCCACGTCGCCGACGCCGATCACGAACGTGCGGATGTGCTCAGGGCTCTCGTAGCCGGCTTGCGCGGCCTGCGAGATCTGATCGGGCGCGTTGTCACATTGGGTAGGAAAGCCGTCGGTCACCAGCACGACCATGGTCGCGCGCCCCGGATTGCCTTGCGCCCAGGAGCGCGCGTAGCTGATGGCGCCGCGCAGAGCCGGCGCGGTGGGTGTCAGGCCGCCCGGCGCTACGTTGTCCATCGCCGCCACCAGGTCGGGGCCAACATCCGAGACTAGCCCGATCGGCACGCTCGGCTTGGCATACGCTTCCGGGCTACAGTCCTGCGCGTCGTCGCCAGCGCCGCTCAAGCTGAAGAAGCCGATGCCCGCGCGAATCTCCGCCGCGCGCGGAGCCTCGGTGAAGTTCTGCACCGCACGGTGAAGCGCCGCCCAGCGGGTCATGTTCGAGCCTTTCACGGCAAGCCCCATCGACTGCGACCGATCCATGATCACGAACACGTCGACCGGGACCGCTTCGGCCTCTACCGATACCCCGTTACAGGCTAAAATCGCGGGTTCACCAGCGCTCGACATGTCGGACGCCGCACCGCCGTCCGCCGCGCCACCCGACGCTGCACCAGCAGCACCGGATCGGGTATCAGCACTCAAATCGATCGGCAAGCCCTTGCAGGCCTCGCTCGGCACGCTGCTAGCGCCGCTCGTACCCACGGGGTTGCTAGGGGCGCCCGCCGTGGTCGCGCTGCCCGCGCTATGCGCTGTACTCGCCGAGCCACCGTTACTCGAGCGCATGCCAGCGGCAGCGTGAGGGTTTGGGTCGATAGTACTACCCTGCTCGCTGCTGCAAGCGATCGCGACCCCGACCAACAGCGTCGCAAATAATGCTACCAAGTGCCTGCGTGCGTGCATGCTTTCCTCACTTCACCGTCGGACAACCGTAGACGACGTCGATGCGTCTCGCGCCTTCGCGTCGGACGCGGTCGCAGGCGTCGCCCGCCAGCACCAGCGTAGTCGGCGCGTCGCGGCTGATGTCCCAGCCAGCGCCGTCTTCGAAGGGGACGATGTCACAATCGACCGCGACGTTGACCAAGTCCTTGAGGGGCGGAACGGTGGTTCCGAGATCGACATCGCACGAGCGCACCAAGTGCGTCGTGATGTCGACCAACGTTTGAGTCAGAGCTTCCACTCCGCCTCCCGCCGACACAGAGTAATAGTCGGGCGGCGCGTTTGGATTGGGTACGCCACCTGCGGTCGCGAACGCGTTCAGGTAGTTGGCATAACGTTCAGTGCCCGGGATACCGATCACGAAAGTTGGCACCGAAGCGTCGGCAAGCGCCCGGATCTTCTGGACGACCGCCGCGTCGGCCAGGCAATAGGAGCCCTCGCCGGCGCAACAATTGCCCTGGGCAGCGGGGCACAAGCCGTCGAGGTTCGGCGTGCAGTGGTCGGCCGCGCAGATCGTCTCGTTTGCGCCGCAGTTCGGGCCACCATCGGTCGCAAGCAGCACGAAACGATCGCCCTTCAACTCCTTGCCGGCGCCGGTCGTGAAATAGCCGAGAGCGGCGTCGAGCGCTGCAGCAGTCGGGGTGCCACCGCCCGGCGCGGTGGCGTTGAGCGCGTCAATCACCTTGGACACGCTCCTGATCCCCGGCTCGATGCCGACCTGGATCGCCGCCGGGCCGGTCGGTACCTCGCAACAACCTTCGAAGCAATCGAGCGGGATCTGGGCCTGATCACCGAAAGGGTAGAGTAGGAGTCCAAAGCTCATCTCGTACTGAACCGCCGTGAGCGCAGGCCCGAGCGCGGCCTTCAACGCGTCCCACTTCTTCAGCTCGAAGCCACCGGGCTGGTCATCCATGCTGCTCGACTTGTCGATCACCAGCAACACGTTCGCGGCGCTGTAGGTCGCCTCGACGGACGTCACACCACACTCGTCGAGGCCGGTGAAGCGGGCGCAATCCGAGACGCCCAGCCCCCCTGCCTGGCCCGCCGCGCCGGCAAGGTCGCGCGGGCCTTCACCCGGCGGACCGCCGTCGCCCAAGTTCAGGTCAGTGCCGGTGATGCCACCCGTACCGCTACCCACAGCCGGGTCGACGGAAGAGCCGTGGTCCTTGCACCCGCCGAACAGGCCGAGCAAGAGCGCCGGAAGCCCAAGCCAAGAGGCCCTAGACATTGCGTTCATGGTGAGGTTGTCGAAACGGACGTTGCCTCGCATCCGCTAGTAGTTCGCCGGCACGCAGCTCTGACCTTCGTTCTTGATATCGGGGACGGTACCTTCGGGACAGGTGCCGTCACCCGGCGGTGTTTCGAAGCAGTTGCCACCTTCCTCGATCACGCTCGGGGGGCAGTAGGGCGTATCCCAATCCGGCGGGCACGGCTCCGAGTCGACATCGATGGTATTGGTGCCGGCCATTGACGGTGACGCGTGCACTTGCGGGATGTAGGCGCCGCCGTAGCCGTGGCCTTTGAAGGTCGAAAAATCGATCCACACCTCGTAAATCACGCGATAGTCCCAGTTCGGTGCGCTCGGGTTGATTTTGAAGTTGTCGTCCGTCGCCGGCGAATCGGTGATTAGGCAGTAGCCGCAACTGTTCAGGTTGCGATCGATAGACGTGGCCACGGCCACGACCGCCGAGGCGTCCCCCTGGATCATCTTGCCTTCGCCGCCGAGAACGCCGAGTGTCCCGTAGCCGCAGGGCGCGTCGGACTTTTTCGAAACGTAGTCCACATCGAAGTCGAGCACCGTGTTGCCTTTGCCGTCGACCAACACCAGCTCGACGTGATCACTGCCGACCAGGTCGTCGAAGGTGTGGGCCGCCTTGGCCGCCATACCGCCCATGGGACCAGCTTTGCCCCCCATCGGCCCGCCGGGCATACCGCCCATGGGACCGGCCATCGTCTTGTTGAGCCAGCCAGAGGAAGCATTCACGCCGTACGTGTTGTCGACGAAGCGCGGATCGAACGTAACGCGCAGATGCAGGTAGGTCTTGCCGTCGATGGTCTCGATCACCTGCTCGATGACGCCGGTCGGATCGTCTGGCGTGAGATCGCCTGCGCCGGAGTAACAGATCGTGGCGGGCGGCGCGAGGACGGTTGCCGGCTTACCGCCGGACATTTCGCAGCTGCCGCCGCATTGTGCCGCCGTCTCCGGACCGCAGCCCGTGGTCAGGGGACGCGAGCTCGGCCCGCCACCGATGAAGTGTGGGCCCGCGCTGGTTGCGACGCTGCTCGGACCGCTCGTGCAGCGGCCGTTGCTGCACAGACCGCTTGCGCACTGCGCAGCGTCGGCGCACACGCTGCCGACGGCGATGCCGCTCCCGCCGGGCAAGTTGCCCTGACCAGGGCCCGAAGGTTTCGTTCCCCCGTCTCCAGTGCTTCCGCAAGCGGACGCCCCGACGAAGCTCAACGAAAGCGCAATCGCAGCGAGCGTGGAATGACGAGAATGCCGCATACCCTGACCTTTCTGGCCGCGACCCACGCGGGTCGAGCTCACTTCACCAACACTTTTGTTTCGCAACCGACCGTAAACGCCAGCCGCCCACCTGGAGCGGAGACGCGATCACAGCTCGCACCGCACAACTCTATCGAGCTGGGTGCTGCCGGATTGTCGTAGTACCAACCGCCGACCACCGCGTCGCAGCTCGCAGCGCCTTGCACGTTGTAGATCGTCGAGAGCGTACAACTCGAGTCTTGATAGGCGACGTTTACCTTCCCGTAGTCGAGTGAGCTGCCGCCCCTGGGTTCGGGAACCTTGAGCTCACACGGGATGCTGGCAGCACCGCGAATGGAATTCAGCGCCTGCAGCACCTTTTGCTCGACGTCCTGATCGCCGATCAGGTACGCATGGTCGGTCCCACCGGCCTTGGCGATCTGTTGCAGGTTGTCGAGGAACGGCCCGACCCCGAGCACGTACGTCGCGATTCCCGGTGCACCGCTCCGGCACTCCGCGGCCGCCTCCACTGCGTCGGGCAGCGTGGGGCAGCAGGCTCCGGCCGAGCAGCTCACGGGCGCTTTGGGCTCGCCGTCGGTGAGCAGCAGCAACACCACTGAGTGACCGGCGTTGGCCCGCTTCCACTCGCTGGCGTAACCGCACGCGCCGCGAATGGCCGCGCCCGTGGGCGTCTCGCCGATCGGCTCACGCGCGGCCAGGGAGCGCAGCACGGCCTCGTGATCGAGCGTCACGGGCACACTCGGGCTCGCATAGGTGTCGGGCAGGCAGGAGGTTTGCCCAATGGGCTGGAAGCCGAAATAGCCGACGCCAACGCTGATCGCCGCGCTGGCCCCGTCTCTCAAGAAGGCGCTCGTGGCGCGCGCGACGGCGTCGAGCCGCGTGAGGCCGCCCACATCGTTCAGCATCGAGCCCGACTGATCGAACATGATGTAAATGTCGAGCGGGATGGCCTCGCCCTCATAGGCCTGCGCGGCGCAAACCTCGTCAACGCTCGTAATGTCACAGCCGTTGGCAGTGAGGCCGGTGCCCGAGCCGCCGTTGCCGTTGTTCGGGTCGAGGTTGAGATCGTGACCCGGATTCCCGGCGCTTGCGGCAGCCGGCTCGGCCGGATTTTTCCCACCCGAACAGGCGCCGACCACAATCAACGCGCCGATGCCCGCGGCCATCGAGCGTAGAGCCGAGCGTGACCCTGGAGTGCGCTGCATACCTGTGGAATGGGGGCATGGTGCAGGTTTTCTGAAAGCCGATCCAAAAACCATCCGCAGCCAACTTCATCGGCTGAAGCGGCGAGACTGTCCCGCTCGCAGGGCTTGCTCCGGTGCGGCGCATGGTTGCAGTCGCTAATCTTTCTGAACATCGACGCGGAATCTTCGACTGGATATTTCGTGCTCCCGTGTTGCAGAGCCTCAGCCGAGCGCGTATCTGCCCCTCCATGGCGAACGGGCTGATGCCTCTTGCGGGGCTTTGCGCGCTGCACCTGCTGTGCGTCGGTTGCAGCGCAAACCATGATCCTGACGCGAGCTCCGGCGCAGGGGGCCCCGCAGCAGGCGGCAGTGCCACAGCGCAACCGATGGCTGGGAAGGCAGGTGCGAGCGCGGGCGCAGGCACCGTCAGCCACGGCGGGACGACTGCGTCAGGCGGCTCAGCCGCCGCGGCGGCCAGCGCGGGAAAGCCCAGTGCCGGCGAGAGCGGTGGTTCGCTGCCGGCGGTCAACGGCCGGTCAATTTATGCGCTCGAATGCAATGGTGACTCCAAAGATTGTCATCTAGCGACCGTCCCGTGCTTCGGAGTCAGCAGTCAGACACCGAATGTTGCGGCCGGCTGGGCCTGCGCCAATCGCTGCACCTCCATCGCTGATTGCTCGGACGTGCCCTCCGGCGCCGAAGCGCAAGCCAGCTGCGTCCCGTTCACATCGGCAAGCCACTGCATGCTCGTCTGCCAAAACGAAAACCAATCTTTCGCCTGCCCCGACGGCATGACCTGCTACGTGCCGCCAAAATCACCGATCGGTTACTGCCTTTGGCCATGAGAGCATGCCTCGCGGTGCCGGAACCTTCATCCGGGAGGTCGCCATACCGAGGCCGATGACGAGCAGCTGACTTCCCAACCGGGATTCGCTGATGGCTATTCGGACTGGTGGGTCGGTGGAGCAGGTGGAGTGCTGGCAGTGGCAGGTTCTTCGTCGCTCGCCTCGACCGAGTGCGTGACTTGTATGCCAAGCGCCCGCATTTTCGAGCGCATGGTCTGGCGCGAGATGCCGAGCAAGCGCGCGGCGTCCCGCTGGTTCCCTCGTGTGTAACCGAGGGCCATCGTGAACAGCAGCCGATCCACTTGATCGTGGGTCTCGGCATATAGATTATTGGTCTCCGGCAACAGTAGTGGCCGGATAAAAGCTGCCAAATCCAGCCCGGGACTCGGTCCGTCGGGAGCGGAGGCTACCGCGGTTGTACCCAGTCTAGGCAAGAATGCGGGCAGCAACAGCGTGCCGCTGGCGTGTAGCAATGCTTGCTTGAGCACACTCTGCAGCTCGCGAACGTTTCCCGGCCACGAGTAGCCGCGCAACTGTTCGAAGGCTTCTGGGGAGACCTCGTTCACGTCTCTGCCGAGCTCGCGGCTGAACCGAAGCAAGTAGTGACGTACGAGCATCAGTAGATCTTCTCCACGCTCGCGCAGCGAAGGAAGCTTGATCGTGAAAACGGCGAGCCGATAGTATAGGTCTGCGCGGAACTTCTGCTCCGCGACGCGCGCCTTGAGGTCTCTGTGACTGGCGGCGATGACGCGCACGTCAGTGCGGATGGTCTCGCTGCCGCCTACACGCTCGAAGGTCTGCGACTGCAACAACCGCAAAATTTTCGGCTGCAACGAGAGAGGCATGTCGCCGATCTCGTCCAGCAAAATCGTGCCTCCGTTGCATTGCTCGAAGCGGCCGATGCGGCGGCGATCCGCGCCGGTAAACGCGCCTTTCTCGTGCCCGAACAATTCGCTTTCGAGCAAGTTGTCCGGAATGGCCGCGCAGTTGAGCGCGAAGAACGGCGCCTTCGAGCGTGCGCTGTACTGGTAAATCGCGCGAGCAACCAGCTCTTTACCGGTACCGCTTTCGCCAGTGACCAGCACGGTCACGTCTTGCGCAGCGACGCGACCGATCGCCTTGTACGTCTCGAGCATGGCCGGGCAGCTACCGAAGATGGCGCCGTCTGCATCGACTCGATGTGGGGTCTCTGCCAGGACAACCGGCGAGCGCATGCGGGCTGCTACCTCGAGCGCTTCTCCTACGACTCGGCGCATCTGCGCTAGGTCGAGCGGTTTCGGCAGGTAATCGAACGCACCCTGCTTCATGGCCTCGATCGCCGCGTCCGCCGTCTTGGTCATGGTCACGAAGATCACGGGAATGCGTGCGTCAATGGCCCGGATAGCCTCGTGGACCTCCAGACCAGACTGATCGGGCAAGCGCAGGTCGAGCAGGATCGCGTCGGGCGGCGCGGAGCGCACGCGAGCAATTCCCTCAGCGCCAGTCTCCGCGACGACGACTCGGTGCTCTGGAGCCGGAAACGCCAACTGAACTTGTTCGCGGATCAGCGCGGGATCGTCGTCGATGAGCAGAAGGTAGGCCATGGATTCAGGACGGGTTCGGTCAGCGGCCGCTGGCGGCGCGTCAGGCATAGCAAAGACCGAGCCGGTCGCGTGGGAAGCTCTACCCGGCCGTTAACCTCATCACGCGAGCTCTACCGCGACGGGCGCCCGAAGACGGTTGAGCACGGTGCTCAGAATTTGAGCAGCGCTTTGCCCAGAGGAAGCGCCGACTCAGCTAAAAAAACGTTTAGTTACAATATGTTGCCAGAGAAGCGGTGACCAGGGCCGCCGCCACGCCCTTGGCATGCCGCTCGCTTTAGCCGAGGCACGTCAACGCAATGGGCCAGCTCGATGTGACGACCGCGCTCGAGGTGTCGAAGGCCCTTTCGAGCGAGATACTTCTCGAGCGACTCGTGGAGCGGCTGATGCTGCTCGCCACGAAGCACACTGGCGCCTCGCGCGGCCTGCTCATCTTCCCGGATGGTGACGGAGGACGGCGAACCGAGGCCGAGTCGCTGGCGGGGCTCGAACGCTCGAGCGTGCGGTTCGTACGCCTGCCGACATTGCCCAGCGAGCTTCCGGTGTCGATTATCGAACATGTCGAGCGCACGCTACAGAGCGTTCACCTCGGCGACACTCTGCAGGGCAATTCGTTCGCGAGTGATCCCTATCTTGGAACTGGTTGCCCACGCTCGGTGCTCTGCGTGCCGCTCTTGCGCCAAGGCGAGCTCACGGCGATCCTTTATGTCGAGAATTGCCTGATCGCGCACACGTTCACGAGCGACCGCATTGCCATCCTGCAAGTCCTGGCGGCCCAGGCCGCGATCTCGTTGGAGAACGCGCGGATCCATGGCGACCTCCGGCGCACGAATCAATGCTTGACCGAGGCGCAGAAGCTCAGTCACTCGGGTTCCTTCGGCTGGTCCATTGGGCAGGGCAATATCGTTTGGTCCGACGAAGCGCGCCGAATCTACGGTTTCGCACCCAGCATGAAGCCAACGGTAGCGGACGTTCTCCGCATCATCGTTCCGGAGGACCGAGCGCTCACCGAGCTCAAGGTGCAAGAAGTTTCGGCGCAAGCCAAGGATTGGATCAGCGAGTTCAGAATTACGACCGAGTGTGGCGAACGCCGTCACGTGCGCGTCGTCGGCCACGCGGTCGCCAACGAATCAGGCGAGATCGAGTACATTGGGTCGATCTCGGACATCACCGTTGCCAAGCTCGCAGAGTCGGCGCGCCGTCGCGCATACCTCTACTTGGACAGCGCGCAGAGGCTCAGCAGCACCGGCTCCTTCGGCTGGGGCATTGAAACCGGTGAAGTGTTCTGGTCCGACGAAGCCTTTGCGATTTACGGGTACGACCGCACCGTCAAACCAACGCCAGATCACGTCCTCTCACGTGTTCATCCGGAAGACGCGCAGCGCGTGATCGCGCAAGTCGAGCTCCTTTTGCGTGACGAATCCGATTGGATCAGCGAGTTCCGATTGCTCATGCCCGATGGACTGGTGAAGTACGTGCACGTCTCCGCGAGGGCGGCGCGAGATGAGAATGGGCTCTGCGAATACATTGGTGCCGTCATGGACGTGACCCATGCAAAGCGCGCCGAGGAGCAGCTGCAAGCATCTCGCCGGCGCTATGCGCTGACGTTATCGAGCATCGGCGACGGCGTCATTGCCACCGACGACGAGACGCGCGTCGCGTTCATGAATCCCGTTGCAGAAACGTTGACTGGGTGGGAGCAGCAGGACGCACTCGGTCGCCCCCTCGACGAGGTATTCTGCGTGAGCGCGGACCACGGGCACCCGACACTGCTGGGGCGCGACGGCCGGCGAGTCCCGATCGACGAACGCCGCTCGCCGATTATCGACGACGGAGACACCAGCGGCGTCGTGCTGGTATTTCGAGACGTAACGCATCGCAAGCGCGCGGAAGAAGCGGAAGCGTTGCAGCTTGCCAATGACCGTCTCGAGCAGGCGCTGCGCGGGTCGAATGTCGGGATCTGGGACTTCGACATGCGCGGCGGGAAGCTGGTGGACGCAACGTTCTACTGGGCGAACTTGTGGGAATCTCTGGGCTACGAGCCCGAGACCCATGGACAAGCAACGAGCTCATCTCCTTGGCTGCGCGTGCACCACGAAGACCGAGAGCGCATACTCGCAGCCGTGGGCGCGCATTTGCGCGGGGAAACCCGAGAAATCGACGTCGAGAGCCGACTCATTCACAAGGACGGCTCGTTACGATGGCGACTTAACCGTGGAGTCGCGGTGAGGGACGCTCAGGGTCGCGCAATTCGCTTGATTGGCACGAGCGTCGATATCACGGACCGCAGACAGCTCGAAGAAGAGCTACTCCGCGCAAAAGAAGAGGCCGAAGCGGGCAACCGAGCCAAAGATGCCTTCTTGGCGAATGTGAGCCATGAGATCCGTACGCCAATGAATGCGATTCTCGGGATGACGGAGCTGGTTCTCGATACGCCGCTGGCGGACGAGCCGCGGCAATGGCTGCGGACCGTCAAATCCGCCGCCGACAACCTGCTCTTCATCATCGACGACCTACTCGATTTCTCCAAGATCGAGGCCGGTAAAATCGACCTCAATACGTTCGAGTTCTCGCTCCGGACGGAGTTCGCCGACACGCTTCGAGCGTTGGCGATCCACGCGCGCGACAAGGGCCTCCAACTAACCGGCACCGTCGACCAGGACGTGCCGGATGAATTGTTCGGCGATGCAGTACGGCTACGTCAGGTGCTGATTAATCTCGTGGAGAATGCCGTCAAGTTCACGGCCCAGGGCGAGGTTTCGGTTCACGTGCAGGTGTCCGAGACGCTCGAAGCCGAGCGCGAGGTCGAGCTGCGGTTTGCCGTACGTGATACTGGCATCGGCATTCCCCGCGACAAGCAGGCCGTGATCTTTCAGGCGTTTGCCCAGCAAGACACGTCGACGACTCGGCGTTACGGCGGCACCGGCTTGGGGCTCACGATCGCGGCACGCTTGGCCGCGCTCATGGCGGGAGGCATCGTCGTGACGAGTGAGCCTGGCCAGGGCAGCACGTTTACGCTCACTGCGCGGTTCCTCCGAAAGGTGGGGGATAGCACCCGAGCTACAGCAGAGCTCGCCGCACAGGCCAATGTCTCGACGCACGCCGTACCGACCGCGCCGCTCAGCATTCTGATCGCCGAAGACAACGAGTTCAACGCGCAGCTCATCCGCCAGCTCCTACAGCGGCGCGGTCATCAGGTGACCGTCGCGATCAACGGGCTGGAGGCACTCTCGCTTGCGACCCGTGGCACCTACGAGATAATGTTGCTTGATCTGCACATGCCAGGCTTGGATGGCTTCGAGGTAATCCAGAAAATTCGCGCACGCGAGCGCTCGACGGGTGGGCACTTGCCGGTGGTGGCGCTCACCGCGCGCTCACGGAAGGAAGACCGCGATCGTTGTCTCGCGAGTGGCATGGACGAATTTTTGGGCAAGCCCGTCCACGCAGGGGCCCTTTGGGCTGCGGTAGAACGCGTTACACCGTTGCTCGTACGAGCGGAGCGGGCGGGGCCTCTACCCGTCGATTCGCGAGTCTTGCTCGCCGCCTGTGGCGGAGACGCCAATATTCTAGAGCGCATTGGCATAGCCCTGCGGGGCCATCTGCCGCTCGAACTGCAACGCGCGGCCCAATCCTTGAGCGCAGCCGACGCGGCCGCGCTGCGCGAAGCAGCTCACCGGGTCTACGGTATGGTTTCGGCCATCTCCAGCCAAGCCGGCGCCGTCGCATCCGATCTGGAGGATCTAGCCGCGCTGGGGCAGTTGCAGGAAGCGGCCCCGATTCTCGATCAGCTCACGCTCATGTCAGAAGAACTGCTAGCCGTCATCGGCAGCCTGTCGATCGACGAGTTGCAATCGAGCATCGAAACCTCTGGCTGATTTCGGTCAGATGTCCCAACTATCGCTGGCGTTCTCAGTCCGTTGGTTTAGCCTCCTCACCTACTCGTCGAGGTACCGCAAATGATTCAACAGCACTCGATTGCGGAGCAACGCCTGCGCGGCGCAAGTGCCCCGGTTCATCTGGCAGGCTCGCTCGTCGGTCACAAGGGTCATATCTGCGCGTTCTTTTCGTCCGCTGATGACGAGTACCGCACGCTGCTGCCTTTCATCAAAGACGGCCTCGAAGGCGGCGAAGCCGCCTTTCATACCGTCGATCCCGCGCGCGCCGATGACCACCTCAACCGTCATCTCGCCGCGGGCGTCGACGTCGACTCATATCGCAAGAACGGCCAGCTCGAGTTGCACACTTGGAATGAGGTGCACCTGATGGGCGGCAAGTTCGATCCGGAAGCAACCTCGAAAGTGTTCGGCCGCGCGCGGTCGGAAGCAATCGAGCGCGGCTTCGCACGGACCCGTTTCGTGTCGCACATGGCGTGGTCTGCTCAGCGATTGAGCGACGTCGAGCTGCTGATGTACGAGGCGCAGGCCAACCACGAGTGCCGGGACGGCTTGGTCAGCGTCTGCGTCTACGACTTGGCACTGTTTCGCGCCGACCTCGTTATCGACGTAATGCGAACTCACTCGCTCGTGCTCGTGAGCGGCACGCTCTACGAAAATCCGTTCTACGTTTCGCCCGATGAGTTGCTGCGCGAGCTACGTGATCGCCCGCAGGGCAGGAGTCTCTCGCTCGCGCCGTGACCGACCCATTTCCCACCGCAGACGGCGAGCCGCACGGTCGCATGATGCGCGATTTGGTCGCGCTCTCGGTGCTGCCGAGCGTGTGGCAACGGAGCGAACCACACGAAGTCGCACAGAGTCTGGCGATAGCGCTCGAGAAAACGCTGGGGTTGGCGCTCGTTGGCATGCTGCTCGAGCCAACCGCCCACGGCGCGGCAAGGCAGGTGGTGCGCAGCGCGGGACGATTTCTGCAATCCTCGGAGGCCGACGCCGTGGTACGCGGGCTGGAGCCCAAGTTCGGTTTAGCAGAGCGGGCTCCCGAAACCATCACGGACCCGTTCGGCAAGGGGCCAATACGTCTCGTGTGTCAGCCCATCGCGTGGCAGGGCGGGCGGTGGCTCTTGTTTGCGGCCAGCGAGAGCGAGAGCTTTCCGTCACCGAGCGAGCGCGTCTTGCTGGGCGCCGGGGCGAGCCATGCAGCGGTAGCATTGGATCGCTGCCTCGCGTTCAAGTTGCTGCGCGACAACGAAGAGCGCTTTCGCGAAAGCGAAGAGCGTTGGCGGAGTATGACTCGCCAGACGCAGGAATCAGCGGAAAGCGCGAGCCGCGACAAGGACGAGCTCTTGGCCAACGTCAGCCACGAGATCCGCACGCCGATGAACGCCATCCTGGGCATGACGGAGCTCGCGCTCGACTCGCAGCTCACGCACGAACAGCGCGGGTGGCTCCAGACCGTGAAGCTAGCCGGCGAACACCTGCTGGTCATCGTCGATGGCTTGCTCGATTTCTCCAAGGGCGAGGCACGCAAAGTGACGCTGGAACCAGCGCCATTCGAGCTTCGTTCCGAGCTCGCGAGCATGATGAGGGCAGCAGCCGTACGCGCGCAGCGGAAAAACCTCGAGCTCATCTGTGACATCGACGACGCAGTGCCCGACCGCCTCGTCGGGGACGCGGGCAAGTTGCGGCAAGTGCTGCTCAATCTCGTGGACAACGCGATCAAGTTCACCCCGCGGGGTGAAGTGCAGGTGCAGGTGACCAGCTCCGAATCGCGGCCACGCTCCGAGGCGTCCATGCTTACCTTTTCGGTCAAAGACACCGGCATCGGTATTCCCACGCACTTGCACGCGCTCGTCTTCGAGCCGTTCGCGCAGGCGGATAGCGCCACTACGCGCCGCTTCGGTGGCACGGGGCTGGGGCTGACAATCGCGGCCAGCTTGACGGAGCTCATGGGTGGAAGGATCGCTTTGTGCAGTGAACCGGATGTCGGCAGCACCTTCAGCTTTTGTGTCGGTTTCGAGCGCGCAGAAGGCGCGGATGCTTCCGTCAAGCTCCAAGAAACCTGGCCACGAGTGCGAGCGTTGGTCGTAGACGACAATCTGTCTGCGCAAAGCTCGTTGGTGCGCTGGCTCAGTGCATGGCAAGTGCAAGCAAGCGCAGTTGCCGACGGCCTCTCGGCGATGCAAGCCCTGTTGACGAGCGCTCAGGCGAGCCGCCCCGTGCATCTGCTCCTGGTCGATGGCAACGCACCCGGGATGCCGAGTGCTCCGCAGGTATCGGTCCGCGTGGGCGTGGCGCACGAGCTCCGACTCATCCTCGTCGAACCTGGTATCGAGGGACTCGAGCCTGTTTCCCCTCGCGAAATCGTCATTCAGAAGCCCCTAGTCAAAGACGAATTGCACTCCGCGCTTCGTCGCCTCCTTTCGCCTACCACAGGCGAGCCCGCGCAGTCAGCTCCCCCCCGGGTGCCGGTTCGAGCCAGCGAGCGCCGCCGAGTGCTCCTCGCCGAAGACAACGAGTTCAACGTGATGTTGACCCGTGAATTGCTGCTGCGTCGCGGGCATGCCGTAAAGGTAGTCCGCAGCGGCATGGATGCTCTCGCCGAGGTCGAGCAGGAACGATACGACGTGCTGCTCCTGGATCTGCATATGCCGGAGATGGACGGCTTCGAGGTGATTCGCAATTTACGTGCCCGCGAGCAATTGCGCGGCGGTCATCTATCGGTGATCGCCCTCACCGCGCGTGCTCGCCCCGCAGACCGCGAGCGCTGCATCGTCGCAGGCATGGACGACTTCCTTTCCAAGCCGATCAACAGCACTGCGCTCTGGGCCGCCGTCGAACGCGCCTCGCTCGTTGACTCGACCTAGTGTACTGCCTGTGATGGACCTCAACAATCGCAAGCGATTGTTCCGGCGGCTTCGGGCGGCGCTTGCCGTGGCGCTTCGCGGCAAGCGCTGCACTAGAAGCCGTTTCACCGGGGCTATCGCCTCGGAACCCCACGCCTGCTTCGCAGGCTAGCTAGTGCGGCAGTCCGCGCTGTTTGCGGCCAAAGTTTGGACACTTGGCTCTGAGTGCGACTTGCGAGCAGTGTTCTTGAGACGCTACACAACAGCAATCCCGCTTGTCTCTCGCTGCGCGGCGGAACGGCACAGGTCATGCACTGGATGCCGCTATGCTCAATAAAACCATTCTCTCGAGTATTGCAGTCACGGCTGTTGCGGTAGCCGCCATCTCTGCGGGAACCGCGATGGCCGACTCCCCCGACGCCAACAAGAAACCCGACTCGCTCAAGTCGAGTCCCAAAGATCTCGTCGACGCACTGCACACGGCGTTCGGGGACCATCACTCGCGAGCGGTGCACGCCAAGGGCGTCATACTTTCCGGTGAATTCACGCCTGACCCGGCGGCGGCAACGCTCACCCGCGCTCCGCATCTGCAGAAAACCCGCAGCCCAGTGACCGTGAGGTTCTCGGATTTCACCGGAATCCCGACCATTCCAGACAACAATCCCGCCGCCAATCCGCGCGGGCTCGCGATCAAGTTCGATCTACCGGACGGGACCGCAACTGACATCGTTGGCCATAGTTTCGACGGATTTCCCACCCAGAACTCGGACCAGTTTCGCGAGCTGCTATTGGCAATCGGCGCGAGTGGTCCGGGCGCAGTCGAGCCAACCGCACTCACGCGCTTTCTCGAGGGTCACCCGGTGGCCAAGACGTTCCTCACCACGCAAAAGCTGCCGGCTAGCTACGCCACTGTAGACTACTTCGGTGTCAACGCTTTCAAGTTTACGAACGCGAGCGGCGCGGCGCATTTCGTTCGCTATCAATTTCTTCCCGTCGGCGGCGAGCATCTGTTGAGCAAATCCGAGTTCGACAAGGCCGGTCCTGACTACCTTCAGACCGAGATCAGAGCTCGGATTGCCAAGCGCACGATCCGTTTCCAGCTCGTCGCACAAGTTGCCGAGGCAGGCGACAAAATCGAAGACCCGTCGGTCGCTTGGCCAGCCACGCGCAAGAAGGTCCCGCTCGGTATGATCGAGATTCAACGGTTGGCACCGAATACGCCCGAACAAGACAGAGCCCTTTCCTTCAGCCCCAATCGGATCCCCGCGGGCATCGAAACGGCCGACCCAATGCTCGACTTTCGAACCAAGGCGTACCCGATTTCGGTCAAAGGCCGCCAGTAGCCGTGCCCCAGGAGGGAGCAATCATGACGACTGCCAAAACGAACTCACGATGGCAAGAGTACGGCTACCTCGACTGACACGCGAACTCGCTCGACGCGACCGTCTCCACCCTGCAAACGCAATCAACAGCAATGCTGTGGGCAACGCAGTGCGCAGGGGTGCGCTGCGCAGCGACACGGCGCATCCTGTTCCGCCCGAATGGTGTCCACCGCGGGCACCCGCTGCCTCCTGCGCGGTGCCAGCGGTGGCCGCTACCCCACCGGCCGCTACACCACCACCGCTTTGCACCGTTCCTGCCGTCGCCAACGAGCCGCCAGCGGGAGCGCCGCCGCTGCTACCGCCTTCGCCGGTATTAATCTCACCGCCCTCGCCAGTCTCCGCGGCACCTCCGACCGCTCCCGTGTTGGTTGCTCCGCCCCTGCTCACTGCGCCACCCATGCCGCCCGCTGCGCCGTCGCCCGAGCCCCCGATGTGCGACGTCCCGCCCGTCGCCAGCTGGCCACCGCTGCCATTCAATTCGCCCCCCGAGCCCCCGATGTTCAGCGTCCCGCCCGTCGCCAGCTGGCCACCGCTGCCATTCAATTCGCCCCCCGAGCCCCCGATGTTCAGCGTCCCGCCCGTCGCCAGCTGGCCACCGGTATTATTGGCTTGGCCCCCGGAACCCCCAACGTCCGAAGCACCGCCTGTCGGCACCGAGCCGGCGCCGCCAGTTGATCCGCCCCCAGAACCGCCAGTGCCCAGCGTGCCAAGTGCAAACGCCGAAGGCTCAATCAAGCGCGCTGCGATGCGGAAGCTCCCGTACGGGGGTTGCGCGATGAAGTGCCGATACACGGCAAGGATTTTTCCATCGGCGCCCGCGGCGAGGGCAGGCCGGAATTCATTGAAAGCGTCTGCCGCGATGGGCAGCGCCGATGAGGTCAGTCCTCCGTCGGTGCTGAGCAGCTTCCCGTAGATATCCCAACTGTCTGTTCGTCGAGCCCAGGCAATCGCGCAGCCGGTCGTCAGCGAGGCCGATGAGATCGGTTCCCAAATGATCCCATCGCCCAAATCGAGCTTCGCTTGCACTATCTGAGCGTTCGAATCGAGCAAGGACGCGAACCAAGTGAACGTGCTGCCCACCAGTACGAAAGTCCGGGTGATGTAGCCCGACCCGCAACGACGAAGCGCTTGCGGAGTGCCCGGGACGGGCATCGGCGCGCCGACAGCATGCCCAGTCAGATCTAGCTTTTGCAGCAAGAACTTCCCAGGATGGTCCGTGTCGATGGGTTGGTCGAAATCGGAAGTGAGATACTGCAGCACGTAAGCGCCGTCGGCGTACGCGAGCATGGCGGGCGAAGCCTTCGAGAGTAGTTGAACGGGCGGCGAATCGAGCAGGCCGCCGTCCGGCGCAACGCGTTTGGCATAGGTGACGCCCAAGGTCGCGGTGGACCATGCCACCAAGCACTCCGTTGTTGCACACGCCATCACCACATTGCTGCCTACCCCGTTTAGTTCGATGCCGAGCGGATCTTTCAATACTCCCGCTGACGAGATGCGCGTGAGGCGCACCGACCAGTCGTTCGTTGGCAGCTGAGTCGCCCAAACTACCAAGAAGTCAGTGCCATCGAATCCAACATCCTTGATAAGCCCGTTATTTCCAGCGATGAGCAGTGGATTCGGGTCGAGCGAGGCACCTTGAGCGTCCAGTCGTCCCGCGTGAATCACCCGGTCGTAGTCGCTCGATTGCTCGTACCAGACCGCAAGGTATTTGCCGGCGCCGGCGGTGACGATCGGTTCATTCTGCTCTCGCGCTGGCGCGCTGATCGAGATTGGCAGCTCGTCCAACGACACACCCGCCGAGGAGAGTCGAGAAACTGCTGTGCCAACCGCGGCAAGACAAGTGCTCGCGTTGCAAGCGACTGTCGCTGGCAAAGGGCTCGTAGTCGGCGAGGCGACGTTCGTCGAGGGATCGATCTGAAAGCCAGCAACGAAGTACTTGCCGTTGACATAGTTCACCGTAGGTAGAGCGCTCGAAGACCCAAGCGAGATCGGCGGCGCCTTCTGCAAGCCGTCAGCGCCGATCAGCACCGCTTGCGTCCCAACCGTACATGGGCCGTTCTGAGGCACCACGCGACCTCGGTAAGCGACGAGTACCTCGCCCGCACCATTCGTCCCGAGCGCGACAGCGTCGATGCTCGGGCTGGCAATCGCCGCGCAATCACTGCTGGCAGCGTGGCTCAGCCCAGCAATGGTAAACCCAGTGTTGCCCGGGTTGACGAACGCGGCCACGTAGTTGAGCCCATTGAAGATGAACGCGTACTTGGAGGGATCGCTGCCAGAAAACGGATACGTCGTTACGGGGTCCAGCACTGCTTCCGAACCACCGAAGGACAGGGTTCGGCTCTGCACCTGGCCGGGTGCCGAGCTCGACTTTTCGCCCGACCACGCGACCAGAAACCCGCCGCCATTCGAAAGCACCGCATCGATGCGGGAAGCATCGCCGGCTGGAAGCGTGCTGACCACGAACGGCTCCGCATCGAGCGGCTCGCCGGTCGCCGAAACTCGGATGGCTTCGATTTCGCTCGGATCCGACAGGTTGTACTCGAGCGGATTCGTTGCCGGGGGCCGGAGCTTGTGCCAAGCGACCAAGTAATACTGGCCGTTGAATGCGGAGCGGGCGCTACCGCTGGACCACCCCCACACTACTCCCGTCGATAAGACCAGACCGGAAAGGTTGCCAACGACTCCCGAGTTCGAAACGCGCGTCGCGACGACGTGGGCCGCAGCTTCCGGAAGACCATTGCTCCCTCTGGACTCGCGGGCGTCGAGCCAAGAGACCAAAAATCCATTCGGGTCCGCCGAGATACTCAAGGGCCCGGGAGCGTACGTGTACAGGGGGATACTCACTGGGTCGTCGAACAGCACCTCCGTGGAGACGCCGCTGCCAAGCAACGCTTCCGCACTGCGCGACGACGTTGAGCGAACTTCGTCTGAGCCCGACCCGCCTTGGTTCGAACATGCGATCGTCGCGCCGAGGCACGCACACACAATCCATTGCTTCAGCATGGTACCCGCGGGCAAGCATAGACGCCCAGCCCGAGTGATGCGAGGACCTTCCTCGCCTCAGCAGCGCGCCATGCATGCGTTGCAGAATGCCGCTGGACACTCACTCACCACTGCGCCGCCTCAAATGCACGCGGAGCTGCGCATACGTTCGGCTTCGCACTGCTGCCGCGCTTCGCCGATGTGGAAGCGTTGTCTGCGGAGTTCTACGTTTGCCTGAGGGACGCTTCGCAGATCTTCACTCCGGAGTAGCAAAGCCGCCGCACGACGCGGAAACCGACCTGGCCTCGCCCTCTGCCAGCGTTCGGCCTGAGATTGTCAGCGCCCCAGCGGAGTCGGGCACTACGGGTGGCTACAATGGTGCCCCGGAATGAGCGATTGCGCAGGCGCCGTGGTATTCCCACCTGCTCATGACTGATCACGCTCCGCAGAACTCGGGTCACCATTCCGGAAAAGTGGATCTCCTTACCGTAGCGCGCCGCGCGATGATCGAGCGCGGATTGTTACCGGATTTCTCGCCGGTCGCGCTCGATCAAACCGCGGGCATCGTCAAATCGGGCGCTGCACCGAATGCGCCAACTGCGACGATCAAAGACATGCGTCAGCTGCTCTGGGCGTCGATCGACAACGATGATTCACGCGATCTGGATCAGCTCTCCGTTGCGGAAGCGGTTGCGGACGGTGCGGTCAAGATCTTCGTGGCTATCGCCGACGTCGATGCCCTCGTCAGGAAAGACTCCGCAATCGATGCCCACGCGCGCACGAACACGACATCGGTGTACACGGCTGCACGGATTTTCCCAATGCTTCCGGAGCAACTTTCGACGGACCTCACGTCTCTCGCTGAGGGCGTCGACCGGCAGGCCATAGTCGTCGAGATCGTGGTGCGCACGGATGGATCTATCGCGGATTCCGACGTGTACCGCGCGCTGGTGCGAAACCACGCCAAACTCGCCTACAATAGCGTCGCAGCATGGCTCGACGGCAGCGCGCCCGCCCCGGCCCCCGTGCTCGCAGTGCCGGGAATCGACGCGCAACTCCGGCTTCAAGACCGAGTCGCGCAGCAACTCAGGAAGCTGCGCTTCGAACATGGCGCGCTCACGCTCGAGACGCTCGAAGCGCGCGCGGTCTTCGACGGTGGCAGCGTCACCGATCTCGTGCCAGAGGGACGTAACCGCGCCAAAGACCTGATCGAAGATTTCATGATCGCGGCCAATGGCGTGACCGCGCGCTTCCTCGACGCCAAGGGGGTTGCTTCGCTCCGACGTGTGCTGCGCTCGCCCGAGCGCTGGGCAAAAATCGTCGCACTGGCCGAACTTGCGGGTGAAACCCTGCAAGGCGATCCTTCGAACGAGGCGCTCGAGGTGTTTCTGATGAAGCGACGTGAGGCGGATCCGGCGCGCTTCGCGGACCTGTCGCTGTCGGTCGTCAAGCTGCTCGGCAGAGGCGAATACGTGCTCGAGCTGCCGGGCCGGCGAGCGCTTGGACATTTCGGGCTCGCGCTCAAGGATTATACTCACTCGACCGCGCCGAATCGTCGCTTTCCGGACTTGATCACTCAACGTCTGCTCAAAGCAGCACTCTCGGGTCATGCAGCTCCCTACTCGAACGATGAGCTGAATGCGCTCGCCGTGCACTGTACCGAGCAAGAGGACAACGCCACGAAGGTAGAGCGGCGCGTGCGAAAATCGGTCGCGGCGCTGCTCTTGTCGTCTCGCGTGGGGCAGCAGTTCGACGCGATTGTCACCGGCGCCTCGCCGAAGGGCACTTGGGTTCGCATCGCGCACCCAGCAGCAGAAGGCAAAGTGGTGCGCGGTGACCACGGGCTAGACGTGGGAGATCGCGTGCGCGTTACGCTGGTCGACACCGATTTCGAGCGCGGTTTCGTCGATTTCGAGCGCGCCTGAGCGTTCACGCGGCCACACGAAATCATGACCCAAGACATCAGGCGACCACCGCACGCTGACTCCGATGATCACTGGGGCAAGGGCAGCCGCGACCCCGCTGAAGGCCAATTCCTCAAGGGGCCTCGACCGCGCGGGCTGGAGTTTGCGGAGGCCGCGCGCATCTTTGGCGAGTGCGTGAAGGGCTTCCGGCGTCTGCACTTCGTCGGGCCGTGCGTCACGGTCTTTGGCTCCGCTCGCTTCAAAGAGGATCACCCGTACTACGTGCTCGCGCGTGAGCTCGGAGCTAAGCTCGCGGAGGCGGGCTTCACCGTGATGACCGGCGGTGGTCCCGGCATCATGGAGGCCGCCAACCGCGGCGCGAAGGACGCCGGCGGCTACTCCGTCGGCAGCAACATCACGTTGCCCATTGAGCAAAAGCCGAACCCATACCTCGATCGCTGGGTCGAGTTTCGTTATTTCTTCGTGCGCAAAATGCTGCTCGAAAAATACTCGTACGCGTTTGTGGCCATGCCCGGGGGCATTGGCACTTTGGATGAAGTGTTCGAGACCGCGGTGCTCATCCAAACCGGCAAAATGCAGGAATTTCCCCTCGTTTTGCTAGGCAAGACATTCTGGACGCCGCTCCTCGAGTACCTACGGCAGAGCTTACTCCGCGAAGGGACGATCGACGCGGCCGACGTGCAGCGCTGGCTCGTCACGGACTCTCCGGACGAAGCCGTACAGGTCATTCGCGAGCGCGCCATGCGCCAATTCGGGCTGACGTACGGACCGCGTGCCAAGCCGCGCTGGTGGCTCGGCGAGACGTGAAGCGCAAGCGCAGCGGAGCTGAGAGCCGTTGATCGCCGCACTCTTCACCGCTATCGCGTTCGTCGACATCTCGGCGGCGTTTCCGCTCAGGTCACGCGGACCACCCTACCACCTAGTGCCGACGAGGGACTTGAACTCCCACGCCTTGCGGCGCCGGAACCTAAATCCGGTTGGCGTGTATCGAGATGCCGCCAGATGTAGCGGAAGGCGGATTTCGCCAGGGTGTTCGCTACATCTGGCGTCGTTTCGATACAGCCGGTGGACGATTCAAGGACGATTCCCGAGACCGCTCGCGACGGCGGCGGGTAGAGACGCGTGTGCCGGAACCGTGGGGCGGCTGGAGGCGATTCGGGGACGATTCTCATCGGAGGGCCCAGCCCCAGGCCAAACAAGCCTCTCAGCTGTGCTCGAGAAATTTGGCCACATGCACGGGTGGCTCCCTCCGCACTCGCTATTCACGCGGCGCGCTGTCGCACTTGACTGGGCGTCGAGCCGGTCCAGCGCTTGAATGCGCGGTGAAATGCGCTTGGCTCCGAATAGCCGAGCAAGAACGCAACCTCGGCGATGGCGATCTTCTTGTCGGCCAAGTAGCGCACCGCCAGCTCGCGGCGCAGCTCGTCGAGCAGCCCGTCGAAGGTCTCACCTTCGTCTGCTAGGCGTCGCTGAACGCTGCGCTCACTCATGTGTAGCCGGCTTGCGATGCCGGAAAGGGTCGCGGCGGCCTCGTCTTCCCCGAGGGTCTCACACAGAATGCGTCGGACGCGCGCTGCTGTCGTTTCGGCGAGCGCCGGGCGCGCAGCAAGCAGCGCCTCAGCGTGGCGCTCGATCACGCGCCAGAGGAGCGGATCTGCCGCAGGAAGCGGTCGATCGAGAAGCTCGATCGAGAAGGTCACGGCATTTGCAGGCCCATAGAACTGAGGAGCTACGCCGAACAGGCATACATGCTCCTTGATCGATTCTGGCGCTTCGTGATGGAAGGCGACGCGCAAAGCACGCAGCGGTGAGCCACTGACCTGCCCACCGACAACCATGAGCGAGGCTAGCGTGAACTCGGCGGCGTGTCGGGATTGCCTGACCCCCGCGAGAGAATGTTCAACCCGCACCGCATCGCCCTCTTGAATCAAGCTGAACACGGCGGCGTCATGCACCAAGCGGTTGTAGCGTGCGAGCCGTTCGAGGCTGGCGCGCAAGGTAGGCGCGGTTCGCACGGCGTAGTCCATCACGTCGAACACCCCGGGGCGAAGTCCCTCCGCTGCGTGGATGCCAAACGCGCTGTCACCCGTCAGCCGTGCTCCTTCGTCCCAGAGCAATGTCTCGACGCCAATCGGGATCCGCGCGTCCGGATCGTTGGCGCAAGCCGCATCGAAGCCCGCGCGCTTGGCCAGAACCGCTGGGTCGGCGCCCATCGCATGCGCTGCCGCGAGAATCATTGCGCCGATGCTGGCGGCTACTTCGACCATCAGGGGCAAAGCTAGCATCCGGAGCGGTACGGGCAGCGCCATCCTGGCAGCTACTGTCAATCGTTGTGGCGTCGACGGTCACGGCGGAAACAACCGAAATTGCGCAGATTGGTCGGCGAAAGGACCCAGAAAATGTTCACCCGCTGTTTCGCCTTCCTGGCTCTCGGCTCAATTGGCCCCCTCTTGGCAACCTCCGGAACCGCAAGCGCAAGCGCAAGCGCAAGCGCGCCGGATGCCAGGCCGGAAACTCCAGCCGCCTCTAACACCCGCTCGTTCGAACGTTCGTTCCATGCCGACGTCGAGATTGACCCGACTGCCTACGCACTCGACGGCTTTTCACTTCATACTGGGATTGGCTGGAGCCGGGTTCGGATCGACTTAGGCGTCTTTGGTCTTCGGGTACCGGAGTTCGTGCATCAGCAGCCTGATTTCGAGGTTGCCTTCGACGGCTACGGGATCAAGCTCCAATACTTTCCATTCGCGGAACAGCGCGGCGCGTTCGTCGGTATCGACGGCGGTGTCAGTCGTTCGCACATTCGTCTGGAGGGATCTCAGCTTTCGGCGCGCGACAATCAGTTCACGCTCGGCGTAAATGCGGGTTGGCGCTTCGACCTAGTCGGAGGCTTCTACGCAACGCCTTGGCTGGGTGTGGGTTATGCCTTCGGTCAAGATGACGTGACCCTCGCCGGCGAGACCTTTTCTGGCAGTCCGCTGGTCGTTTTTCCGGCAGTTCATCTCGGCTACCACTTGCGCTGAAGGGTGCTCCATGTCCTTCGTTCTCGGCCTTCTACTATTTTCCGTCGTCCTGCACGTCTTCGACCGTCGCCTCGGGTGGCCAAACGCCAAGCGGAGCGCGCCATGATTGCCGGTCATTTCGGCGTCGACTTGGTCGCCAAATCGCGAGCACCCAGCGTACCGGTGTGGGCCTTCGCGCTTGCGACGCAGTGGCTCGAAGTGATTTTCGTGCCACTTTATGCTGCAGGTATCGAGACGCTCTCGCCTCTTTCTGGCACTCGAAGCGGATACGGTGAAGCAACCATCCTTGCGGCGCCGGAACCTAAATCCGGTTGGCATGTATCGACCGGTAGCGAACGGGCGATGCTGCATGTCCGGCCAGGATTCGCTACCGTTGGCGTCATTTCGGTGAGGGTGGAGACGATTCGCGGACGATTGGCGCCATCGCGTCCGAGCGACGTTGCGCCGGCCTTGGGCGCCACGTAGATTCGAACAATGGCGAGTGACACCACGACTTCGGCGCTGTTGGCGCAAGTGGTTGCGGCTCGACGCCTCGGAGCGGAAGGGCGCCTCCGCGTCGCCGCCGAACTCAGCGAAGATGCCAGGCAAATTTCAATCGAAGGCGTGCTCCGACGAACGCCCTCGTATTCGTACGAGGATGCACGCAGGCAGGTTCTGCGGCGCGTCTGGGGCGAAGCACTCGCGTCACGCGTCTGGCCCGACACGAATCGATGAGTGCGCGATCTCCTGGAAAGGATTGTCCCAGCCCTCCAGCAGGCAGGCGTCCCATTCATGGTCGCCGGTTCGTTCGCCAGCACGGCCCACGGTCTGCCGCGTGCCACCCAGGATCTCGATATTGTCATTGACCCGACTGGAAAGTCACTCGATGCGCTCCTCAGCGTGCTGACTCCCGAGGTGTACTATGTCGACGTTGACGTCGCCCGCGATGCATTTCGAAACCACGGGATTTTCAACGTCATCGATCACGCGACCGGATGGAAGATCGATTTCATTCTTCGCAAAGATCGCTCTCGCTAAGAGCCTAACGATGTCAACCTAGTGCACGAGGAGGGACTTGAACCCCCACGCCTTGCGGCGCCGGAACCTAAATCCGGTTGGCATGTATCGAGATGCCGCCAGATGTAGCGAAAAGCGGATTTCGCCAGGGTGTTCGCTACATCTGGCGGCGTTTCGATACAGCTCGTGGACGATTCAAAGACGATTCACCCGGGCTTCGGCGGTGGCTCGGTAGGGCTGACCTTCGGGTAGCTCCGGACGCCCGGTTGTCATTCACGCACCGAACTTGAACCGGCGCCCGTTGCAGTGCAGAATGCATTGCATGGCTCAGCGCGCCGATGCACAGCTCACCTTCCGGCTTCCCAAGAAGATCGCGGGCGATCTCTCACGCATCGCGGCCCGTCGGGGTCTCCAACGCTCAGATCTGCTGCGAGAGGTCGTCGAACAGATGGTCGCGGAGGAAGCGAAGGCGAGTTCACATTTCGAGCGCGTCAAAGATCTCATCGGGGCGGCCAGCACGGGACAGGCCGACCTCGGCAGCGAGCATCGTCGCCATCTGAAAAATGGCTTTGGCCGTGACCGCTGAGCTCCTTCTCGACACCGGTCCGCTCGTGGCGCTCCTGGACGCATCAGAGCGCCGTCACGCCGATTGTTCGGCGACTTTGTCCGCCTGGCGAGGCGCCGTCGTCACAACTGAGGCCGTCGTGACGGAGGCTGCCTACCTGCTCTCGTCCGCTGGTGCGGATGGCACGCTACCGATCCAGTTCTGCCTGCGCGGCGGCGCCACGATGAAGCCCTGGACCGACACGCGCGCAGATCGCGCTGGTGAGCTGATGCGCAAGTACCATGACGTACCCATGGACTATGCAGATGCGACCCTGGTCGCGCTGGCGGAAGAACTCGACACGCCGAATGTCTTCACGCTCGACCTACGCGGGTTCCGTACCTACCGATGGAAGACGCGGCGCGCGTTCAAAATTTACCCGCCGACCTGAGCACCGCGCGGACGCTCATAACCTGGTACGCTCGACCGAGTGACCGCGTTGGACGTTTTACCGTGGTGGGTGCGCTGGGTATCCCCCGGATCACGCTGTGCTTGGGCCTTGCAATGCTGATTTTCGGAAGCGAGCTCTGGTGGCGCGGTGCAGTTCGCTCACTCGCTCGGCTGGGGGCTCTGCATTGGAGCGAGCGTGCTCGAATCTGGCTTGCGTGGCGCGGTGTCATCTCGGGCTGGCACGTGTCGATCGTGGTTGGCATTTGCTTGGTCGAATCAGTACTAGCTGCTCACAAAACAATCCGTTCGACACTCTGCCTGGCCGTCGTCGCGTCGATGTTGTCGGTCTTACTGCTAGCGCCACGCACGTCTCATTGGGTCGCGCGTGTCACGGGGATTCGGCCACCGCGCTCTGCGCTGCGAGCGGCGGTGGCCTTCCACGCGATCCATTTGTCTTCGTTTTGGGTTGCGCTCATCTTTTGCAGCGCCGTCCCAGAGCGCTACGACGCCGGAGGCATCGTCTGGGCATCGTTGTTGCTGCTCGCGCTGCTCTGCAACGGCCTGGGCGCGAGCGGTTGGTTGCTGACCATCGTCGGCCTCCTGAGACCCGCCCGCCCAATTGTCGTCGAAGCTGTGAGGAACGCGCGCGGCAGCTTGCAGCCACCGGGCACGAATGTTCAGGTCTTCGAGGTCGAGCTGAGCAGTGCCAACGCGTTCGCCTATCCTGGGACGCAAATCGTTTGCTTCACCACTGCCGCCGTCGAAGGCCTCACGCCGAGACAGCTCACTGCCATCGCTGCGCACGAATTGGAGCACGTACGAGAGTCACAGGGGACACGCGCTCTGCGAGCCACCTGGAGCATGGCCTACGCGCTGCCACCGCTGTTTATACCAGCGTTGCCCCGCTCGCCAGCGAACGGACTCGTGCTCGGCATGGTTCTGTTTGTCTTGTGCGCATTCGCTTATCGCTCGCTCTCCGGTCGGTTGGAGCAGCGCGCCGACAGTGCGGCGACAAGAAATGGGCAGGACGAAGGCCAGTACGCCTTGGCTCTCGAACGCCTGTATGAGCTCAACCTGCTACCGGCGGTCACGTACGTCCGACAGACCCATCCGCATTTGTATGACCGCCTCATCGCAAGCGGTTCCGCTCCCACTTTTCCTCGGCCGCGGCCTCCACCTCTCTGGCCCGCCTTGCTCTCGATCGTGTTGGTCGTGCTCTGCAGTGTCTCCCTAGGCGTCGCTCAGATCGTGCTCACTAGCCGCCTCGCCGCCGGGCTGGATCTGCGGAATGATGCTCAGCTCAACTGGGCTGTAGCGCTGGAGGGCCGGAGCGCAGATTGGCTAACCATCGCCGGATATTGGCTCGGGCAGGGTCGCTTACACGACGCCAACCTCGCTCTCGACGTTGCCGAGCGCCGCCGCATGCGCCTCTCGCAAGTCCTACGCGCCGGTCTCGCCGCGCGCAACGGTGACTGCAGCAAGGCTACCCGCCTCCTCGCGGACGCGGGTCTCACCGCCTGCAGCGACACGCACTGCATCAAGCAGCTTCTCAGGCTCTGCAAGGGGCGCTGCCACGCAGTCGTATCCGAGTACTCGCACCTGTTGGAGCTCTGTCCAACCACCCTGAGCCCGCGATAGGTTGGCGAGTCTGGGCATTTCGATGCCAGCTATCGCTTCTCGAAGTCACGCGACGCGCGTTTCTCAACAATCTCAACGCGATCGCGACATCGCGACAACCTCAACGACTTCAACTCAGTGCACGAGGAGGGACTTGAACTCCCACGCCGTGCGGCGCCGGAACCTAAATCCGGTTGGCATGTTTCGAGTATCCGGTGCGCCGAGCCCGTTCTTCCGCAGCGCGTGATTGGTCGGCATCTTCGCGCGCATGAAGCCAAGTACGGAAGCGATGTGGGTGGAGCGGATCGATGAATGGACTCGCAGCGGGCAGTCAG